>Ga0082335_1008827_pt1 | contig 11230 bp, 9 predicted proteins | sample Subgrocontami58m_FD_72375 | JGI IMG/M metagenome (GOLD analysis project Ga0082335, IMG submission 72375) | Subsurface groundwater microbial communities from S. Glens Falls, New York, USA - GMW37 contaminated, 5.8 m (SPADES assembly) (version 2) ...
AGAACTGGTGAAAAAGGTTAGCAACGCTCCCTATAGCGTCCTTATTACCGGCAAGAGTGGTTCAGGGAAAGAACTCATTGCCAAAGCTCTCCACTACAACAGTTCGAGGTCAGGTCAACCCTTTGTAGTCTTAAACTGTGCCGCCATTCCGCGAGACCTCCTTGAAAGCGAACTGTTTGGATATGAAAAAGGGGCGTTCACAGGGGCAACAGAAACCAAACAGGGACTCTTTGAAGTGGCAAACAAAGGGACTATTTTTCTGGATGAAATTGGAGATATGCATCCCCATACCCAGGCGAAACTCCTGCGTGTCTTGCAAGAAAAAGAATTACAGCGGATAGGCGGTATAAAGGTTATTAAAATTGATGTGCGTGTCCTGGCAGCAACCAACAAAGATTTAAAGACTGCAATGAGCAGTGGGGAATTCAGGGAAGACCTGTTTTACCGGTTGAATGTGGTACCCATCCATATTCCGCCTTTATGCGAACGCAGGGAAGATATTCCCTTGTTGATTGCGCATTTCCTTGAGTCCAGCTGTGCCGATGTCGGGAAGCGTGTAAAAGGGTTTGCCCCTGAGGCTGTAACATTGCTTTTAAATTACTCATGGCCTGGTAATGTGCGAGAATTGAAAAATGTCGTTGAAAGGATTGTCACCCTTGCCCCGGAAGATAGTATGCTTGGTGTAGAAATGTTACCGCAGGAAATAAGTAATAAGTCCTCTGTGCAGTTACAAAAATATAAATCAACAGGTACCCTTTACGAAGCGCAAAAGCAGTTAGAAATCGAGATGATTATGGATGCCTTGAAATCTGCTGAGGGTAATAAATCCAAAGCCGCAGAACTGCTGGGGATCAGCCGGAAGGTGCTCTACGAGAAGATAGAAGCCTATAAAATTTCATAGCAAGCGGAGCAATCTTTGCCCCCGGGCTTGGTGAGGTTTTTAAAGCTTGGCATCCTCTCTATTTTGAGAAGGAAATGTAGTGGTAAGTCCTCGTACCAATATTAAATCACACTTTACTTTAAGTTGGATATAAAGTAAACTCGTATTGCATATGATGATAAATGAACCGATTTTTGAAAGAACTGCAATAGAGGAAATCAAAAAATATCTGCATACAAATGATATAATTGTTTTGCATGGAGCGCGCCAGGTCGGCAAAACCTCTATCCTCTACTATCTTGAAAACCAACTGAAATCACAAAAAAGAATCACCTATTTCATTGACCTTGAAGATTCGCGCTTTGTAAAAATACTTGACGCAGGGGTTGAGGATTTTTTGAGGCTTCTTCGTGAAGATGGAATACATCCGGATTCAAGAGAGAAAGTCTTTGTATTCATAGACGAAATCCAATATCTGAAAGACCCATCCTCTTTTTTGAAACTAATTGCAGACCATCAAAAAGGCATAAAGTTGATAGTCTCAGGCTCGTCAAGTTTTGCCATAAAGACAAAGTTCAAAGACTCCCTTGTCGGCAGGACAGTTAACTTTGAGATTTTCAATCTTTCTTTCAGGGAATTCCTGCTCTTTAAAAAATACCCATTTGAAGAAGGCAAGGTGTATACGACCAAGAAAATAGATGAGCTTAGGGGGTTGTTCAGGGAATATGTTTTGTTTGGCGGTTATCCCAGGATTGTCCTTACCCCTGAAACTGAACGGAAAGAAAAATATTTACAGCAAATTATAGACACCTATGTAAAAAAAGACATCCGGGACCTTGCTGACATAAAAGATATAGACAAGTTTAATAAACTGCTTGAAACCCTTGCCTCACAAAGTGGCCAGCAGATAAATATCACGGAATTGTCAAATACAACAAGAATAGCCAAGCAGACTATAGAAAAATATATTTTCATAATGGAAAATACCTATATAATCAAACTTGTCAGGCCCTTCAGCCGCAATATCCGTTCCGAGCTTTTCAAACTGCCGAAGATATATTTTTACGACACAGGGCTTATGCAGGTGCTCTGGCTGAAAGGGCTGCAGAAAGAGATTATCGGCAATGTGTTTGAAACAGCAATCTTTGCCGAACTTGCAAAGAAGTACACACATAATGCTGTTTCTTATTGGCGGACAAAGGATGGAAAGGAAATAGACTTTATCCTTAAGGTGAAAAATCAAATATTGCCTGTAGAAGCAAAGCTCAACTTCGGACAGTTTAATCCTTCAGCAGTGCAGTATTTTAATAAGCATTACGGCATAGATAATTACAGGGTTGCAGCCCTGAACGGCAAACCCGAAAACAAGTTTTATATTTATCCATGGGACTTATAGAGAATGAAAAATATGGGACAAGTTTTTTTGACTGTATTGAGGAATATTTCTACACCAGAAGGAATAATCAGGGAAGGGGAAATGGTAAATAAATCTGTTTTCATTGTTTTGTTTATTGATTGCTAGTAGCGGCTTATGGAAAAGAACTTTGAGCATAGAATGTAACGCAAATGGTACCTTGCAATGTAAACCACAATTTTGATGTCTTTTTGTGTCACAACGATAAAGACAAGCCTCACGTTGAGTCTTTATACTTTCGCCTGAAAGAAAGCGGCATTAATCCGTTTCTCGACAAATATTGTCATCTCGCTGGTAGGTCTTTCTTGTCTGGTATAGAATCAGGCTTCAGGGCGTCGTCTTCCTGCGCTGTTTTCATTGGACCTCACGGTATTGGTGGCATACAACAGATTGAATTGGAGATGGCAGTAGTACGAAAAGCAAGGGAAAGGAATTATCCAGTTATTCCAGTTCTTCTGCCCGGCTCCAGTTCCGGCAACTTACCACTTTATATTACATTGAACACATGGGTGGATTTTAGTAGCGGTATAAATAATGACGAAGAATTTAAACGTCTAATTGCAGCCATAAAAGGTGACTTACAACTGTTGACTGAGAATGTCAAAGAACCTTTCTCATCTTTATTAGCGTTTTCTAAAAGCTCTCACGTTACCATTCCAAACCAGCCTCTTGAGGATATCAAGAAGGCATTGCAGCGAGCATCAATATCCCTATCAAGGTGGCCGACCACATTGGCGGATGGACGGTGGATAAACAGGGAAGAATTTGAGCGCATAAGAGATACAATTGAAGCGAATACTACGAGCACCACCTTGCTTTTGGGGTCTCCCGGAAGCGGCAAATCAGCCCTATTAGCAAGACTCACCCAAGAGTTGTTGAACACGGAAGTAGCAGTATTGGCTATCAAGGCCGATCTCATACCATCAGATGTAAAGACAATTGAGCAGTTGACAACCTATCTTGAGCTTCCAGGTGAACCTGCCTCTTGTATAGAAGTCTTAGCAAAACTTGAGAGAGTTGTGCTGGTTATAGACCAACTCGATGCTCTCGCCGACATGGTGGACTTGCATTCTCACCGTCTCGGCTTGATACTCAATTTGATTCATAGAGTTTCCGCATTGCCGAATGTGCATATAATCTCGTCATGTCGTACTTTCGAGCATATCCATGATTCTCGCCTAAGAAATCTGGAAGCTGAGAGCATTTACCTGGAATTGCCGTCTAAAGAGGACGTTGTGTCTCTCTTGTCGGAGAAGGGGATTAAATCAACCGGTTGGCCGAATGATTTTATTGAAATGCTACAAACCCCGCAGTATCTCAAAATATTCTTGGAGTTTAATAGGGGGACCGCCGAACCTGAAATATTTCAATCGTCTCATGCAATGATGGATAAACTTTGGAAAGAACAAATTGAAAATGCAGGAAGTGTCTGCATCGAACTTGTTGATGCCCTAGCCACGACGATGGCTGAGAGAGAAGAGTTATGGCTTCCCGCAATTCAATTCCAAGATCAGCTTTTACGAAAGCTTGAAGCAGTGGGCATTTTAACTTTTGATGAACTCGGGCAAAGGGTAGGGTTCAGTCATCAGACGCTTTTTGAATATGCAAGAGCGCGTGCGTTCGTAAGAATTGAAGGGTCTTTATCAGACTATGTGCTTCAAAGACAGAATGGAATGTTTGTACGGCCACAACTATGGAACGCACTTAATTATCTCCGAACTGCCGATCATACAAGTTACAAGAGAGAGGTAGGCGCTCTCTGGCGTAATGATGGGTTGCGGCCACACATCAGAATTCTGATCATGGAGTTTCTGAGCCAGTTGGTCAATCCTCAGGCGTTTGAAGCCCACTGGCTATTGCCTTGTTTGGAACAGTCCCATTTCAGGCAAAGAATAATGTCTTGCATGGCTGGCAGCAAAGGGTGGTTTGATATCATTGCTGATACTCTTCTGCCCGCATATATGACACAGCCGTATGACCAAGCGATTTCAGTTGTTGCATTGTTACAAAATGCCTTGATTTTTGCAAAAGACAAGACGTTTAATTTGATAGAAAAATTCTGGCTTCAGACACCCGACAAAGACAATCTTACTCTGTTAGTTCTTGACTATCTCAAGACTTGGGATGAAAAAACGCTGAATATGGCTTGCCTTATCTTTAGCAGGGCGGACACTCCTAACCACTGGATACAACCAATAGTTACTCTTGTATCCGAGCATGCTCCACAACTGGCTCCGAGATTATTAAAAGTCTATTTGGACAGACTTTTAGCAAAGGCCCATTTGGAAGCAGCCAAAGAGTTGCCGCCGATGCCTGTAAATGCATCAGAAGAGGAGCGGATATCGTATGACTTAACTTATGAAAAAAACAAAGCATATAAGCAGCTTCTTGAGGCAAATAGAGATTTCTATGAACTATCATCAGTTGCTGAGGCTGCCCCTTCGGAATTCCTCCATTCTATTTGGTCATGGTTTATTGATGTGTTAACCCTTATTGTGAACGAACCGCATCATATCCTTATTGGATATAGAGATGACCACTGTTTAGCGACAAGTTTGGATGGCGATGTTGAAGGTGTAAGTGAATATCCTTTAATTTCTTCGATAGAAACTGCTGTCAAGAGTTTTGCAAGTCAAGACTCTAATGCGTTCATGGAGTTTTATGACAAATGGAAGAATGCAGACTTTTTAGTTGTGCAAAGACTGTTAGCAAGAGGCTTGGCAAGGCTGTCCGAGAGTCATCCATACAAAATATTTGAATTCTTGATGGAAGACAAACGCAGATTAATCCTTGGAGGTTATCAAGACAAACACTCGGATACTAAAGTGATTATCACGCTGTTAGTGCCGAAGATTGATAGAGAGAGCCTTATTAAGATTGAAACGGCTTTATGCGGCTTCAATATGTATAAAGAGTCGTGGCATGATGATGAGCCGAATATTAGATTGAATCGGTTTAAATATAATCGCCAACATCGTCTTCGTCTTTTAAGGTCATTTCCTCTTGAATATATGAGTGACAAAACACGACGCCTGTTAGCAGAGGAAGAACGTGCTTTCCCAAACATGGATGACAGAGATGTCCGTTTTAGCGGTGTTCGTTGTATTGGCAGCCCTATGTCAGTTGAGCAAATGACAAAGGCAAGCGATGAGGAAATTATAGGCTTGTTTGATCTGCTTGGAAGTAAATCCGATAATCACCCGAAAGATTGGCTAAAAGGAGGGACAATTCAGGCGTCACAAGCCTTTCAAGAGTTTGCTAAAGAACACCCTGATAAAGCTATCAGCATAATCTTTAAAATGAATCCAAATGACCATAATATGCTAGTAAGTTATACTATAGAAGGTCTTGGCAATTCTAATTTATCTACAGCAGAATTATTCAATGTTATTTCTGCTCTTGTTAAAGCGGGTTTTGACAGCGATGATTTCCATTTTCATGCAGCAAGTGCTATAGGTAGTCGTATTAATTCAAATACTCCATTGCCGGATAATTTTTTTGAGATATTAAGAGGCTGGCTGACATCATGGAGACCTCCTGTACAGACAAGCACAACAGAAGAACAATCCGATGTAGAATCTGTCATTTGGCAAAGCCATAGGATGATAATGCTGCCTCATGGCAATTATCCTATTCTTGAAACCATTTCACGGGCATGTTTGTTGCCTAAACCGCCATTGACGGATCGTTGGTTATCTATATTGGAAGAACATTTACTTCGAGACGAAGACCCTGAAGTATGGAAAGTCCTATCAATATATTGGCTGCCAAATCTTGCTTTTGCAGATAAAAATCGTTCAGGGCATTTTTTAGATACTCTTTTTTCAAAATATCCCCAAGTAATAAGCTCGGCTGACGGGGCGGTTTTAATAGCACGAACCCAGTCCTGGGTTCGTGAATCGTTTGTGTCTAAATGGCTTAAGCAGTTAATAGATAGCAACTGGAAATTTGGAGCCCAAGCATATGCGGAGATAATATTGTTACGTCATGCGTGGTTTCCTGAATGCAATTTGGCAAAAGAGGCGATTAAAGATATTCTTTCAGTAAAACATGAAGGATCTGAAAAAATGACAGATTTGTTAGTAGGTATTGCTTACACTGCAGTTGAATTATGGTCTGAACTTCAATATCGGACTTTGGGAACTGAATTTTTATTGAGACTTATATCAACCCCTGATAATAGAGTGCGAAGGGCTGTTTCGCACATTTTCGGAAGAGAAAATACATTATTTTATGACAATAATATGAAGCGAATACTTGACTCTCTTTGTATATATCCTGAGGTATTAGCAAATGATAGAACTGGTTATTTGATAGAAGCATTAGAGGACATTGTCATAATTGATCCCGATAGGGTTTATCAAATTTGCTCTGCAATAGTTAATAAATTGGGCAAAAAGTTGACGGATATCAGTCGAAGCTCTGCTATTTGGAGCGAAAACATTATCAATATTGCATTAGCATTAAATCGCTTGGATACGCCGCATAGAGAAAGAGGACTTGAACTATTTGAGAAATTGCTTAATCTTGGTGTTTGGAGAGTAAGAGAGACGCTTTTAGAATTAGACCGAAGGCTTGTTCCTAACTCAGTAGCACGACCAAGCCGCAGGCGCAGACGACGTGGAAAATAATAGGTTTGCTAGATGTAATGCATGGGTCTAAAAAGGGAATATGCATGCAGGATAAAGTTACATCAAATAAACGGTTATTCATACCCAATTGTGTCAAATTTATGAGAACCTATCATGCAAAAGAAAGACCACAAGCGCATTATCCGAAAAGGTAGAGTGTAGAATTTAAAGTAGAGAACCAGCAACCACTTAAATTGTCTTTGTGGAGTAGGTAATGCCTCCAGGAATAGTAAAAGGGGTTGAATCTTTCAAATTGACAAATTATATCTGAAGGGAAAAGTTCAAGGGTGTATCTTTTCCCCACTTCCGTGAGGACAGGGCCATCACGAAAGACGAGGATTACTTGCAAAACCTTGATAAACAAGCCAAAGCCAGTGATTTTGAAAAACACATTGACCAAATGGTTTACAAACTCTACGACCTCACGCCAGAGAAGATTGCCATTGTGGAGAGAAAAAGGTAGAATTCAAAGTGAAAAGGTACAATGATTTATTGAGTTAACAAAGGAATTGGAGGTGTAAAATGACAATTGCAACAAACATATCAAAAACACTTTTAGAAATAACAGGCGAACCACGTATAGAGATTGCCATACTTGAACTATTAAAAGATGCTATTGAACATAGAATAGAAAAAATTAATGCAGAGATAAAAAATTTAGAGGGGAAATATCATTCATCTTTTGAAGAATTTAAAAACAAATTTAATAGTGGAAAAATTCCAGATGCGTATAACTATAGTGTTGAGACAGACTACCTTGAATGGGAAGGTCTGACGAATAGATTGTCTAAATATAATTCTTTACTTTCAACCGTTATATAGATGAATGCTTTTGACTTTTCAAAAGAGGTAGTAAATGTATGTTCAAGATATGCCTTCATTAAAGGTGTTGAAATCCAGTTGCTGGATGAACCAGTTGCTAAAATCAAGGCTGTTTTGGGCAAAGATACCTTCTTTAATATTTTTTACAATGCAGAAACCTCAAAGTATTCCTTTGCTTTGATAAAAAACGGTAAAAGAATTTATGGCGCAGACAACACAAAAAACTGGCATATACATCCATTTGATAATCCTGATGCCCATATAGAAACAAAAGAGATTTCTTTAGTGGAATTTATAGAAACATTAGCCTCAAACAGAGATAAATGGTAACAGCCAAATCCTCGCCGCAAAACAGCAACAACCCTTTTTGACTTCGTCGTGAGCTCAGTCGAACGATAATGGAGAAACGTTTGTTGCCGACACGTCGGCGCTGGAAAAACAGATTGATCAAATGGCTTACACACTCTACGACCCTACACAGGAAGAGATTGCGATTGTGGAGGGGAGGAAGTGATATGTCAGCCATAGTAACCGCCGAATATAAGACATTTTTTAAAGAGATAAAAGAACGCGTACATAAAGCCCAGTATGATGCCCTTAAGTCTGTAAACAGAGAGTTGATAAATTTGTATTGGGACATCGGCAAATCAATAGTGGCAAAGCAGGAAAAGCTCGGCTGGGGCAAGGCAATTGTGGAGACCTTGGCAAAAGATCTGCAAAAAGAGTTTCCGGGAACACAGGGGTTTTCCGTTCAAAATCTATGGAATATGCGGCAGTTCTACTCAGCATACAAGGACAATTCAAAACTCCAACCATTGGTTGGAGAAATTAGCTGGACTAAAAATGTCATCATAATGCAGCGCTGCAAGGATGATATTCAGCGTGAGTTCTACATCAAGATAACAAAGAAGTTTGGCTGGACAAAAGATGTTCTGATAAATCAGCTTGAAGCAGGCGCATTTGAACGCTATATGGCAAATCAGACCAACTTTGATAAAGCCGTTCCGGAAAAATACCGGCATCAGGTAAAACTGGCGGTCAAGGATGAATACTCCTTCGATTTTCTGGAGCTTGGCGAAGAGCACTCAGAAAAGGAGCTTGAGCGGGCGCTTCTTGAAAATGTGAGAAAGTTCCTGATTGATAGAAAGAATAAAGTGCTTGGAGTAGCAATGACACCCGTTTTTATCTCCAGACGCGAAATCAAATTGGAGCATTTCTATCGTCAAACCAGTATGAGAATTGACATAGAATACAAATAGAAAGAAGTTTTGTAAAATGAATAAGGCAATCGAGAAAATAGTGATTGATCCAAAGATATGCAGTGGCAAACCATGTATAAAAGGCACAAGAATACCTGTACATATAATACTTGACCTTCTTGCCGCCAGAGAAGATTTTGAAGGAATCAAGAAGGCATATCCCAACATTACTGACGAAGAGATTAGGGCATGTGGTAACTATGCTTCAGTCCTTGCTGATGAAGAAGCCGGGGTTACAGCGTGAAGATTTTTGCCAATGAAAATCTTTTTGAACCTATTACTGTTGACAGCGGTATTTTATTGTTATAACATGGTTATAACATTGTCCAATACACTGAAACCTATTTTAAAACTTTAAAAATATTAATTAATAAATGATTTGGAGATAAATGTATGTTGCGTAAAATATGTTCAATAGGCAATAGTTACGGAGTTTCCATTCCAAAGGAGATGCTGGAAAAACTTCACCTGACTGCAGGCGCACAGGTTGTGGTGGAAATAGATGAAAAGTCAAACAAGATAACCATCGAACCTAAAATATACGAGTCACCTTCGGAGGCAATAGATAAGGAATTTGCAATCCAGGTTAATGATTTCATAGAACGTTATAAACCAGCGCTGAAGGTGCTGGCTAAGAAATGAACTATTTGACTCCAGAGCAAGTTCTCTTTATCCATTATCGTTTGATAGAGGAAACGGGAGGTAGTCATGGTATTAGAGACCTTTCAATGCTTCAGTCGGCATTGGCAAGACCAATGGCTACCTTCGATAGAAAAGACCTTTATCCAGACCTGTTCTCCAAAGCCGCATCACTTATGCATTCTATTATTAAGAATCATCCATTTGTTGACGGTAATAAAAGAACTGCTATTGCAGTGGCATCGATCTTCTTGTTTCGGAATGGTTATAACTTTAAAGTTTCTAATAAGGAACTCGAACGATTCACACTTAAAGTAGCTAGAGAGGATGTTGAATTACGAGAAATAGCGCATTGGTTTAAAAGGCATTCTATAAACACATAATACTCAGTATTGTTTTTATCTCAGAATCTATATAATTCCGTGCAACGATAACAAACGGGATACAGCTTGTTCTTTTTGGTAATGCTTCTGAATCTCAGGTAGTTTTGATTGTTCCAGATATTTCTAAAGGTGTCCTCTTTGACATTTCCGGCAACGTAATTTAGCGACTGGCAGGGTCTCACCGAACCATCGGGGAATATGTATGCCACCATCCAGGGGCTTATGCAGCGATGTTTATAACTGGAAGGTTTGAAATTGAAATCTGTGTAGTATTGGCGGATCTCCACATCTGTCAGGTTGGGATAAAAATGGATAAGTGTCCGGCTGGCTCTTTTTTTAAGATTGTTGATACTATTGAGTAATTGTTCTCCGTCGAGATTTGGCAGTGTTTCCCGAACAAACCCGTGCCAGTCCTGGCATGTGGTGTTAAATAAATGAGTAAAGATTTCATTGTGGTGCGTATACGTTTGATGGTTGAGGAATATCAGGTGATGGAATGTTATGGAACTTGCCAAAAGGTCTTCTGCAATATCAACGATCTTGTCCAGGTGCAGATAATTTGTCTCAAAGATGGTGCTGGAAATGTTGATAAGAGGCGTACGGCATTTCTTCTTTTCTTTCCAGGTATTTATTGCTTGTAAACCTTTAAATGCCTTGTCAAATATTCCTTCGGCGCCTCGTATTTTATCGTGAATTTCACGAGTGCCATCCAGTGAAAAGATAATTTCGTTTACACCCAGGCTGACCATTTCTTCTGCATGTTTTTCCAGCAGCATACCATTCGTAATAATATTGCATCTGAGTCCTGCCTCTTTAACATGGCGAACCAATGCAGCCCATTCCTTGTAAAGGAGCGGTTCTCCACCAAAAAGGGTGATATTCGGCCCGTAAAACTTTACCTCATCAATGATGGACTTTAATTGTTCTACGGTAAGTTCTGATTTTAAGGTTTCTGGCGGCAATTCTCGTGACGAACCGGCAACCCCCCATTGCCCGCACATGGAGCATCGCAAGTTGCATCGGTACGTAAGGAATAACGAAATGGTTTCCGGATATGAACTGAACCCGTCCTTCAGGTGATAATTCAGGAATGACTTTGCCCGCTGTCCGAATGCCTTCATGGCATACCGGGGCTGACCTATAGCCTTCTTAACGGCTCTGACGAGGTTTCTTCTGGGTATCATCTGTTATTATGGATATTT
>Ga0082335_1008829_pt1 | contig 11228 bp, 30 predicted proteins | sample Subgrocontami58m_FD_72375 | JGI IMG/M metagenome (GOLD analysis project Ga0082335, IMG submission 72375) | Subsurface groundwater microbial communities from S. Glens Falls, New York, USA - GMW37 contaminated, 5.8 m (SPADES assembly) (version 2) ...
AATTTAAAACAAGAAGCAATTTCCTTACATTACGCCGAATACAATTCAACCAACGGCGTTTGGCAATGGAAGGCGAATAAACAGTGAACAAGAAGAAACAATAAGAAAGAAGAACATGAAAACTATTAACGTAAAACAAGAAATCGATAGGCGCAATAAACAATTCAAGGGCGTTTCTAACGCGCAAAAGCGCGTTTTAATTGCCAAGGATGTAATTGAACAGATTAAAGCAAAACGTTTTATCCCGGAATCGGGAACTTGGGTGGATTTTAATAAACAATGTGATACTCTGCTCGAAACCGATAGCATCCAAGAAAAGTTTTTAGATAAAACAATTAAGGATTGTAATTGTTGCGCTTTGGGTGGATTGATGATGAGCTGTACTTTGTTTAATAACCGGGAAACAGTGAGCGATATCGAGGAACATTTTGAGGCGATAGGGGATAATATTGATTATGGGACCAAATTTCACAATAAGTTTGATAAGATTTTTAGTAGAAGCCAGCTTCTGTTAATTGAGAAATGTTTTGAGGGTGGCGTGGGATATTTTTGTGGCGATAATCATTGTGATTTTGAGATTTATAGAAGTCAATTTAAAAATGCAACCGCCGCCCTGATTGGTATTATGGAGAACATAATTAAGAATAAAGGAACTTTTAAGCCGGTTTTTGATAAAGAGATCTAGTTTTGATTCATTAATAAATTTGAATTTAATGACATGATGACCTTTCTTCCGTACTCATCTTATGAAAAGTCCGCCCAAGTATTAGATTATAGACGTTTAGGTAATCAACGAAATGAAGGTTTAACAATTCTTAAAACTAATTTAGGACTAAGTAACGCTTGGAAATCCCATCCATGTACTAATATGTGGAAAGGGCATAATGAATGTTTAGCAACATATATTTGGTATATTATCAAAGAGTGGAAGTCTCGTAATTATAAAGATTCTTGTGAACAGACGCTATATGATTTAATGGGCGGTGACTACTTTTTAAGACCTTATAGTTCTATCGCCCCATTATGGTATGATGACGAAAGAATATTTTCGTCTCATCGGGCGGCGCTTTTGTTTAAGAATTATGATTATTATAAACAATTTGGGTGGGCAGAAGAACCTAAACAATCATACGTATGGGGAGAAGGGGCGATAGAAATGGAAGAATAATATATGAAAGTCAAAGAATTAATAAATGAATTATCTCAATATGACGGAGAATTAGATATTGGAGTTATAGTGTCTTATACTGAACATTGTTGTAATCCAGATTCTTATTGTTATTGTTCTTCGGAAGATCATGAATATTATATTTCTTCAATAGATAAACAATTCGTGAGGAAAACCCCGTATAAACGCCAACCAGCCGAAGTATTAAAACAGTTATGGATTAGGGGAGATATTTGATGTGAAGAATAAATCAAAACCCAAGATTAAACAACAGCAAACCGAAGTTATTGCCGCGTATTGTCATCTTTGCGATTGCTGGATATATTCTCGCGCCCATCATGACTTTAGATGGTGTTTAGGATTCCATATTGCTATTGATGGCGGCTTTACTTCATATTCCCCCAAGATTGCTTATAATGGGGATGGAAAACTCCCAGAGATTATGAAGATGAAAGTGAATGCGACACGAGAACAACTTTACGACGATTGGAATAAAGGGGAAGATAAGTTTGGAATTATTCACGACTTAAACTCCTAATTTACTTAGAAAGCTTATTTGCTTGCCCGTGTTACTTTGCGTTTTACTCAATAAGTTTATAAGATTTTGCAATGAATTAATCCGGGCGGTTAATTTATTGATTTGGTTGTCTAATGGTTGTAATTCTTTGTTTTGTATATTTGAGGATGCGGTGGTTAATTTGCTCTCGAAACCGACGAAATCTTTAGTTATTAAAGGTGATGTCAGCCCGCCCATAGAATTTCGGGCGGATTTTAATAAACTTTTAAAAGCATCTGTTTCTGTATAATTATGGGTAACTGATATGATATCCTGTCTGGTGATTTTAGTTATTGAACCGTTTTCATCACTAGTAAATGTAATTAACCCCGCCGATCCACCTGAAACCGCCTGATCTTTTGTTTGATATAATGCAATATCTTTATCACTTAATTTTCTTACAAAGTAATTTGCGCCATTATATGATAATTGGGATTCATCTCCTGTTTGATAATTATTTTGGGCGGTTAATCTAATTTTATTGGTAAAGAATTTGACAACCGCCTGATTATCTGATAGGATTATATTGTGAATAAAACTAGAAGAAAGTGAAGAGTTCTTATCAATATTTTCGGTTTCTTGTTTTAATTTTGTTAATATGTTACTTAAACTTTTGAATTGATTTAATCGTGCCGATGATTTATTTTTTTGATTATTTAATTCTTGTATCTTAGCTTGCAAAACAAACAACAGTCCGCCCGGAGATAATAACATGTTATTAGAAATGGGTGATATCACACATTATGTTACACGACAAAATTGCAAAGAAGAAAAATGAATGCCCGGAGTTTTTTATTCCCATCCACGATCACTATAATTGTTTTTATCTTGTTAAGGTAGATAAAGGAATAATCAAGGGTAAACTCCGAGAGGATGGTGTTTGGAGTAAATATTCTGACGGTCAAAACGTTCTTTATAATACAACATATTTTAAACAAATTCCTATAGAAGAAGCCGCGTTATTATGAATGATTGGAAAGATCAATATCCAAAATTTTTTATAATAAAAGATTATCACAAGAAATGGTGGGAATTGGGGAATGGCTCTCGCATTCTCTTTCTAAGAATAGACCGTTTTTGTAATATTGATGCAAATATTGATGGAAAATGGGAAAGATGGACAACGAAAGAAAATAATTTAGCTTTTACTTATTTGATACAAATCCCCATAGAAGAAGTTGTGCTTTTATAGAGAATATGATTCCCTCTAACTTTAGATTAATCGCCCCTTTAATTAAAACTCAAACAAATGATGGGTTTGTCGAAATGAACAAAGATAAAACATATATAGGAAGAGTTTATCATTTAGATCCCGCCAGCAAAAGATTTCGATCTTTTTATGACCAAATATCACAAACGCCGTTTGATTGTGAAGTGATTGATGTTTGGGATGAGGAATTACAAATAACGACATTTTTGCCGGTAGAATTATTTGATATTTAATTTTTTAGCATGAAAGACAACAATAAAAGTAATTATCGTTTTTTTTGCCATTTGGGAAATCAGGATTTGAATAACAGAAATTATTATTATTACTTATTTGACACGTATAATGGTCGTTTTTGTATTTATTATAAAAATTCTAGTAAAATTTATTATTCCTATTATACATTAAGAATGATAAATAGTTTTGTTAAAAGGAAATTATGGATTGAGATTCCAGCGGCAGAAGCGGTTTTAATGGTATAAGAATAGTATGAGACGGGAAGAAAAAAGTAAAACCAGGTATTTTTATAATTGTTTCCATCATATTGATAATCGTGATTATTATTATTGGTCAACATTGGGTGGAAATTCCAGTAGAAGAAGTAGTTTTAATGTTTTAATTATATGAAAGGGTCGCGTTATTTTTATTATAGGTATCATAGTGATAATCCAGAAAAACGAAGATATTTTCTTTGGGAGGTAAAGGAAGGTGGTATTACTATAGTTTATTGGAAAGACGGAACAACAAACAATGGCAAACGATATTCCTTGGGAGAAATACGTGACAATATAGAAGGTGGCTTTTGGGTGGAAATTTCCGCTTCGGAAGCTGTTTTAATGATATGACTCACAAAAGATATAGAAGAAAACCATTAAGATATACCGGCTTTTTTAGAGATCGTGATTATCCAGATATTATTATGAAAGTAAGCGGAGAAACGATAATTTATCATGGTAACACTGCTTTTAGATTTCTTGAACCTCGCTCGTTGAAAGCAATTCATCGTTTAATTTGTTCTGGAAGGTGGGTACAAATTCCGCTCGCCGAAGTTGCATTAATTATATGATAACTAATAAAGTTTTCCCGCCCTGGGACGAGAAACAAATAAACAAACTCCAACAATGGCAGAACACAAATTTTTTTCATCATTTTACTTGTAATAATTATAATGGATGCAATACTATTTTAATACCAATAAGCGGCGGCTGGTCATGCCCAGTTTGTTCGGGCAGCCAAACGTCTTGGTGTTATGATTTTATGCTAAACATCACTTAATATTCTTTATGGATAGAAAAGTCATTCGCGCCCCTTGGTCACAAGAACAAATTGATTATTTAAAGGAATGGCAGAATAATGAAATGAATCACCCTTATACTTGCGGCGGTAAGAAATTGAATGGAAAAGGTTGCCGCGCCAATTTAATTCCAACGGTTGGCGGGTGGAAGTGTCCTAAGTGTTGGTATGTCCAGGATTGGTTTATCATCTACGAATAAAACATATATAATATGATTGCCCCATTAATAACACAAACGCAAGAATTAGAGAAATCAGAAAAACTGGAGAAATATTTTCTTGAATTAGATCATTTCTATTTAACCTTGCAGAATGATCGCGGCGATAGACTTTTAGATAATATTAAGAAAGCCTATAAACTTACTTACTCTGAATTAAACGATTTATACTTACAACATAAACAACAAAAACAAAAACGATCATGAAACGTGAAATATTCTTTTTCTTTCTTGTCTTTACAAGCGCTTTATTATTTGTTATTTTGAATTTTTATTTTAATATTATAAGTGATGTTTGGGGAGCGATTACTTTAGGATGTATGGTGGGCGGAGTAATTGCGATATTCTCTGACAAGTTGTATGATTTGTTTTTTAATAATTAATGTGTAATTTTTATTAATGCACCGTCCCGTTTTTGAAATTAAACTACAAGGTTTTCCCGTTCTAAAGATTCAATTTTTAGATGAACGAGTGATTAATGTTATTTCTAAAGACCCGTTAAGTGAATCTCAATTACATTACGTCGTTAAGTATTTATATGATGAAGGGTTTTGCGGGGACGAAAAGGGCGGCTGGAATTCTTTTGTTACGTCAGCCTAATTTTTCATTTGCTATAATTATAATTTCCATGTAATCTGATATGTGTAATATAAGGTAACATGATATTAGAAGAATACGAACAAGATTTGATCCAGGAAATTGATTTTTTTAACAATAATGTATTATGGTGGACCAATGAATTTTCCCGCGTAAGTAATCAGATCATGAATTTAGAAAAAAGGGGTTTTGAGGCGGGCAGTAATGAAGAAATGGATCATTTGACATCAAAACTCACATATTTAGCCGGAAAAGCACGGACAGAACATAAAACTGCGTTTTCAATTGAAAAGAAATTAAAGAAACTTCAATTAATGAAAGAACTTGCTTTTATTCAAGACGACCCGCCTAATTTACCGGCAAAACGCCGCAAGAAATAATTTTCGAGACGCAATTGTGTAATTATATATTACATGATTGACCCTAAAGATTCAATTTTTCACAAGATTTATGATTTTGATGCCTGGATATATTCAGAGTGGTATTTTCTTTGGACAAAACTTGCCAAGGGTGAATATCGCGATTAGTTATTAATATTTGTTTTTTATCTTCTTTTTTATGGTTAATTTATATTTACAAGATTTCGGGACAGTCTGTAAACTATTTATTTTTGCAGATACACAACAAGAAGCGGAATATCAATGTAATTCATTATTTAATTGGAAAGGAACTAGTGGAGAAGTATATCCTCTTGACGTTCATAATGGTAAGTTTCGTTATTTTATCTGGTCTAGTAAGAGGAAGTTGATTAAGTATTTTTACAATATTATAGAACATAAATATTTTTTAAGAACTGGGCGAGAGCCGGACGGTTTACTATTTAAAGCGGAATTATTAAAGCAAGCAGAGCGAGCTTATAAGAACTTAGAAAGACAGGAAGTTATGAGTAGAAAGACTTTATTTTCCATTAATACTAACTGTTATATTCATCATCCACCCGATAAGCTTTATAAATCTCAGTATAATATTTCTTCTTAATCTGTTTTTTACAGACTTGACAATTTACAGACTTGATAATTTACAGACTTGACAATCCCGTTTTTTCTGCTATCATTATGGGTAATGAAAACATATTTGATTTCTGAAAAAACTTTGAACGAAGTATTATATTTTTTAGGTTTGCACAAATCAGAGTTGTTATGTGAACCTAATAGGTTTAATAACCTACTAAAAAAACTTAGAAATTTAGAATCAGTTGAGCACGGTCAGGACGATGATGATTATGGTCCTCCGTTTGACAAGTTTGATAAAAACGTTATTTATAAAGGGAATTCTAATTTAAAAGTTAAAATGACAGAATAATTTAATTTTATGAAGCGAACAATTAGTCTTGGCGACATTCACATGGAGTCTTATAAGAAAGGCGGTAGATTGTTTCCTGATTATTATTATGATAAATCAGAAGACGAAAGCGGAAAACACGAGGAAGAAATTAAAAAGAATCCGCCCGAAGAAATAATTTTACCGGCAAATCAAGAATATGAATTGAAGATTACCTATCCATTAGACACTCCTTTTATTACCCAAGTTAAAAGCGGTCCAAAAGGGTTGACGCGGGCAGATATTGTTAATTTTGTGGTTAAGTGTTATAAGAAGATTTATAAGGAAGAAGATAAGAGTACCAATATCCAAGCCGGTAAGATTCCAGGAATGTATAATCGGAATTCAACTGATGGCAAGTATGGAATTTGGGGGCATGATTTAAGTGATTTAATTCTATGTACACTTTTTGTTAATGGGAATAAGTTGACGGTGGGAGTGGATAGTTAGGAATTTATATGAAAATTGTTATTAACAAATGTTATGGTGGTTTTTCTATTAGCAAAGAAGCAGCCGAATTTATGGCTAAGAGGGGGAATAAGCAAGCAAAAGCTGAATTAAGGGCGAATAAGAAGGAATGGTACGGTTATGGTTGTTCTTCTAATGGATACATGGGGTATGATAGAAATGATCCAGATTTAGTTGCCGCCGTAGAGAAATTGGGTGATAAAGCTAATGGAAATTCGGCGCAATTAGAAGTTGTTAATATTCCAGATAATATTAAATGGGAAATAACTGATTACGATGGGATTGAATGGGTTGATGAGTGTCATAGGACTTGGGATTAATAGAAGTTTTTTATTTAATTTTATGATTTACCCCACTTTAAAAGAAGTTGAAGCGGCAGATCGTGAACAATTAGGAAGATGGTATAGAGGTTTGCAATCTCCCGGATGGGCATATCTCAATAAGTCGAATTTTAACGAGAAACTAACGGAAGAAACAGAGATTATGGATTTAATTGTTATGAGGTTTAAAGAAGCGGGGATGTTTACTCCAGAATTAAGTAAACAAATCGGGTGGGAAGGTAGAGTTTAGTGTCCCATTCTGATCATGCTGGACCAGGATTTTTAGAAACGTGCGATTTGTGCCACGATGAATATCCATTATCATATATAATTTTTACCGGCAAACAATTTTTATGTTTTAAATGTGAAGAAGATAAGACACCGAAAGATTCGACAATAACTACAACAACAAAACTATATGGAAACAATAGCAATAGTTAATCATCCTAATCATCCCATTGGTAATCCGCGATTGAAACTAAAGAAAGTCAAGCCCACTATTAGTAATAAAGATATTATTAATAGAATCAAGGCGGCTGGATATAAACTTAAGATTACTCATTATCGTTATTTTGGCAGAAAGTTATTAAAGAATGCCGATATTAGAATATTGCTTAAAGCTGCAAAGATTATGGGGGAAGATATCGCTCAAGACATAAGGGATCATGGTGAGTTGGTTATGAATCTTGGTGGGATGACAGAAGTAGATGCTACTAAGGATGAATCAAATTTTTATTCCAAGGTGGAATGTTCTTTATCTGATCCATTCACTTACTCTAAAGGTAGCCGTCTTGCCCTTTATAGATTATTGGATCAACTGCCTGATGAAGAAATGAAGAAATTACATCAAGAAATGAAAACCGCCTTTTTGCGTTATCAATTACAACAATGGAATAAGGTGAAATGGGAAAATGTGGGGCATCCCACGGTTGAAATACCCTCATTAATTAATCCACACGATTTTAGAGTAGTGGAAAGTTTTGAATAATATTTTTAAGTAATAATTTTCTTGCCTTGACATTTTTGGGAACTTTGATATACTTTATTTATGAGTAAACATGTGGAAGATTCAGACAAGTTACATGAAATGGATAATCTCAGGTTGGTTTGGGAATTCATTAACGAGGAGTGTCATTCTGGATTGCCATTTGGTACTTACAGGGAAAAGGTAGCATCTGAAGTTCTTAGACGGGTAGCTCCTATTGCGGAGGAATATAATTTTGAGAAATGGGGGTGGAAAACGGGACGGGATAGGATTGTTTACAAGGATGATCTTTTTGACGGAGATAACAAGATGAAAGAATAATTTTAATTAATAAACTAACCGACATTTACCCCTGTTCCTTTTTGGTGTGAACTAATAATACAATTTTGTTTTTAGGATTAATGCTCTCTCTTTTATGGGGAGTTTTTGATTACTATTACACGAAACGACAAAACAAGTCAATGAAGAATAAAAACGTAAAGAAAAAGAAATAATATGTTGAATACATTTTTAGGGGGGATGTTATGCCCCAAGGTTAATAAACCAACCAGGGCGGTTTGGCATCTTAAGTCTGAAGAAGATAAACGATGGAAAGATAAAGGAGTATTTATTTACAAAGGAATGAGGGGGATTCCTACGGAATGTAGTACTAGAATTGAAGAATTAAAACTAGAATATGGAATGCCGCCCGGAGATTTGGAATGGGGTTTTACTTTAGGCGCTTGGAGATATTATTGGGTTTTATTTTATAACTTCGTTCGGGAATATTTTACGGCGTATAGATGATATGATTAAACTAGCCTGGACATTTAATGAGGAATATAACGCTTGGGACACTATAGTTCCCACTCAAGATTATAAAGGGGTCGGGTATTATAAGATTAGTTTAGTTCGTCGCCCATTTTATTGAGATCGGGGAAAATGGCTCGCTCAGTTGAGTGAGCATAATGTAGGAAGTATTGACGGAAGTGATTTATTTCCAAGATATTATTTTAAACTAGAGAACGCTAAGGAAGAATTGGAACTATGGGCAAATGCTCGGTCAGAAACGATCAAATGATTCCTAAAGACGGAATTATAAGGATCGTGACGATAAGTTTTCCCGCGTTAAACCCCAATTTGGGAAAGTATTATCGTTTGTCGTTATATGAATTTACTGGTGATCCTCTTACAGCGCATTTTGTTAAAGATTTGGGTGTAGGCTTTTGGATGTATATTTTAGCTGTGGAGGCTGCGTTTATGAAAGCTGATGCTTTAGGTATAACATATGTTCCCCATATTTCAATGGGTGATCCAATTGATAAGGTATTCAAACAGGCTTTGGGATAATATGGAATATTTTACCGCCGATTGGCACGCTTATCACGCTAACATTATTAAGTATTGTAATCGTCCGTTTAAGGATGTAACGGAAATGAATAATGTTATTATATCTAGGCTCAATGAGCGAGCTAAACGGAATGACAGACTTTTTGTTTTAGGTGATTTAGGTTTTGCGCCGGTTTGTGTGTTAAAGTTGTTTTTAAATCAAATTAATTGTCAGAATATTTACTTTATTAAAGGTAATCACGACAAGAGAACTCATTTTGTAGCTGACAGGTTTATTTGGTATAAAGATTATGAGGTTGTGAAGATTAGAGATAAGATTGTTGTTCTATTTCATTATGCTCTTAGAACTTGGGATAGAGCGCATTATGGGTCATTACATCTTTTTGGTCATTCTCATGGTACACTTGTCGATAATCCGAATGCTTTAAGTATGGATGTTGGTGTTGATACTAATAATTTTTATCCATATTCGTTTGATGATATATTAGAACGAATGAGCAAGAAAATATTTAAACCAATTGACCATCATGAAAAAAAATAATTATGTTTATAAAAGCACCAAGTAAAAAATGGGTCAAGAAAATGGCGATTTTAGAAGAAGAGTGTGATTGTAATTGTATTAACCCCCAATTTTTAAAACAATTTGCAAAGAAAAACAAATTTAAAAGATTTATTAAAATGAAAAAGGTAAAATTAAAATTATTTGTTTGGACCGATTTTATGTCAGATTATACCGAAGGGTTGGCGTTTGCAATAGCTGAGAATGAAAATCAGGCAAAATTAATGATTATTGAAAAAACAAAATATAATTTCGATTTTAATTGGGGGAATTTGGAAGTTTTATCATTAGACGAGCCAGTTGCTTATGGTATAGCTGGTGGGGGATAATTTTAAAGTAGAAATAGTTAAAATAAAAACAAAAAGGAAAATGTAATTATGATACAAGCAGAATGGGCGTTTAAGGTGGATTGGAATAAGTATGATGCGGAATTGGCTAGAGAACTAGATATAAGTAGAGAAAGGGTAAGACAAGTAAGAAAGTTAATGGGAAAGGAATCGTCAAGAAGTATTAAGAAACCTAAGCGTTTTAAGGTGGATTTGAAAGATGTGAATTGGGATTTAACTAATAATCAATTAGCAAAGAATAATGATATTTGTTCCGGCACGGTTGCTACCCAAAGAACAATTTATGCTCCGCATACTAAGAATCAAAGTATAAAACCATTGATGACGCATATTAATTGGAATTTAAGCTATAAAGAGATTAATAAATTTTTACTTAAACGATTTAACCGCACAACCTCACAACAGAATTTATCAAGATATAAAATGATTTTAGCCCCCCATTTAGTTAAGAGAAGGAACCGGGCGGTTGCTTGACAATCTAATTATTAGATGGTAATATAATTACAGAATTAATAATATGAAAGCTCAATCTCAAAGTTATAGTGGCAAATCTTGTAAGTCATTTGAATGTGTTTGTGCGTCCGAATTTCAAGATAAACGATATGGCAAGAATAAACGGTTGCATAATCCGACTAAGGAAGGGTTCAGATGCACGATTTGTAAAAGGGAAGTTAAAAGTTAATTTTTATGCCAAAACAACCCAATAAACTTAAAAGACTTCTTCGTAAACGCGAAAAGGTGGAATCGCAGATTAGAAAGATAGCGAAAACATTAGTCCCCTTAGAGGATTTGGTAGATCAATTATCTCAAGAAATAATTGACGAAGAAAATGTTTGTGATCCAGATCGTTTGTGATCCAGA
>Ga0082335_1008830_pt1 | contig 11226 bp, 9 predicted proteins | sample Subgrocontami58m_FD_72375 | JGI IMG/M metagenome (GOLD analysis project Ga0082335, IMG submission 72375) | Subsurface groundwater microbial communities from S. Glens Falls, New York, USA - GMW37 contaminated, 5.8 m (SPADES assembly) (version 2) ...
AATTAGCTTCTCCTCTTCCAAGCTGGTTCCAGCAACTTTTCATTTCATTGGCAACTATTTCATTGAGACGGTATTCGTAGAGATGCTTCTTGTTTTTCTCTCCGGTAAAATAATCATTTTCAATGTATTCCAAATTCGGATTTATCTTGACTGCCCTTGTCCAGTGCTGACCATACCATTTATTTACATTCTTTAATTGCTGAGGAGGTATCGGCTCGTCTATATGAAAGTAATCCTCATCGGAATTTTTACCATTGAGAGAGTCTGCTTCTTTTTTTGTCAGCACAACTGTCACAAGATGTCTCGGGCAGTGGAGTTTTATCGGCGTAAATCCTCCGATGTTTATCATGCTGTTGAATGACGCGCTTATGACGCACATCATGTTTTCGTCCTTTGCCAAGATTATATTGAAAATTAATTTATCGAGACGGAGAATGAGGAATAATACAATCAGTGCTATCAGAACAAATAATATTGCATAGTCTACGGATGCTTTTTCTTTTCTTGTTTTTGTTCTTCTTATCTTCCTTATATTTTTCATGTTAGCCGGCCAACTGATAATATGCTTGACTGGAGTCCTCCTATTACTAATACTGCGAGGATGAGAATTACTATTGCAATTATGATTTTAATCCAGACATTTGCTGCAAGCGTAGCTTTTTTCCTTTTCACAAATTTCTTATCGGCAGAGTTATATTTAAACATTTTTATTCCACTGCTCTGTTGCATGTAAAGAATTGAAATAGTTATGCAACAGAGCAATAAAACCAAAATATATTTAAAGATGCCTTCCTTTCCAGTGTCTGCGAAAGCCCGTCACGAGAGTACTCAAAGGAGCTTATGCTGAAACCCGAGAGGGCGCACGTTTGTGCGGCTGGCAATGAGCTTGGGAGTTAGTGTCGCGGGCCTCACTTTATTATCAACAAAGAAATATATACAAGGCAATAGAACTATCATCATCATTATCTTACTTTACATGACACAAAAAATTTCAGAGTAGGATTGTGTGAGTAATGTAAACTCTGCTATAGAAAACTAGTTCTATTTGCCTTAGGGATGGGTGAATTAATATGGGAAAAATAAGTCCAGTATCTTCTAAGTACATAGTAAACGCCTCTATTGACATTGATGGCGTTGTTGACAAGCCCGATGTAATCGGAGCAATTTTCGGTCAGACAGAAGGTCTTCTTGGTTCAGAACTTGAATTAAGAGAACTCCAGCGTTCAGGAAGAATCGGCAGGATAGAAGTACAAACAGATGTCAAGGGTGGAAAGACAAAAGGAAACATCTTAATCCCTTCAAGTCTTGATAAGGCAGAAACAAGCATTGTCGCGGCTGCCCTTGAAATCATCGAGAGAATCGGTCCATGCAATGCAAAGATTCTGGTTACTAATATAGAGGATGTTAGAGTAAGCAAACGTAATCAAGTTGTTGAACGTGCAAAGGAACTTCTCAGGACAATGATGGATGCTGTTTTGCCGGATTCACAGGAGCTTGCTGATGAAGTTGCACAGTCTGTTAGAGTAATGGAAATTGTTGAATTTGGTAAAGACAGATTGCCGGCAGGTCCAGGAATCAATGACTCTGAAGAGATTATTGTTGTAGAAGGCAGAGCAGATGTTGTAAACCTTCTCAAGCATGGATTCAAGAACGCTATTGCTATGAACGGCACATCTTGTCCACAAACAATTAAAGACCTCAGTCATAAGAAATCTATAACCGTCTTCGTTGATGGAGACCGTGGCGGAGATTTGATTATCCGTGAACTTCTTGGTGTTGCTGACATTGACTTTGTCTGTAAAGCGCCAGATGGTAAAGAAGTAGAAGAAATCACCAAGAAAGAGATCCATAAATCTCTTCGTGGCAGAATTACCGCAGAACAAGCTCGTCTTGATATGGGTATTGATGACCAAGGTGGCTTAAAAGAAGACCATCCCGACCAAAGACAAAATAGCTTTAATCGAGGCCAACGTACACCATCTCAACAACCTCGACGCTTTGATAACAACCGCCAGAATGGGAACAGTGGACCTGTATCTCGACCAGCGGCTCCTCGCTACACGGAAGGAAGTTCAACAAGTAACCCTACAACAGTAGATGCTACCCCTTCCTCAGCAGTTAAAACCACAACTGCTCCCCTGGTCCCTCGCGGACCAGCACCACGCAAGAGTCTCTCTCCAGAAGAAAAAAAGAACCTTAAATCAACTATGGAAGATCTCGTGGGAACACGTGGCGCTTGCATCTTTGACAACAGCTTAAATGTCTTAGGAAAAGTACCCCTCAGCGAATTAAACAGCACAATCAAGAGCCTTAATGGTGGAATCTACGGTTTAGCGTTAGATGGTCCAATTGACATTGACCTCTTAAAAGTAGCTGAGAAAGTTGGTGTTAACTTTGTCATTGGCACATCCAGCAAAGTCAAAGAGGCGTCAAAAGTAACGATTATCACAGATGATCAATTGTAGATATATATTTTTTTGTTATTTTTCTTTATCTTTTTAAGAAACATTTTTATCCTCCATTTCTTTACCCCTCATAATGGTGTTTGATGTTGTCATTGGGCGTTCTAAGAAAGACGTCGAGAAATACGGTAAAGAGGGGACACTTCTGATAGGTAAACAGTACATTCAAATGGGACAAACGATGTCCCTCTCTAACCCCGTCTATATGGATGTTGCTGGCTCTCACGTTGTATTTATAGTTGGTAAAAGGGGATCTGGGAAGTGTCTTGATGGAAATTGTCTTATCACTCTAAACGATGGTTCTCTTAGTAAAATAAAAGATTTAGAAAACGATAATCGAAACCTTTTTAGTTTAGATCAAGACCTTAAGATTAAAGAGAGTATTAAAACTAATTTTTACAAGAGAACCGTCTCGAAACTTCTCCAAATAAAGTTAAGAACAGGAAAAATAATCAGATTAACGCCAGAACACCCACTATTAACTGTAAAAGGATGGCTCCCTGCCGAAAAATTGCATCTCGGCGCTCGAATAGCAACCCCCAGAAAAGTAGAAGTCTTTGGAAATAAACCATTACGAGAATGTGAGATTAAGCTTCTTGCATACCTCATTACCGAAGGTCATCTTGGCAATAATTTCGTCTTGTTTTCTAATACAGATGAAAAAATAATTGATGATTTCAAATACGCAGTAACCGACTTTGATCCTAATTTGCGTATTAATCCCCATGGCCAAAAAGCCAACTTCAGAGTTAGCCAAATTAAAAAGCAAATGATATCATGCTCCTCGCGAAACGAAAAAGGGCAATTCATTAATAATCCTAAATGGGATCATTCTTCAATTAGGAACTGGCTGGAAAGCCTTAATCTTTATGGAAAATTATCGTTAGATAAGTTTATCCCTGAAACGCTATTTACTGTTCCAAAATATCAATTGAGTCTTTTTCTAAACCGTCTTTTTTCTTGTGATGGAACTATTTATGAAAAATCTGGGCACTGGTTTGTGAGTTATTGTTCATCTTCTAATCAACTCATCTCCCAAGTCCAGCACCTTCTTCTTCGCTTCGGAATTGTTTCAAAGATTCGAAAGAAGTGTATTAGACAAAAATTCTTTAGTAACGAGTTAGAGATATATGGAGAAGGTGTTCAGCAATTTCTACAAGAAATTGGCTTTTATGGAGAAAAAGAAAAAAGAGCAGTACGCGCCATCGCTGAAGCACCAATGATCATAAGAAATCCGAATGTAGATACTATTCCAAAAGAAATTTGGGATTCATATCATCCCGAAAACTGGGCAGCCATCGGAAGAAAAATAGGATATGCTCATCCTAAAGCTTTACGTGAAAGCATCCACTATTCACCATCTCGACAGAAATTAATGCAGATCGCTTTAGCTGACGAGTCAGACCTTCTCGCAAAGTTTGCAACATCCGACATTTTTTGGGACGAAATCATTTCTCTGGATATTTTAGAGGGAGAATTTGAAGTATATGACCTCACCGTGCCAGATAATCATAACTTTATTGCTAATGACATCATCGTCCATAATTCTTACACCATGGGCGCCATCGCCGAAGGCTTAGCTGATCTCCCACAAGAAATTAAGCAGAATCTTTCCATCATTCTTCTCGACACTATGGGCATCTATTGGACGATGAAATATCCAAACTATCAAGATGCGTCTCTTCTTAAAAACTGGAACATGGAAGCTAAACCCCTCGATGTCAAAATCTATACTCCAACAGGATTTTACAATCAGTATAAAGAAACAGGAATTCCCACTGATTTCCCTTTTTCAATCAGACCCATTGACGTTAATCCTTTAGATTGGTGCACGGCATTTTCCATCAACCCAAACTCCGCAGAAGGAGTTCTCATCACCAAAATTGTTCAACATCTCAATGAAGTTGGAACAAGTTATAGTCTTGATCATCTTATTGATCTATTTAAGAAAGACAACGAAAGCGACAAAATTGTTAAAAGTATTATCGTCAATCAATTCGAGAAAGCGCAGGGCTGGGAAATCTTCTCTGAAAAAGGAACGGCCCTTAAAGATCTCGTTGCCGGCGGCCAAGTTACTGTACTAGATGTTTCTCCTTACGCCACGATGGCATCAGGCTGGGAAATAAAAGCATTAGTCGTTGGATTAATTTGCCGAACGCTATTTAATCAACGTATGCTTGCCCGTAAAACGGAAGAATTCAAAACCGTCGATGCCGCCATGCATTACTTTACCAAAGAAACAGAACAACAGTTAAAAGAACCATTAGTCTGGCTTGCCTTGGATGAAGCCCACGAATTACTTCCAAAAGAAGGCAAGACCGCCGCCACAGATGCGTTAATTACAATCTTACGGGAGGGGCGACAGCCAGGAATCTCATTAATCCTTGCATCACAGCAGCCCGGTAAAATTCACACCGATGTTATGACTCAATCTGACACCGTCATCTCACATCGTTTAACCGCCCAAATGGATGTAGAAGCGTTACAGCAGTTGACACAGAGCTATATGCGTCATGGTTTGGAACAAGAAATTAATCTGCTGCCTCGTGTTACAGGCGCAGCCGTCGTCTTTGATGATGCCAATGAGCGCGTCTTTCCCGTGCAAATGCGTCCACGCTTTACCTGGCACGGCGGTGGTAGTCCTCTTGCTATTCCTGAGAGAAAGAATTATATCGAAAAGAAGTTGAGAGATTTAAAAGTTTAATAATTATTCACCAATCTTTGTCTAAAGAGGGATAGTAATCCCTTTGGGATGGATCAACGTTTCAAATGAATTATTCATATAAAACCCAGCAAACTTATCGACAATATCTCGTTCTTTGAGAAACATATAGGAATCTAAGCCATTCTTCTGACCAACCATTGTTAAAAAAATAAAGTTCACATCAGAAGTCATATCTCTCTCTCCTACTTCTATAAAAGGATTCATCTGTGCTCGAGACGTTTCACCATCTTTAAAAGTACGTAGAGCTCTTTCTTTTACCTCTAAGAGTGAGTCTAATATTGCTCCACCCCCAATTTTCCCATAATCTGTTGTGATAATTGCTCCCCTCTCAAGACTCTTTGTTAGACGGTCATACCATAACAACATATCTTCATTAATCGGAACAGCCACCCGAATCAACTCATTGGCAATTTCATGTTGACTTTGGCTAACATCAGCTGGTTTAAATGGTAAGACGCGGGGTAAATATCCTCCTTGTTCAACATATCTCATCTCCCTTTCTCCTGCCCCAATATCCCATAGCGGAAAAAATTCACCATTCTTCTCGTCCACCGTCACAACATAAAAAGAGTTATCAACTTTCAGCACAAGATCAACCGGAAAAGCGTCTGGTAATTCATTAGTAATCATGAAACCATTAAATGATGGTATTGGAGTAGTGATTGCACTCCCCTCTTGAATTCGAACGCAGGAATGATCAGCTAGTTTCTCTTCCTGTTTTTCTCTTAATAGCGGAGAAATATCAGTAATAATATAGTGTATTCTTTCATAAAAAGAGGGATATTCAATTTTAATAGGATCAAGAATATCTTTAGCTAATGTACCATTGCCAGCACCCTGTTCGTGGATGGTAACTTCTTCAGGTAATTGTAGTGCCATCGTAGTTATAAGCCTAGCAAAAGCATTACCATAGTGAGGAGAATAGGTCTCGGGGTGAGTAGAAAAGTCGTACACACTACCTGAATGTTTAGTTTTAGAGCCAATCTTTACTCTCCGATTATAATACCCCAATTCCGGATGATACAATGCTAGCTCCATAAATCTCTTGAAACGCATTGGTCCATTAGTTCTAATTTCATCTCGAATTATTTCAGACAGTTCATTCATTTTTCCAGAAACACACTAAAAACCACTATAAAAATGACCCCAGCGGATAACTCCCCGAATCATGGTCATCATCGGGGCATTGCAACGCTGGGTTTAAAAGGGGAAAAGAGAGGATTATTTAAAAATCTTTGCTGTCAAAATCAAGTAACGACATAACATTTATCCATCCTAAACCAGAACTTGTAGCCTCTCCGAGTACAATAGTCTTTAATGGATGCCTCTATCTGTTTTGCTTGTGCCATCTTAGTTTGAAAATATCCTAAAATAATCACTATTTGAGGCTTTTCTAATTTTGCTTGATTAAAATTATGCTCATTTGTAACTGTCTTACTAAAAAGCTTCCCAAATTTTAACTCTAAGAATCTAATTTTTATTGATCCATATTCAAAAACATCTTTCTTATTATCACCATTTCCAAAATCCGCATTATATCCAAAAGGAATAAGTGAGTTTGAACTATCTAAATAATCTTTTTGAAATCTAACCCTCATCATTAATCCTAATTCTTTCACAATCTCTTTTCCTTTATCTTCCATCCACTTCTTGTACTCTGCCCACGGCATTTCTTGTATTTCTGAAATGGATTTAGCCTTGCTCTGTTCTTGATGAAGTAAATCAACAATCTCTCCCACCAGCGCTTCAACTCTCTCAGGAGTATGTTTCTTATGTAAACCCGCTAATACATGAGTAGGATCATCTTTTTCTCCTAGCCGTAATTCCGTAACCGCTTCGGCTAAGAGGACATTAAGATCTTGGACTTTATCCTTCATATCACTATAAATAATAAACAGAGCACCCACTTTTTCTTGAGCAACAGTTTGTGGATTCATAAAAGATAACAATCAACTAAACTTTAAAAATCTTTGCTCACTAAATAATCCTTGGGCAAACAAGCCCCCACCTGTCCAACCACCCTACTCGCAATCTCGCTGCCATAATTCCCACAGTCAACATAGCGATCTCCCCGGATATAACGACGTAAGAAACCAGCAGCATAAGAATCACCTGCCCCATTTGTATTAACCACTGTCGTTGGCACAATTGGAATTTCTACTGTATGACCATCCATAACAACCAGTGACCCTTCCTTACCAAACTTTAAACACATCACCCGATGTCTAAACGGATGCTTATCATACGTCGTAAATGGTTTTCCAATCGCCGCTTCGTACTCTTCTGGTGAAGCAAACAAGATATCAGTCATTTCTAAAATTGTTGCTAAGTTATCACCAATCCTCTCGCAGGTATGAGGATTTGCCAAATCCAAACTAATCCTTACTCCATTTTTCTTCGCCCGTTCGAAATAAGGAATAAAATCGTCTGATCGACCAACCATTTCATAACAAGAAGTGTGAATAATATTTGCCTCGTACGGGGCAGCAGCGAGATTAAATGTTGGGGCAGCATTCATCAAATTCAAAAATGTTCTTTCTCCATCCTCGGTAATAAAAGTGTAACAAACACCACTTTGCCCGGACGTTATCGCAAGATGATCTCGCATACCATACTCCTCAACCTTCCGTTTATATGCCAAACCAAGAGCATCGCTGCCAACACTACCAATAATCCCTACTTTCAACCCTAACGCCGCGCAAGAAAAACCAACATTTGCCGGAGAACCAGCAGGACTTTCAAATTGTAATGGATACGCAGCTAATTTTTCTGCTAATACTTGAGGATCTTTCGTTCGCTTCTCTTGTCCTTTCTTCAACCCTAACGCTTCTAATTCAGCAACAGGAATATTATAAACTCGATCTGTTACAGCATTTGTAATAACGAGTAAGTCTAATGACATTCTCTACATCCCCTCTAATCTTTTAATCCTCTCGTTAATATCGGGGTGGGTTGCAAAAATTTTAGTAAAAGTTCCTTTTGTCTTTCTAAACGGTGTTGAAATAAACAAATGCGCCGTCGCCCGATTTGCTTTATCTACTAACGGGTCAGGATCATCTTTTATCTTGCGCAACGCATCGGCCAATCCTTTCGGATAACGCGTTAACATCGCACCAGAAGCATCTGCAAGAAACTCTCTCTTCCGTGAGATTGCCAGCTTCATCATCTCCCCAATAATTGGAGATAGGATTGCCAAAACCACACCAACAACCATCAAAATAACCGTCATCGAATTTTGCTCTCTGTCCTTGCCATGTGCTCCAAATAAAAAACTGCGCAGTAAAAAATCCGATAACAATACCGTCAAACCGACCATCACCGATGCTAACAGCATCACCCGAATATCAAAATTCTTAATATGCGAAATCTCGTGAGCAAGAACACCTTCTAATTCTAACTTATTCAAACGTCCTAACAAACCAGTTGTTACCGTCACTGATGCATGTTGAGGATCTCGTCCCGTAGCAAACGCATTCAACGCGCTGTCATCAATCACATAGACCTTGGGCATGTTTGGTAATCCCGCCGCAATTGCCAGTCCTTCAACCGTATTAATCAGATGAGTATACGTTGGTTTTGTCGCCTCTTGTGCACCAGTCATCGAAAGAATGGCATTAGCGCCGACGTAATAACTAAAGAGGAAATAGATCACCCCAATAACCAATGCTAGTATTAAACCGAAATAAGAATTCCCATAGAGCACACCAATCATTAAACCTAAGCCTATAACAAATACAAAAAAGAAAAAAACTAAAAGGTACGTGCGCCTCTTGTTAGAAGCGATTTCCTCATAAAATCCCATCTTAGAACTCTACTTTAACATTCTCCTTTTCTTTACCTTCAGTTTTAAAAAATTCCTCTGCTTTGAAGCTAAAGAGTCTGGCAAAGAAATTCTTTGGGAACACTTGCAGCGATTCGTTGTACTGCATTACAGAGTCGTTGTAGAACTGACGCGAATAAGCAATCTTACTCTCCGTGCCCGACAATTCTTCCTGAAGCTGTATGAAGTTTTCATTTGCTTTCAGTTGAGGATAATTTTCCGCAACCGCAAAAATAGACTTCAATGCATCCGTAACCTGATTTGATGCTTTTGCTTTATCTTTCATCGACCCAGTAATAAGAGAAGTACGTGCTTTTGTCACTTCTTCTAACACACCTTTCTCGTGTTTCATGTAGCCTTTGACTGCGCTAATCAAATTTGGAATCAAATCATAACGGCGTTTCAGCTGCACATCAATCTGTGACCAGGCATTCTTTACCCGCATGCGTAACTTAATCAAACTGTTGTAAATGTAAATAATAAACAGTACAACAGCAACAATAACAATAATAATCCATGTTGCAACCATATTTTTCCCCTCCTTATATGAGATGATCTTAGTTGTTAGGGCTCTTTAAAAGCTTTATGGAGGAAATGTAGCCACCACTCAATCACAGACCAACAGTACCGAACTCACCAATCCATGATCCGTATTCAACGAAAACTCCCCTGACGTATCCGTATCTCTTCCTTTACAACCACTACCAGAAGTAATTAATGGATTCTCAGGATCATTAACTAAAACCGATTTAAACTCATAGCGTTGTTTAAACGGATCAAAACTCTTCTTCAACAACTCCGGAAATAATACTTCTTGCAAAAACTGACAACTATGCAGTTCCGTCCCATCCGCACTCTTACAATGATACACTGATTCAAGAGGATCGCGATTCTCCGCACAATCATCTAACAATATCTGCTCCACCGCCAACGGTTCCGTCTCGTGTGGAGAGCACCCCAGCACCGTCGTCCGCATCGCCGCCGTTAACGTACTTACCGCCAGCTGCTTCCGATCAAACGCCCGATGATCAGATTTATCATTGAGCGCAAACTGTGTCAGGAAGAGGAATGCAATCGTCACTAAAATAACAATCACTACTAATCCAACCATCTCCATCTGCCCGCGTTTAAAACGACCGCTCATGAATAAACCTCCACCACCACTCGACCAAAAGAATGTTGCACTCCCAAAAAAGGACCGCGCACTGCATCGTCACGCAGCACCACATAAAAAGAACTTTGTTTCTTGTATGTAAAATCAATCTTAGGATTATCATAGATCTTCCATACTCGTCCTTTACCATCCTCAGAAAGAGGATACATCTCTTCAACCGTTACCGTCGCAAAAGAGAAAATGGTAAAATAATAATCTTCCAAATGTTCGGACATCACCTCTGGCAAAACATTCATCTTCATCACATCTAAACAATAAGCATTCTGCTGTAAATTACCCACCGTACATTGAATCTCCGGAAGAAAAATAGTCTTAGTAACGACCTCAGCCGCTCTTCTCTCCACACCCAGTTGCTGTTCTTCTTTCAAACTAAAACCAACATACTTGTAATAAAAAATTAATCCAAAAATTAATAGTACAAAGAAGATAAACAGAACAGCAATCGTCTCCGTCATTTGAATTTGCCCTTTTTTAATTTTCATGCATAACACCTAATAAAGAGGAATACAACCATCCTGCAGCTTACTATTCTGTTCTCCTATCTGCAGAGCATTAGCAACCAAGTCTGCACACGTATCGGGGTAGAGAGCAACACAACTCTCTGCCAACGATTTTTGTTTCTGAATCAACTCATGGAGTCCACTCACTTTCACCGGACAAAATCCTTCTTGCGATAATGGCAACCCAATAACTTGCTCTGCCCTTCCTGCATACACCGCCGACACTAACTGCGCACGTTTAAACGCCTGCATCATCCCGCAATCAAACATCTCTTTATTTGCCGCAAAAATTGCCGCGTAGCGTACTGCGTCCAACCCTCCACCGACAGAAAAGAGTGTTGCCGTTCCCTCAGATTTCCATACTTTTCCTTCTTTTTGAAAAAAAGAAACACTCTTACCGTCACCAAACACCACTGCGCTGACTTCACTATCCTCCTTTGCCAACAATGATTGCGGAATGGGAAAACCGTTCTGAACCGCCCCTCCCGTATAATCAACAACACGCACCCGCATCCCCAGCGAAGAAGAAACAGAATTTATATCAG
>Ga0082335_1008832_pt1 | contig 11225 bp, 3 predicted proteins | sample Subgrocontami58m_FD_72375 | JGI IMG/M metagenome (GOLD analysis project Ga0082335, IMG submission 72375) | Subsurface groundwater microbial communities from S. Glens Falls, New York, USA - GMW37 contaminated, 5.8 m (SPADES assembly) (version 2) ...
CCCAACCCCCCCGCGGGGGTGCGGGCGGAATTCAGGCGCGTGCAGGGGACGCGACTGCCCGGCGCGCTGCCCACGCCGCAGTTCGTCGAGCAGGTGAAACGGCTGCTCGACGCGCCGAGCAAGCCCCAGAAGTCAGAGGTCAGAAGTCAGCCTCCTTCGCCAAGCCTACGGAGGCCAGGGCGGTCGGAGGTCGGAGACATGACGGCATCTCCTCGACGCCGAGCGATCAAATGGCTGCCCGTCGCATGTGCCATCCTCGTGATTGGGATCGGCGGATATTTCGCGCTGCGACCCCGGCCGGACGCAGGTGTGCAGGCTTCGAACCCAAAACCCAATACTCAAAACTCAGCACCCATGGATTTCGCGTCAGCGAAATCCAAATCCATCGCCGTCCTGCCGTTCGCCAATCTCAGCACGGAAAAGGAAAACGAGTTTTTCGCCGACGGCCTGCACGACGACGTGATCACCAACCTCGCGAAGATTCGCGACCTCACCGTCATCTCGCGCACGTCCGTGCTCGCGTATCGCGACGCCGCGTCGCGCAACCTGAAGCAAATCGCCGCCGAGCTCGGCGTGGCGACAATCCTGGAGGGAAGTGTGCGCCGCGTGGGCAGCAAGGTGCATATGAACGCGCAGCTCATCGACGCGCGCACCGACGCGCACCTCTGGGCCGACACGTTCGACGGTGACGCGAGCGACGTCTTCGCGCTGCAGGCCAGCCTGGCGCGGCAAATCGCCGTCGCGCTCAAGGCCACGCTCACGCCGGGCGAGCGCGCGCTCATCGAACACCGTCCGACCGAGAATCAGGCGGCCTATGACTTCTATTTGCGGGCGCGCGCGCAGGAGTCCGGCATGAGCCCGCGCTCGGGCTTGGGAAAATACAAGGAGGTCGAGGCGCTCTATGAGCAATCCGTCGCCCGCGATCCTGGCTTTGCGCTCGCCTATGCGCGACTCACTTGGGTGCACGGAGTCATGTATCTCATGGCCAATCTCGATCCCGTGCCGGAACGGAAGAGCCGCGCCCAAGCAACCCTGCAACGATGCGAACAGCTGGCGCCCGATGCCCCCGAAACCCACCTGGCACGCGGGGCCTTCGCTTATTACTGCGACAACGATTGGGCCAAGGCGCTGGCCGAATTCCAGGCGGCCGAAGCGGGCCTGCCGAATGAGATCCTGGTGCTCGGAACCCTCGCGTTCACACTGCGCCGGGTGGGGCGATGGCCGGAGGCGCTCACCATGTTCGCACGGGTCATGGTCGTCAGTCCAAATGACCTCTATTTTGGGGGGCAGAGCGTCTCGACGTCTTATTACCGGGGTCATTTTTCGCAAGCACGCGGGCTGGCGGAGCGGTTGGTGGAGCTTTTTCCCAACGACGTTTACGTGCAGGACTTCTTCGTTCGCGCGCAATACCAACTCGATGGTGACCGCGCCGCGTATCTGCGGAGTCGCGTCGCGCTCCCCCTGTGGGAAGCAGATCCGCATGGGCTCATGGCGGCGTATTACAACGCGATTCTGCTGCCTGATCTCGGTGCCGCGGACCGCGCCCTGGCCGATCCCCGCATGGGCGGTGTGCAAAGCTCAACGCTCTCTCTGATCGAACCGGCGGTGCTCCACCGCGCATTTGTGGCGTTCCTGCGCGGCGACCGTACCGCCGCAGTCCGCTTTGCCGACGAAGCGATCGCGTTGTTTCGGGCTGGGCAGTGGACGCCACGGCAGGAGCCGTTCGTGACGCTCGCAATGGCGCGCGCCGAGACTTACGCCGGACGATCAGCGGAGGCTGGGCGTCATGCGCAAGCGACGCTCGTGCGCATGGGTCGCGATGGGCTCGATGGCATGTTCGCGCGGAGTGAGGTCGGGCGGATTTATGCTGCGCTGGGGCGACAGGACGAGGCGCTGGCGCTCCTGCGCGAACTGTTGCAGACAGCCAGCGATCGTTCGCCGCGCGAAATCCGCGCCGACCCGCTCTGGTCGCGGCTGAAGGACGACCCGCGGTTCGAGAAAATTCTGCAGAGCGCCAAGCCGCTCTGAACGCGGCCGCTTTCGCGAACGCTCAACGCTCAACGTTTAACTTTTAACGCTCAGATGCAGAACCAACCCACAAACCGCAGAGGCCGAACTTGAGCGTTGAGCGTTCAGAGTTCGACGTTGAGCGTTCCGCGCCGCGCGGCGCGGTCTTTCTCAGCTACGCGCGCGACGACGCCACCGCGGCGCGGTAGCTTTGGTTCGCGCACCCATCATCGCCTGCCCACCGCCCGCCCTCTTTCCCCGAAACGAAAAACCACCGTGCCGCGGTACACGCCGGCAGCGCGGGCGGGCTGCGCGCTGGGGCCGGACTGCTCGGGCGTCTTGAATTTCGAACCCATCGCGGGGATCGCGAAGAGCAACGAGAGGTCGCCGGCCGGAAAATCCACCGTCGTATTCGGATGACTGATGCGCGGCGTGCCGAGCCGCAGGAACATGCCGGGCGACGCGTTCGCGATCCCCACCCCGCCGCCGCCAGCGAGCGTCAGCTCCGCCGACTGCACGCCGGCAAAATACCCCTGCGACTCGGGATACTGCCACGATTCGCCGGGCTGCAGTTCGTGCGGCGCAATCTCGTACGCGCCGATCGCCGTGCCGCGCAGCCGGTTTTGCCACACACGATACGGTCCGGCGCCGAACCAGCGGAAGCCCGCAACCTCGTGTTCCGGCCAATCGAAGGTCACGCCATGGTAGAGGTACTCGCCTTCCAGCCCGTAGCTGAAATCCAGCCTCAGGCTGCCGTCGCCCCGCATCGTCCACCGGGCGTGCTCCAGCCCGCCGCCACTGACTTCGAGCAACGCAGTGCCACTCGACATTCCCGGCGCGCCACTGGCCCGCGTCGCAATCCGGGGCGCCGCAGTCGGCGCAACGGGAAACCGATCGGCCGCGTAGCCAACGCGCACCGCTTTCAGCTGCAGCGGACGGCCAGCGGAGTTCCGAATATCCGAAATACGCACGGCCGCCACCGGCTGCGGCGGAAACTCGAATCGACCACCATCGCCCCGCCGGCGGGATCCCGCGAAGATCGTGCGCCACTGCTGCCCGTTGGGCGAGACCTCCAGTTTGAATGCGGCAAACGGCATCGCCGCCGTCAGCTCGGTTTCAACTTCAACCGCGTTCGCCAACTGCGGCCGTTCCAATCGCCGCTCTGTCGCCACGCCGTCCGCCGGCTGCAGCGGCAACCACTGGAGCTTCGCCGCCGCGCCCGGTCGCGCAAAGACCAGTCGCGGTCCATGGCTCAATCCCACGGTCGCGCCGCCACGCGTGATCCCGCGAAGCTGACCGGACCGGGGGTCGAACACCGCCGTGACGCCCGCCGCCGACAGCGTGATCCGATCGGCCGCCCGTTCCAACGTCGCCACGCCATCCACGGCGGTCTCCTCCGCGGCGCGGCGGCGCTCGACACTCGCGTCGACCGGCCATGACCACGTCCACAATTCCGCGCCGTTGGGGTCCGACGCCGTGACTCGCAGCACATCGGCGTCCTGCCACGTCGGCGGCAACGCCAACGCGAGGGTGCCCGAAGCATGCGGCGCAATCGGCGGCGCCGCGACCGTTCCCTCCGCGAGATGTAGGGCGGGGGCTCCCGACCCCGCCGCTCCCGACCCCGCCATTTCAGTGTGCACCGCATCCCGCATCGGCGGGGTCGGGAGACCCCGCCCTACAGTCGGAGACCGAAAACGCTCCAGCCGCCAGGTGAACCGGCACCGCGACAGATCCGTGAAGTCGTACGCGTTGCGGACGCTCAGCTTGCCGTCGAACTGCGCGTCGAGCCGCGGCGACGCGATTTGCACCGGCGACCAGATGTCGCGCACCGCGTAATAGCTGCCCTCCTTTTCGAAGTGCGGGCCGACGATGCCGTCCGGTGCGAACGTGCTGAAAACGTCGATCCGCCCGCCACGGTCGGTGCGCACCACGCCTTCGTCGGCGAAGTCCCAGATGAAGAGACCCGCGCCAAACCGCGATTGCTCCATCGCCCGCCAATAATCCTCGAGGCCGGCGCCAGCGCCGCCGTCGTACATCGCGTGCAGGAGCTCTGTTGGCATGACAAGGTTGGGCCCACGCAACCGCCCGGCGTATTCGTCGAAAGACATGTAATGCTTGGTATCCACGCCGCCGAACGTCGCCCACGGATGCAGCACGCGGCGCTGCTGTGGGTCGTACAACGCGAAGTCGCCATCGAGGTCGTGATTGAAGCCGCCTTCGTTGCCGTTGTCCCAAAAGAGAATGCTCGGATGGTTCACGTCGCGCTCGACCATCTCGCGCACAAGCAGCCGGCCGATCGGCGTGCCGTGCGCGTGCTGCCAGCCGCTGAGTTCGTCGAGCACGTACAGCCCGAGTTCGTCGCACGCCTCGAGGAACGCCTCGTCGGGCGGATAGTGCGACATCCGCACCGCGTTCATGTTCATGCTGCGGATGAGCCGCACGTCGGCCTGGCAGTCCTCGCGACTCAACGCACGCCCGGTTTCGGGGCGAAAACTGTGCCGGTTCACGCCCTTGAGCAGCACGCGCTGGCCGTTGAGAAACAGTCCCTCGCCGTCGCGCACTTCGAACGTGCGAAACCCGAAGCGCCGCGTGTCGACGTGCAACACCCGATCGCCCCGCCGCCGCGTGACTCGCAGCGCATGGAGATTCGGCGTCTCGGCCGTCCACCGCCGCGGCCGATCGATGCGACCGGCCAGTCGCACGCGACCCGCACCACCCGCCGGCACCACGACGGAAAACGCGGCGCCGACCGCGGAGCCCTGCGCGTCGAGCACCTGCGCTTCGATGCGTTCCGCCTCGAGCGTCGGTCCTTCGGCCCGCTGCCGCGTGGCGAGCGAACCGAGCGTGACCTCAGCCATGATCGTGCCATCGGCGCGCGCGTCGATGGCCACGTGATCGATTGACTGCGACGGCAGCGCTTCCAGCCACACGGCCCGATAGATGCCGCCAAACACCCAGTAGTCGCCGCCCCGCTCGGCGATCTCGGTCGCACGATCGGTCGACGCGTTGCTCACGTCGACTTCGAGCGCGTTTGGCTTGTCGGTGCCGAACGTAACCAGGGAACTGATATCGTAGCGAAACTGCGTGAACCCGCCCTGGTGCGTCGGGCCCGCCGATTGGCCGTTCACCCGCACGGTCGCGTCCGTCATCACGCCGGCAAACACGAGCCGAATCCGCCGGCCTTTCCACGCCTCGGGCACGCTGAACTTCGTGCGATAGCGCCCGAGATGGACCTCTTTCTCGAGTTCCTGCCCGTACCGGTACGTGCCGAAGCCCTGCAGTTCCCAGTTCGACGGCACCGGGATCGTCGTCGCCTCGTCCGCCCGCCGGCCACCGCTGATCGTGAACTCCCACGGCACGGCATCGGCGGGACCGCGGCCCGACAGATATTGCCGTTCCGTGACAGGTGCTGCCGCATCGGCGCCGACGGCCGCGCCCACGCCATGGCTGAGCGCGGCGAGCCAGGATGCGACGGCTGCCATCCGCCGCAAACGACCGAAAAGGGACGATGCAAACTGTCGAGCAATCGAGTCTGTCATGTCGATGCGTTGAGCCGGAGGAGCGCGATCATTTCTCCATCATTACGATCTCGGCAATGGTCGGGCCGTCGGAGGCCTCGCGGATGTTGAGCCGGAACTCGCGCGCCGTCACCGGCGGGAACATCCGGGTGAAGGCACGGCCGATCTTCTCGCCGGTGAAGATCGTCCTCCACCCCTCGCCCTCCCGATACTGAAATTCAAACTTGCGCACGCGCTCGCCGATGGCCTCGACAATGTTGATCCCGGCGATCGTCACCGGCTTCTCCAGATCGCACGCGATCCAGGCTTGCCTGGTGCCGGCGTCCGTGGCCCACCGGGTCGAGGAATCGCGATCAAACGCCATCGCCGGCCCATGGTTGGCGACGTTGGCATGGTGGACGTTGGACGCGGTGGCCTTGACGAGCGGCGTGAGTGGGATGGACGGAATTTCCATGACGGAGCCGGTGAACTCGATTTTCAAAATGGTGTCGAGCGCGTCGCGCGCTGCCGCCTCGACGGCGACGGTGAGCTTGCCGTTCTGCTGGCGCACGGTCGCGCGGCCGCCGCCGAGCACCACGACCGACTTCACGCTGCGAGGGAGATCCGGGAGCTCGAACGTGTCCTTTGCCCCGCCAAACACGTGGAGATAGACCGTGTCTCTCCTGCGGGTGCTGGCGACCGTCTTCGTCGGGTACCACGGCCCGCCGCGGGTGCCATAGATGCTCTCGCCATGCTTCGCCAACCAGGCGCCCATGGCGGCGAGCCGCTCGACTTGGCGCGGCTCGATCCGGCCGTCCGGCATCGGCCCGACATTGAACAGCAGGTTGCCGTCGCCGCCGGCGCAGCGCACGAGCGTTTGAAGGCATTCCTCGAGCGATTTCATTTCATCGTCCGGCTTCCACGCCCACTGGCGGCAGATAGTGATGCAGCTTTCCCACGGGCGAAGGTCCTGATATTTGCCGACGCGTTGCTCCGGGGTGTCGAAGTCCTCCGGCCGGCCGTTGCGATTGTTGATGAGCAGGTGCGGCTGAAGTCCGCGGGCCATGCGATTGATTTCATCGCCGCCATAGTCGGCGGCGGTCTTGCCCAGGCCGTCGAACCACAGGATATCCACCCGGCCGTAGTTCGTGAGCAGCTCGCGCACCTGGGTTTTCAGATAAGCGAGGTAGCGCGCGTGGCGTTCTGGCACAAACGCATCCGGATGCTGCCAGTTGGGCTGTGAATAATAGAGGCCGAATTTCAGCCCGGCGGCATGGCAGGCGTCGGCGAGTTCCCGGACGACATCGCGGCGAAACGGACTGAGCGGGCTCGTGATCTTATAATCACTGGCCTGCGTATCGAACATGCTGAACCCGTCATGGTGCCGGCTGGTGAAGACCAGGTATTTCATGCCAGCGGCCTGCGCGATGGCGACCCACTCGCGGGCGTTGAACTTGACCGGATTGAATACCTGGTAGAGAGCGTCGTAGACCTCGACCGGCACCTGGGTGCCCGGCCCCCGGTAACCGCGGCGTTCGCCGGCACGCGACCAGCCGATCTCGGTACCCTTGAGCGACACCGGGCCCCAATGGATGAAGAGTCCGAAGCGATCGGCCCGCCAGGATTCGAGGGCGGGCGAAAATGTTTCGTCCGCGCTAACATCAGCGGCGGCGGAAAGCAAACAGGTCAAAATCAGGAGGCGATTGAGTCGGTTTTTCACGGAGCGAAGAGAATGGTCGGTGCCGGCGGCGAGCGTGGTAAGATCGGAGTCGCGTCAGGCCGCGTCAGGCCGTTCGGCGTCAGTTGATGGAATCGGCGCACGCGTAGCGAACAACGAACGGCCTGACCCGGTACGAGGATGGCAGGGCTCGGGCTGGAACGATCCCATCGATCATCACGATCAAGCCCGATGTATCGATAGTTCAGATGAAACGCACGTCAGCAATTCAACTGATTCTGGCGACGGTGCCGCGAGCCTCCGCAGCCCGCGAATGAACAAACGCGAATCACTTCCCGCAGAAGCGCTCGCGTCCGCCCGTGACATAACCCTTCCCAACTCGGCGATCAGCGGCAGACTCCGATCACCTGACACGTGAACTCCGGACACCCATGCAAACTACATTTCCTCGCCACTCCCGCACCGTCGCCGCGCCGTTGGCCGCGCTCGTAATCTTCGTCCTCAGCCTCACGGGCCTGCGCGGGCAGAACAGCGCGACCGGCACCGTCACCGGGCGCGTGCAGGATGCCGCGGCCGGCATTTCGCTCGAGCACGCCCGCGTCGCCATCGTCGGCACGAACCGCGAGGCGTTCACCGACGCCTTCGGCGAATACCGGCTGACCGACGTGCCCGCCGGCCAGGTGACGCTGCGCGTGTTCTACACCGGACTGCCGCCGGAAACCGCGAACGTGAACGTCGCCGCCGGCACGACGCTGCGTCAAGACATCGCGCTGAACAGCTCCGGCCGGCCCGCCGCGCCGGGCGAGGTCGTCAAGCTCGACCGCTTCGTCGTCGATACCGCGCGCATGACCAACGCCGCCTCGATCGCGATCAACGAGCAGCGCTTCGCGCCCAACGCGAAAAACGTCATCTCGACCGACGCGCTCGGCATCGTGGGCGAGAACAACATCGGCGAATTCGTGAAGTTCCTGCCGGGCGTCGACGTCGTCACCGATCAGATGAACGCCGTCGCGATTTCACTCCGCGGGATGCCCCCCGCCTACAGCGGCATTTCAATCGACGGCGAACAGATGAACGTCGCCGCCACCTCTGGTCCATTGCGGCAGACGTCGTTGCAAACCATCTCGCTCGCCAACGCCACCCGCATCGAGATCTACAAGGTGCCGACACCCGAGATGCCCGCGTCGCAGCTCGGCGGCGGCCTCAATCTGGTCAGCCGGACCGCCTTCGAGAAGAGCAAACCGGAACTGCAGTTCCGCACCTTCCTGAACAAGAATTCGCACTACCCGCGCTACGCCGAAGCCTGGGGCAACGACGGCGATGACACGTCGAAGAAACTCCTCTGGGGCCCGGGTTTCGACCTGACCTACACCGTGCCGGTCTCGAAGGATTTCGGCTTCTCGATCAACGCGGTGAAGTTCGAGCAGTTCAACGCGGTCGAACAAATCCGGCGCACCTTCAACACCACGACGCTTGCGACCAACCCCGTGCGGGCGACCGTCGATAATCCGTATCTGCAAACCGGAAACTTCCTGTTCTTCCCGATCACGGAGTATCGTTACAACCTCGGCCTGCGGCTGGATTACCGGCTTTCGCCGACGGACCGGATGTCCTTCGTCTACTCCGGCGCGTACTTCGCGCAGGATATCCCGGCGTTCACCTTCAATGTGACGACGGGCACCAATCCGATTTCCTGGGGACCGGACTTCACGCACGGGCGGCCCGGTTCCGGCCGCGTCTTTGTCGCGAACAACGCGCGACACTTCACGGTGCGCAACCATCTGTTTCGACTGAACTACGACCACAAGGGCGCGCTCTGGGATTTCGGCGGCAATGTCAGCTACGGTTTTTCCGCGAAGTGGTTCCGCGAGCTTTCCTACGAGCAGCTGGCGAACGCCGCCGGCGAGATCGGCGGCACCGCGGCCGGAGCCGGCGGCACCGTCGATGTCGATGGCTACGGCACCTACAGCCCGGGCCGGTTCACCGTGCGCAACGCCGCCGGCGCCGTCGTCGATCCGTTTGATCTGCGGAGCTACAACTTTTTCGTCAACGGCTCGATCCAGACGCGAGACTCCAGCGCGACCTCCAAGGGCGCGCGGTTCGACGCCACGCGGAAGTTCTACGGCGATGCGTTCAAATTCTCGGCGAAGAGCGGCGTTTCGACCAAGGAGGAATTCTCCGATTACCGGATGGCCCAATTCTTCCCCGCGTATGTCGGCCCCGATGGCCGCGCCGCCTCGGGCGACGAGGCAATCACGCGTTCGCCGATCGACCTGACGAATTACACGATGCAGTCGTTTCCTTTCCCGCGCGGCATGCCAACCCCGACCTTCCCGAGCACGCGCCGCGGCTGGGAGCTGTTGCAGCAATATCCCCAGTATTTCGATCGCAACATCAACCGCCGCGCGGATCTCGCCCTCGACCTGACGAGCCCCTTCGATGCCAAGGAGCGGATCGACGCCGTTTACCTGATGGGCGACGTTTCGCTGTTGCAGAACCGGCTGCGGATTGTCGCCGGCGTGCGCTACGAACGGACGACCGACAACGGCCACGCCGTGCTGCAGGACAACCAGGCGAAGTTCCAACGCGACGCCAGCGGCAGGTTGATTCTCGATGCGCAAAAGCGGCCCATCCTGATTCCGGCACTCGCGGGCGATCTCATCGCGCAGGACGCACTGGTCTTCAAGCGGCTCGGCGCGAGCACGCACAAGAGCTACGGCGACTATTATCCGAGCCTCAACGCCTCCTATAATTTCACCGACAGCTTCATTGGTCGCGTCGGGGTGGCGCGCACGCTCGGCCGGCCGGAATTCACCAACCTCGTTGGACCGGCCAACGTGACGCAGAACAACTTCGATCCGGGTGCGAATGCTTCCGGCGCCGCGCTCGGCACGATTGCAACGAAGAATCCCGGACTCAAGCCGTGGACCGCCGACAGCCTGGACCTTCGGCTGGAGTATTACACGCCGAACGGCGGCGACTTCTCGGTCGGATTCTTCCGGAAGCAGATCAAGAATTTCTTCGCGAATCAGACTTTCCTCGCGGACGAAGGGTTTCTCGACTCGATCAACCAGCCCAGCGACTACGTGGGCTTCCAGGTGACGGCGCCGTACAACAGCCCGGACCTCGTGCACGTGAATGGCTGGGAACTGGGCTTCAATCAGCCGCTCGCGGGGGTGACGAAGGTCGAGTTTGCCCGCTACTTTCGGACGTTCGCGAACGCCACGTTCATCCGGCCACTCGGCCGCGAACAGGCGGACCTCCGCAATTTTTCCCCGAAGAACATCAACTGGGGTTTCATGTTCAATCGCCGGCCGATTTCGTTCGTCGGCAAATGGTATCTGGTCGGCAAGCGGCGGCTCGGGCCGACGGGCGCCGCGGTGTTCGGCGCACCGGGCTGGAATTATTACCGTGAGAAGCTGCGGTTCGACGCCTCGCTCGATTACCAGCTCACGCGCCACTTCTCGCTCTACATCTCCGGCCGGAACATCTTCAACGATCGGGACCAGCAGGAAGCCTACGCGCCCGGCAGTCCCCGCTACGTGAAGTTCGCGTTCGAGGGCGAGTACGGCGTCACGTACCAGTTCGGGTTGAAGGGGACCTTCTGAGGCGGAAAAATTCGTGAGTGCCCCGCGAATCACGAACGCGGAGCAGCGCCCTCTCGTAGCGACGAGCGTCAGCGAGTCGACCTCGCCGCATTTATCGTCGCTGCTCTGTCGCATCCATTCGCGTGGATTCGCGGGTCACGGCATCGATTGGTCGAGCGTTCATCCCTGACCAGCGGGCATGCCAACGATCGTTGTCATAACCCTCTCGTCGCTTGCGCGCCGCGGCGCGCCGTAACAGCATCGCGGCGTGCTCTCGTTCCAGTTACGATTGCTCAACCGGGGAGCGAACGCGGTGTCGCGGGCGCCGCTGATTGGCTGGCGGGGACAACCGGGATCGCCTGAACCCGAACGATGCAGTTGGAATCCCATTCACGGGGGAAGCGCCGCACACCGAACGGTGGACGGCGACCTCCGGGCGCCGTCCGGCCACGTCCG
>Ga0082335_1008836_pt1 | contig 11220 bp, 17 predicted proteins | sample Subgrocontami58m_FD_72375 | JGI IMG/M metagenome (GOLD analysis project Ga0082335, IMG submission 72375) | Subsurface groundwater microbial communities from S. Glens Falls, New York, USA - GMW37 contaminated, 5.8 m (SPADES assembly) (version 2) ...
TTCCGCTTGATGACGGGTGGTTTTGGGTACAGCAGGGGCTTGTCTATACGCTTACTTCAAAAGATTCTCTTCCTTCATTATCCGTTTTTATTGCAAAAAACGATCAACTGTGGGGCGGGTTTTACGATCCGCGTCAGGGAATTCTTTCGCGTTACAATCATCTTATGCTTTCAGATATAGTAAGTGTTTACGCCGATAGCCGGATCGCCGTGGGAAAAACCATACTTCGTGGCGGCAATACGACTGACGCAAAACGATATTTCCGCGAAGCGATCTCCTATAAAAGTGATATCGAAGAACAGGACGGGTACACGTACCTCGGCCTAGCGGAGTTATTTGACGGTAACTGCGACGGCGCACTTACTGCGTTTATCAATGCACGGGAAGCCAGTCTCGTACCGGATAGTACCTTGACGTTTTATGAAGGTATTACGTATCGCGATTGTGCCAAGAATATACAGAAAGCCAAAGAACTTCTGGATCGCTATGAGGAGCTTCAGAACACCCGAGACATTCCCCTTCGATAAGTAAAAAGAATTATTTCTTGTAGATTTCGCTTCGGTGGTTGACGGCATGAATGACCAGTACCGTTTCTATTGCATCAAAAACGATGCGATAGTCACCAATTCGAAATCGATACTGCCCAAGTTGAAAGTTTATGAGCCGTTTCGCAAACGAGAGTGGTTTATCCGTGGAGATGAAATAATCCAGTTTATGAAGAAGGAATCGAGCAATTTCCGGTGATAGTTTTCTAAGCTGTCGTTTAGCCTCCGGGGTAAACTCGTAACGATACATATTAGAATCCAAGCTCTTTTTTTATTTCTTCCATAGTATATCGTTTCTTTTGACGACGCGATTTTGCAATCCTTGCAAGGTATGAAGGCGAAGCTAACGCTTCAAGATCTTCCAAAAAATCCTCCCACATTTCGTTGGGGACAAGGACGCCCAGCGGTTTGTCTCCCTTCATCACACGAAAGAAGCTCATTGATTTTCTTGCTTCTTCAAAAAGTCGGGTGAGGCCGGCCTGGGCGCGTTGGATATTGGTAAATTTTTCGTCGGCGATGAGCTGTCTCATGTCATGATTCTATAAGATTTCTGTAATAGAAGTCAAGCGACAAAAAAACCGCTGGGTGCACAAAACAAATCGAGTATAATACTCAGGAATGATAGCGAGTCGCTACCAATCACTCGATATGCGTTGTACGTGTCCAGATAGGACACTCCTTTTTCTAGCTTCAAATTCTTCAAATTCGGGATACTAAAATTTCTCTCTATTTTTTGTGGATAACAAATTTTACTGGTCTAGTGATGATTGTCATTCCCGCGGAGGCGGGAATCCAGACGAAATAATCCGTTTATAAAAGATTTTCATACAAATCATTCCATTCAGGGTTTGTTTCTTCAATCAATCGTAATTTCCATTGGCGTTTCCATTTCTTTATTTGTTTTTCTCTTCTTATTGCAGATTCTGGATTACTGTGGATTTCATAATAAACCAAATGGTGGACTTCATACTTCTTTGTAAATCCATCTACTGTTTTGCTCTTATGCTCCCATACACGTCGTACCAAATTATCAGTTATTCCAACATACAGAGTTCCGTTTCTTTGCGAAGACAGGATATACACACAATACGTTTTATCAGACATACAGTAATTATAGCCTGGATCCCCGCCTGCGCGGGGATGACACGGAAAATACTACATCGTGTGGATAACCAGAAATACGGTAAGTCTTGGGGCACTAAATGTCCTAAGTCAAGAAGATATCGGGGAGCAGTGGTTCTGTACGGAGAAAGAAGCACAAAAAGCGGGGTATATAAAGTCGGAGAGATGTGAGAATGTGGGGAAGTAAACTTACCGCTTTGGACTCTGTTTGCGGGCACGGGCCTTCCCGGCGCGGCCGGCTTTGCGGCGCTCTTTAGCCCTCGGATCGCGCGTCATAAACCCACGCTTTTTGAGGATCGGCCGGAATTTCTCTTTATCTACTTTTTCAAGCGCGCGTGATATACCCAAAATGACGGCTCCCATCTGTCCGGATAACCCACCACCAGACACTTTTATGCTTGTGGCAAACCGGTTCATGGTGTTTGTCGTACGAAACGGTTCCTGAATCATTTTTTTAAACACTTCACCGGGAAAATAGTGTTCGGCCGGGCGTCCGTTAACGACGATATCCCCCTTGGAGATATCAATCTGCCCTACTTTGGCCGTGCTCTCCTTTACCACATAGAGACGGACACGGGCTGTAGCTACTCTCCTTCGTCCGACTGCTTCGTAGTACGATAGTGTTGATAGTTCTGGTGTCATGATGCAATAAATTTATCTTTGTACGGATGATCTGCTTCCGGATAGATCCAAAGACGAGTGATAAGCCGATCCCGGAGCTTGTTTTTGGGCAACATCCCATAGACGGCCGACCGGATAATCTTCGTTGGTTTTTCTCTCCTGACCTGCCACAGTGCTTTCGTCTTGAGTCCTCCGGGAAAACCCGAATATTTTGTATAGAGCTTATCGGTTTCTTTCTTGCCGGTGACGGCGACATGCGTTGCGTTAATCACAACAACATGGTCACCGCAGTCCAGATGCCGGACAAAGTACGGTTTACTTTTCCCCATGAGCGCATGGGCAATTTCACTAGATTGACGGCCAAGCACCTTATCTTTCACGTCAAATAGGTGCCACGTTCTTACAATCTGCTTTTTTTTCGTACTTTGTGTAGTAGTTTTCATTTTGTTTTCTTTGGTCTTCCGCGCTTGACTGGTTCCGGAGCTTTTATAATCTCTGCAATCACCCGCGCGTCGACGAACTGGAGCATCACTACTTCTGCTGAATCTCCGCTACGCGGCCCCAACTTAACAATCCGCGTGAACCCGCTGCTACGGAGGGCAAAGCGCGTGGTGGCATCGGCAAAAAGGAGTTTCTCGGTAATTTTATCGCTGAGCACATTCTTCACCGACTGGCGAGCGCTGCTGCTGCCTACTTTTGCCCGGGTTACCAACTTTTCCACGAGCGGTTGGACAGCTTTAGCGCGGGCGTAGGTCGTATGCAATTGCCCGTGACGGATAAGGTCGCGTGCAAGACCGGCAAGGAGCCTGCGACGTTCGTTTTTTGTTCGCGATAACTTCCGGCCGAATACAGAATGCCTCATACAGTTAACGCTACTCCCTTCTCCCGGAGTTTTTCTTCCACTAACCCGAGCGACTTACTCCCAAGATTTTTTATCTTCATGAGCTCTCCCCGCGGTGTCCCCAACAGTTGCCCGATGGTTTCAATTCCACCGTTACCCAGCGCATTGACGATCCTTGTTGGAATATCAAGCTCCTCAATACGCATTTTGAGTACTTCGTCGGAAATCGCAGGACTCACTGCGACACTCTCTGCCACACCTACGCTTTTCGGTTCTACAACCTGCACAAAGTAGGAAACCAATAATTTTGCCGCATACTTAAGCGCATCAAGCGGAAGCATCGATCCATCGGTCCAGATTTCCATGACGAGCTTGTCCAAATTGGTCATCCGGCCCACGCGGGTGGCTTCTACACGATAGTTAACCCGTGAAACCGGCGAAAAGAGCGCGGACACGGGGATCCTGCCTATCTCATCCACTTTTTTCTCATCAGCGGCCACATAGCCAAAACCCTGTTCAACGGTCATCTCCATCTCTAGACTTGCTTTTTTGTCTGCCAGGGTGCCTAAAACGACGTCGGGATTGACAACTGTTACTCCCGAAGGTGCCTCGATATCCCCCGCAGTAATCTCTCCCGGCCCTTTTGCCGCAAGCGTAATGGTTACCGGTTCAGAAGAAGGCATTACCAATCGCACTTTCTTAAGATTTAATAGAAGTGCTACGACGTCTTCCTTAAGCCCAGGAACAGTGGAAAACTGATGTTGCACGCCGGCAATCTTCACCGACGTAATGGCCGAGCCGGAAAGCGACGTGAGGAGCACGCGACGTAAACTATTTCCGAGTGTTTGTCCGAATCCCTGCTCTAAAGGCTCAATCACAAATAACCCGTAATCGGGCTTATCTACCTCTGTTTTGATTTTGAATGTTGGCTCCTGCATAGAAATCTCCTTTCTTAACGTGAATAATGTTCGACAATAAGCTGCTCGTTGATGTCTTCTTTGATATCGCGCCTTTCGGGAAGTCTCACGACTTTTGCCACCGGACCTTTACGCTCCAACCACTCCGGAAGCTGCTCGGGTAAGGCTTCTAAAAGCTTTTTGACTGCCGGAATCGTGAGCCCCTTGGTTCCCAAGGTAATCACATCACCCGCCTCTACTTCATAAGACGGAATGGTGAGCTTGTGCCCATTGACCAATATATGACCATGAGACACGTACTGGCGTGCCCCAGGGCGCGTGGGCGCTAGTCCCGCACGATACATTGTGTTATCTAAACGACTTTCCAAAAACTCCAAAAGCTTCTCTCCGGTATTTCCCCGCCATTTCCGTGCCCGTGCGTAAATCCGGCGAAACTGACGCTCGAGAACACCATAGAGCCGCTTGACGCGCTGCTTCTCACGAAGTTGCTCGCCAAAATCAGAAAGCTTCCTTCTTCCCTTTGATCCGTGCATACCGGGCGGCACCCCAAGACGCTTGAGAAGATTTGCATGGGACTTCGTCCCTACGGTTTTTAAGCCCAGATCAATGCCTTCCCGACGGGCGAGTCTATTTTTAGGTCCGGTATACCTTGCCATACTATACTCTCCTCTTCTTCTTTGCCCTTACTCCGTTATGCGGAATGGGGGTGACGTCTGCGATAAGCGTAATTTGCAGTCCCACGGCTTTCAAACCCCTAAGCGCGGCGTCGCGTCCTGCCCCAGGACCCTTAATATACACTTCCACTTCCCGTAGACCCTGGGTTTGGGCTTTTCGGGCTACCGCCTCTACTGCGGTCGTTGCCGCATACGGAGTACTTTTGCGCGCACCTTTAAATCCTGCCATACCGGAAGATCCCCAACACAAGGTGTTTCCCTCCATGTCCGTAATCGTCACGATCGTATTGTTAAACGTGGCGGCGATAAACACCTTACCCTTCTCTACTACGCGTTTGGTTTTTTGAGTTGCCATAAATTATTTCTTCGATTCCTCTGTCGTCTTCTCTGCTACTTTTGCCCGATCATCTTTTTTCAGTGCGCCGATGGTGACTCTCTTGCCACGTTTGGTACGGGCGTTACTGCGCGTCCGTTGGCCACGGGAGGGGAGTTTCTTGGCATGCCGTGTCCCCCGGTAACTCCCGATGTCACGCAAGCGTTTAATGTTGTCTGAAATATTCCGGCGCAGATCTCCTTCGACCATGGCTTTCTTCTCTATGGTTTTGGCGATTTTCCCAACTTCTTCATCAGTTAATGTGTTGACGCGCCGGTTTGCCTCAATTCCCGCTTCAGCGAGGATGGGCAAAACGTTTGCACGTCCGATTCCATAAAGATACGTGAGACTAATATCCACGCGCTTATCATTGGGTATGTCTACACCGATAATTCTAACCATAATTATCCTTGTCTCTGTTTATGTTTCGGGTTTGGACAAATAACATATACCATGCCGCGCCGACGGACAATACTACATTTGACACACATGGGTTTGACACTTGCTCTGACTTTCATAGTTATTTTGTCCTATACGTAATCCTTCCCTTTGTGGCGTCATACGGCGTCATTTCAAGCTTGACCCGATCCCCGGGCATAATCCTAATAAAATGAATCCGCATTTTTCCGGACAAATGGCAAAGAACAATCCTGCCATTGGGTAATTTGACCCGAAACAAGGTGTTGGGAAGACATTCTGTCACTTCCCCCTCTACCTCAATGCTGCCTTGATGCGCCATAAAATAATAAAACACCCCCATTACGCCTATGGGGTAGATACAAAAAGCTAGTATACCTTATAGTACCACCTGGGTCAATACCTGGGGCTGCCCCTCGGTAATGGCGATGGTATGCTCAAAAACCGCCGTAAGCGACCCATCAGAAGAAACGATAGACCAACCATCATCATTCGGATAGACCACAGCCCCGCTCCCCATGGCATAGATGACCTCAATAGCGATGGTTTGTCCGGGTATGAGCTCGGGGGTGGTCTCTACCGGGGCTTTGATAAATCCGGGAACCTGAGGGGCTTCATGAAGCTCCCTCCCAACGCCGTGACCGACTAAAGTTTTCACGATGCCATAGCCCGCACCCTCAACAATCCGCTGAATGGTTTGCGAGATATGGCCTACTCTATTGCCTACTCTCACCTGATCAATCGCTTTCCACAGTGCATCTTCTCCAGTCTTGAGAAATTTTTTTGAATCTTCGTTTTGAAATCCAATACATTTCGTCCATGCCGTATCGGTATGAAATCCCTTATAGAGAATCCCTACGTCGATTGTCAACACATCACTGTCCTTGAGCACATAGTTCGTAGGTATTCCATGCACGACCACGTCATTCACGCATAGACACGTCGCCCACTTATACCCTTTGACGGTTTTAAAAGATGCGTTACCGCCAGCCTCCCGGATCAGACGGTCTGCAAGGGCTTCTATTTCAAGAAGGGCAACCCCGGGCTGAGCTTTATTTAGAAGTTGTTGGAGGATGGCTCCTAACTTGGCGCCCCCCTCGCTCATTGCATCAATTTCGTCTGGAGTTTTTGGTGTGATCATACGTAAAGGATTTTAAAGGAATATAAAGGATGTTATAACAGTTTGCGCTTTGTTAGTTCTTCTTTGATACGCCCTACCACCTCTTCCTGTGTCATCCCGGTCGTATCAAGTTCCCATGCATCGGGGAGTTTTTGTAAAGGATCAGTAGACCGGGTCGTATCCTGAAAATCGCGCAGCTTCGTGTCTTTCAACACTTCCTCGCGTGACTTCTCTATCCCCTTTTCCTTAAATTGAAGCCAACGGCGATTAGCGCGCTCATCAAGGCTCGCAGTAAGATAAATCTTTAATTGTGCTTGTGGGAGCACTCTCAATCCAATATCCCTGCCCTCCATGACTACAGATTTTCCCTGTGCAAGCACTCGCTGCAACTTGACCATCTCTTTTCTTACTTCCGATAAACTACTTACAATTGGTGTAACCTCGTCAACAGAAGGAGTAAATAATTTACCAGTTACATCTTCATTATCTAGGATAACTTTTACAGGGAAATTAGATTTTTTACTTGGAAGATCTAGTTGTATAGTTGTTTTAGAAAACAATTCCAAAACATTGTTCTTATCTCTCGGATTAACTCTGCTTGCGATACATGCATAGGCTACAGCCCTATACATTGCTCCGGTATATAAATACGTAATACCTATCTGTTTTGCAAGCGAACTTGAAATAGCACTTTTTCCCGAACCGACCGGACCGTCAATGGCGATATGGAGTACAGGGGATGTCATGATTTCTTTTTGAGGAGTAACACGTCTTCTACTGCGTGTTGAAGTTCTTCAATGGTTTTGTTGTTTTCGATAATATAATCTGCTTTTTTAAAACATTCCCTGACGCGCAACCCGATTTCCTTTGATCCTAGATTTTCCTCCCTATGCTCATGACGTAAAAAATCGGAAAATGAGCCGCCCCACGGGCGATTGGGCCGATCGGTTAATCGTTTATACCGAATCCTTGGACGGGCAGTTATACCTATAAGAGTAAAGTTGTTTTCTACTTTTAAAAAGGCTACTTCGTATAAATTTCTGATACCGTCAATACCTACTTTGATATATCCATTTGTTCGTAGCATTTTTAATGCTAACTGAGCTAATACCTGCGGACCAAATTCCCCCCTCATTTTGTTTCCGTAATCCTGCAAAACATCTCGAGTATATTCTTTTACGCCCTGCTTTTCAGCTTCTTTTTTTATGAAATCTGAGAGGGTAATACGGACATATCCCTTCTTTTCTAAATACTTTGCTACTGTGGTCTTTCCTGCTGCGGGTAATCCTACCAGTCCTATAATTTTCGTAAATTTTCTTTTCATATCTGGATGTGCTGCATGATTTCCTTATACACATCTTCGATGGACTTCTCTCCGTCTACTTCAATGAGCTGCCCCCGCAAACGATAGTAGTCTAAAACCGGCTCCGTGAGATCATGAAAAAGCTTGATTCGCTTGCGTATCGCTTGAAGCGTATTATCTTCTCGGACACCTTCATCTAGTCGGTCACTCAATCTCCATAATGCTTCTTTGTCTGAAACTTTCAAATACAAGACCTTATCAACACTATTAGTAAATGCTTCCGCCTGTGGCACGGTTCTGGGAAAACCATCAAGAATATACCCCTTAGCGTATTCCGGTTTTGATAAATACTCTTCGATGATCGGAACGGTTCTTTCGTCAGGGATCAGGTACCCGGCGTTAAGTGTTTCTTTCATGTAGCGCCCCAATGGCGTCTTTTCCCCTGCCATATCGCGGAAGATATGGCCCGAAGACAAATAGGGAAACCCGAGTTTTTCAGCCAAAAGATTTCCTTGCGTCGATTTTCCCGATCCCTGAATCCCCATCAAAATAATTTTCATACATTCCTCCTTACTCCTTCAAAAATCCGTCATAGTTTCTCATCACGAGTTGGGCTTCAAGTGCTTTGACGGTTTCCAAAACCACCGAAACGACGATCAGAACGCTCGTGCCGCCCACAAGAAGCGTGGTCACCCCGGTTGTTTGCCCCGCAAGGGTAGGTACAATAGCGATGAACCCCAAAAATAATGCGCCCGCAAGCGTAATCCTAGTGAGAATATAATTAAGATATGCAGCAGTTGGGCTGCCGGGCCGGATCCCGGGGATAAAGCCGCCGTACTTTTGGATCTCACCGGCAATTTTCGTGGGATTAAACGTAATGGCGGTATAGAAATACGTAAACCCGATGACAAGGAAAAAGTAAATCACATTATACGAAATGCTGTTTGGATTAAATGCTCCGCTTAAGAGACGGCCGATATTGGCAACAATCGGCTCGCGTGCCTGCTGCAAGAACCCGCCGACGAGTGAGGGCAACAGTACGAGCGACACTGCAAAAATGATAGGGATGACTCCTGCCTGATTGACCCGAAGCGGCAGATAAGACGTAGAGCCGCCGTAGACTTTATTTCCCCGTATCCGGCGCGCGTAGTGGACCGTGATCCTTCGCACGGCTTCATTGACCGTCACGGTTGCCGCGATGACGAAGGTGGCAAGAACTAAAAATACCACCATTTGGCTTGCAACTTCTGCGGTGACGGTAGAAATAGTCTGTCCGATAACCACGGGGAACCTGCCCACAATACCGGCAAATATAAGAAGTGAAATCCCATTACCGACGCCGTAGGAGGTAATAAGCTCCCCCAACCACATAACGAACACAGTCCCGGCTGTCATGGTGAGAATAAGCGAAATAAGGGTAAACGGATCTGCTCCGGCCACAATACCCTGGTTTTTAAGAAGCGCATACATACCGATAGACTGGAGAGCTGCAAGCGGTACGGTGATGAGGCGCGTATATTGATTGATTTTTTCCCGACCGTACTCTCCTTCCTTGGATAATTCCTCCAGTTTAGGAAATACTATCGTGAGAAGCTGGAGTATGATGGAGGCGTTGATATACGGGTTAAGGCCCAAAGCCATCACGGAAAAATTCACAAGTGTCCCGCCGGAGAAGATGTCGAGTAACCCTAGGAACTGATTCTGGGCAAAAAGAGAGGCAAGCTTGGCGGTATCCACTCCCGGAATGGGGATATGAGCAAACAGACGGAATATGACAAAGAGTAAAGCAGTGATAAGGATTTTCCGGCGAAGTTCCGGCACTTTCCAGCTGTTGAGGATGGGAGAAATGAGATTATTCATTCTACCGAACCGCCTGCTTTGATAATAACTTCTTTGGCAGAAGCAGAACACGGCAACGTGACCGTAAGTGCCACAGTGAGCTCGCCGCCGCCTAAAAATTTTACCACTGAAACGTACTCACCTATCATACGATACTTCTTAAGCGTTTCCAATGTCACAATCGTACCTTTTGGAAGAATATTAAGCTTGCCCACTGCCACGGGAAACGCTTTGGGTTTACGGGATTGATTGCGGCCTTTTCCGCGAAGGTATGGGAGACGTTTGATAAGCGGCGACTGACCACCCTCAAAACCTGACGGAATATTTCTCCTCGCTTTTTGGCCTTTTTGTCCCCTCCCGGAAGTTTTGACCTTCCCCGATCCATGACCTCTTCCTATGCGTTTCTTCGGACGTCTCACTAAAGATGGTAATTGTGATAAATTCATACACTTTTCACTTTTAACTGCTTCAGGGCTTCCATCGTAGCATACACGTTGGATGCCTGATTTTTACTCCCTAATATCTTGGATGATATATCCCGTATTCCCGCGGCCTCTACCACGGCCCGTACTGATCCTCCGGCGATGACACCTGTTCCTGGCGGGGCGGGCTTAAGAAGAACTTTTGCTGCGCCGCGTTTGACATACACTTGGTGCACAATAGTTCGTCCTCGCATGGCAACGATAATTTGGTGCTTCTTAGCGTAACTTACGGCTTTCCTGACAGCAGAGGAAACATCCGGCGCCTGTCCTAACCCCACACCGACTCTCCCTTTTTTATCCCCCACGACAACGAGCACGGAAAATCCGATCTTATTGCCGCCTTTGGTCTTTTTGGAGACACGGTTCACCTGAACCACTTTTTCGGCGAATTCACTTGGCGTTCGATTATCTGTACGTTTCATGTATCTCATATTAAAACGTAAGTCCTCCTTCTCGTGCAGCGTCGGCAAAAGCTTTGATAACCCCATGGTAACGATTCCCGCCTCTGTCAAATACAACCGACCTAATCTTGTGGCGGGCGGCAAGACCCGCAATTTCTTTACCGAGAATCGTTGCTGCAGCGATATTTTTTTCGGTTGATCTTTTTGACACCAAAGTTTTACCCACTGTGTCATCGATGATTTGAGCAAATAATGCACTCCCCGAACGATATATTGCCAGGCGGGGACGACGTGCCATACCGATCACAACCGCACGGATACGGCGCTGACGTGATTTTCTCAAAATTTTTCGTGTCTTCATAATTATTTCGCTCCCGGAGCGCCGCCAACGGCTTTGGCGGATTTCCCCGCTTTTCTCCTGATGTGCTCGCCGATGTATTTAATGCCTTTCCCTTTATACGGCTCCGGCTTTTTCACGGCTCTCATGGATGCTGCCACCTCCCCGACTAAACGCTTGTCGATACCTGTTACAACGATTTTTCCCTCTTCCATCGGAAGGGTAATG
>Ga0082335_1008837_pt1 | contig 11218 bp, 10 predicted proteins | sample Subgrocontami58m_FD_72375 | JGI IMG/M metagenome (GOLD analysis project Ga0082335, IMG submission 72375) | Subsurface groundwater microbial communities from S. Glens Falls, New York, USA - GMW37 contaminated, 5.8 m (SPADES assembly) (version 2) ...
GGAGGGAGGCCTCCATTCACCCGCAGGCAGCCCTTGGGACTGCCGAGGATTGAATGGAGTCCGCAGCGGCAGGACCCGCGGCCCCACGAACGATTATGAATAGCCATGGATGATGCGGCGCGATCCGTTAAGATACTTCGGCGCATCAGTCCTCGGGAAAGGTTTAAGAGAGTACCCTCGGCTGACGGTCCCGGAGCAAAATCAGAACTGGGTCCCCATAATGAGCAAGACGGAATTAAGCGGCCGGATCGGCGGGCGCGTCGTGGGCGGTCTTTTGTCCGCAAACACTGCGAAGCGTGACGGAAGGAGCCTCGGCGATGGCTTTGTCGTGCGCGATCATTTCGATCGTGTCCCAAGGGCAGTGCTTGGCACAGAGAGAGCAGCCGATGCACCGGTCGAGGTCCACTTCCACCACCTGCTGCATCTGGGGCTGTTCCGCCCCGGGGACGATCTCGATGCAATCCACCGGACAAAACACGATGCAGATCTCACAGCCCGTGCAGCCGTTCTGATCGATGACGGCAAGTTTTGGCGGGGATTTTTTACGTGCGGGTTTTTGAGCCGCGTCGGCCGCCACTTCGGCAGCTTTGCGTCGGGATTCCTCGCTCACAAATTGCGTTAGACCGGCGTCCGATGTGCTCATGGTTTTAATTATATCCAACTTCAAAGCTACGTCAATAAGCAACCTGCCCGCCCGCCAGAGGCGGGTCCGCTTTTAGCGGAAAACCTTCGTCAAGCAATAACCCGACGCGAAAACTACGAAAGACCCGGCAAAGATCCCGATCGAAAGACGTTCGTTCCGTTCAAATTGGGCGACCCACATGGCCGACGGCATCGCCAGAAGACCTATCAGTTGGAGCGAACGTCCCGCGTAATAGAGGGCCGCCTTCACTCCGGTGAAGTCCCGACGCCGTCAAGGCGAAGCCAGCCTTCCGTCTCAAACGGCGGAAGGCGGTCCAGATCAGCCGGTGCGACATCGACGATATCTTTCACCGCAAAAGACATTTTCTCGATCCCATAGACCCCAAGCACGTCTTTTCCGCCCAGTACAAACACGTTTTCGATGCGCCGCCCGTCCTTCAGGATAGCGGTGACAAGGTGGCCGCCCTTGACGGCCTCCGGGAGTTTTTTAAGTTTTTGGGCCAATTCTTTTGCGAGCAGGCGGTCCCTGTCGTCGATGCGGACGGTGCGGACGCGGAACTCTTTCCTGGCCTTCTCGAATGCCGTGCTCTCGCGTGCGATACGGGCGTCCTCGTAGGCTTTGTCGACTCTGTTGTACATGAGGATCACCAGAGGCACCAAAAAGACCATCCAGCTGCCGAACACGGCGGCCACCCAGATGTAACGCGCGGCGGGAACGTCCATCGTGCCGACGTGGCGAGCGACGATGCCCGTCCAGAACCAGGCGGACGCAAAAAAAGTCACGATCGTGAGCGCGATCCAACCCACCCACCACAACACCGTATTTTGAACGTTTTTCTGAGTCATCCGGGATCCCTTCTTAGACGCGGTCCGCGATCATGACGACGATGAGCGCAGAAAGATATATGATGGAAGCGGCCATAAAGCGCCGGGCAGGCGTCATCCGGTAAATGATCATGCCGCAGGCCATCGTCAGAAAAATCACGCCGCTGGTGAGCGCGGCAAAAAAGTATATCTGCCCTGCCAGACCCGCGTAGACCGGCGTCAGCGACACGGGGATCAATAGCAGGCTGAAGAAAAAGATCTGCCAGCCCATGCGATGCCCTCCTTCTTTTTCCCCGCCCGCGGTCATGAGAAAGCCGCCGCGCAAGTAATCCTCGCGGTAGATCCATGCGATCGAGTAAAAATGCGGCAATTGCCACACGAAAAGAAATGAAAAAAGGATCAGCGCGGGCATACCGAGGTCCCCCGTCGCCGCAGCCACACCCATCACGGGAGGCATTGCGCCTGAGACGGCGCCGGCAAACGTATTGAGCGTGGTGATCCGCTTGAGCGGCGTATAAATGCAGAGATAGCTAAAAAGCGTCAACACACCGCAGGCGGCCGTGAGAGGATTTACGAAAAAATAGAGATAGGCCGGTCCGATGAGTGCGGAGGAAAGACCGAAGATGAGCGCCTGCGAGGGCCGAAGACGGCCGCTCGGAAGCGGCCGGTCCGCCGTGCGGAGCATGCGGGCGTCCGTATCCCGCTCGAGGTACTCGTTGAGCGCATTGGCGCCGCCGCCCGTCAACGCAGAGCCGAGCATGGCGTGAAAAAGGAGCATCCAGTTCAAAGGGCCGCTGCTGATGCCTACCATGAAACCCAAAAGCACCGTAAAGAGGGACACCAGGGTAAGGCGCGGCTTGGTGAGTTCGACGAAATCGGAGATCAAGAAGCCCTTCTCAACAGCCGGTGGCAGCGGAGCGTCAAAAGCACACACAGACTCAGGATCAGCGCCCCGTTTGTTTGGTGCGCGGTGCGGAAAAGCACCTCGCCGAGGCCCGCGGGGACATCATCAGGGCGTTTAAGCATTTGCGTGAAATAAAAAGATCCGAGGCCGAGAAAGACCTGAAGCATCGCGAGGGCGCCGATGCACAGTGCATGGCTTGAAAATTTAACGCTCAGCGCGTCTTCGCAGGAGATCTTTCGCACCACAAAAAGCGCGTGAAGCGGGATGGCGACCGCCAGCGTGATGTGGAGGGCCAACCCGTGGGCGCCCTGCGTGTGGCGTACGACCGCCCCGGCGATGAGCTGTAAATAAACCAGGGCCGATGTCAGGATCAGGAGGCGCTTCAACGCGGCTGCACCTATGGAGTCGAACCGCGCCCCACTTTTCCACTCAAGAGACGTAAAGTAGGTCAACGAAAGAACGAGGCAGAAAAATGTCTGCGCAAGGCAGGCGTGCGAGACTGAAACGGGATCCGGCAAAAGATAAATGACCGTGAGTCCTCCGAGAACGGCCTGGAGAAGGACCATCAAGAGCGCTCCCAGCACTACGAAACGCGCCCAGCGCCGCGTCTCGACGCGCCAGGTGAGGATGGCCAGAATGAGCATAAGAATGCCGACGAAACCCGCGATCACGCGGTGGGTGTGTTCAAAACGGATGCCGCCGACCATCGGAGGAAACAGCCCCCCATAGGACAATGGCCAATCCGGCACGGAAAGCCCTGAGCCGGTGCTTGTCACAAGGCCTCCGGCGACAAGCAACACGAACGTACAGGCGGCCACGAAGCGGACATAGTGATGAAGGTAGGCAGGTTTCATAGGATTTAAAGTCGCAACCCCATCCGATTCCGGCGCAAAACCGGTCGGACGGGGTTACTTTTAGAACACCTTTTGTTTAGGCGGCCTTAAACGTGAACGAAGCTTCCTGATCGGTATCGGCAACGGTGATATTCGCCGTCTGGGTGCCGTACTTTTCATGCCAAGCCTCGACAACATAGGTCCCGGCAGGCAGGTTCTTGATCGAGAATGACCCGTCGTCGCCGGTCACAGCATAGAACGGATGATCCAACACGCCCGCATAAGCGCCCATCCAGGGATGGACTTCACACTTGAGCTTCACCATGACCTCGGGCTTTTCGAACGACTTCTTGAGCTTCATGCCCTTGATCGGCATCCCGAGATTGAACTGCTTGCTGTTCTTGGCGAGCGAGTGAACGTTGTGCAGGGTGTCGTCGCTATTGAGGATCTCAAGCGGCTGGCCGACCTGGATACCGAACACTTTGGGGCTGTACTGGCAACCGTGCTGGTCGAATTTGACCGAGTCCTTAGGAGCTTCGTATTTCTGTCCGGCAGGAAGACCTTCTTTGACATAAACAAACACGTTCTTGAGCGTCCCGTTGGCGTTGACAATGACTGAGTCGCTCATAAGACCGTCAGGATGGATCATTTTGCAGGTGGGGTCTGCATCGGTCTTGAGTTTTTCAGGGGCCGGAGCGGCGCCCTCAAACACAACCTTGCCGTTCAGCGCGGCAGCCTGGGCGGCAGAACAAAATGTGAGCGCAAAAACAATGATCCAGAACAGTCTAAAGGTCTTCATCGTTCCTCCTGTTAAGCACGTAAGTGAAACAATATCTTAGAGTTAAGTGAATATTTTAAGTTCTATTTTAAAAAGCATGCTCTGTGAATTTAAGCTGAGATTCTAACTTAGAAAACCATTACTATCAAGGAATATCGGACGTTAAGACTTTAGCTGGAGGGCGGCTCTTCAGAAGCGTTCGGTGACGTTTCATAGGTGTAAAGATAGTCGCGAATGGCTTGTATCTGGGCTGCCGAGTCACCGCCGAGGATATCCACGATCGGGCTATCCTCCCCTTCTGTGAAGAAGGTGGGCATCATCGTGCCGGCTTCAAGCTTCTGCGGATCAGCGATCCAGCCGCGGACCCATTCGGGCTTGAGACGATTCTTCGCCATGGTGAGGTCCGGCGCAAGGAACGAAGCCCCGAGGGCGGCCGATTGCGTGTTGACCTGGTGGCATTTCACACATTGAAGCTTTTCGACGAGCACCTTACCGGCTTCAAGCTTTTCAGGCGTGGACGTGGCGTGAGGGTCGAACGCCGAGAAAGAAGGCTCGGCTCCGCTGATACCGTCAAAATACTTCACCAGCGTGTGGAGTTCATCCTCGCTAAATTCGAACGTCGGCATCCGGTATTTAAGCCAGGGACGGATGGTCGTCGGGGAACGGAGGAATTCGTGGAGCCATTGCTCCTGGACCTTCGCCCCCTCGCCTTCAATGACCGGCGGCGCGGCCCCCGGATCTTCCGCGTTCTCGCGAAGAACGCCGATCTTTCCATCGAGGGTGTGGCAGCCGTTGCAATTGAGCTTAGTGACGAGAAGGCGGCCCTTTTCGATCCGCTCGTCAGCTTGCTTGCGCATCTCGACGGGCACCGATTCCTGCCGCAAGCTGAGAACAAATGTGGTCAGCGCATCGATGTCCTCATCCGATAGATTAAATTTAGGCATACGGAGCTTGTCGTAGTAAGGCCGCTCCTTGCCTTTGTCATAGATCCGCGGATCTTTCATTTTCTGTGTAAAGAAAGCTTCGCGTGAATGCGGGATGTCGACAAAACCAAAATCGATCTGGTGTATGTCCTTGGCTCCCCAGTTGGAAAGTTCGGTCCCGATCGGCTTGGCGTCCTCTCCGCCAGAGGCGGATCCGCCTTTGGCGGAAAACCCCTTGATCGAGTGGCAGTTGTAGCAGCCCTGATGCAGGATCGATTTTTTACCAAGGAACAGCAGCCGCTCCTCCGCGCTCATTTTTTGAAGGGCGGCCCTTGCTTCGGTGTCGCGCATGGCGCCCTTCAGGGAATCCAGGATCATCTCATCAATGACTTCCGGCTTGGCCGCAGAGACAGGCTTTTTCTCAAAACTGTCATTCTTCGTCGAAAGCAGGTACGCCGTGATGTCCGCGGCCTCCTCGTCCGAAAGGCGAAGTACGGGCATGCGGGTTTCTTTAGAATGGGCCTTGGGATTCTTGAGCCAATTGAAGAGCCAGTCTTCGCTGAGCTTGCTGCCCAACCCGGTCAGCTCAGGACCATGGTGGTTGAGGTCCACGCCCGCGACGGAATGGCAGCCCGTGCAGCCGACGGTCTTTACAAGAGCCTCGCCGCGGGTACTGTCGCCTTTTGCAGCGGGGGCCGCCAGGGTGACGGGCTCCGAATTTTTGAGAAGATACGCGGCGATGCTCTGGATGGCGGCATTGCCTCGATCCACGTCTTCGGGGGATGATGTGTTGGACAGATGAAAAACACGCGGCATTTTCGTCGACTCACGGAAATCTTTCGGGTTATCGACCCAGCGGACCAGCCAGTCGTGATCGACTTTGGAGCCGACACGCTCAAGCGACGGGCCCGCCTTCCAGCGGCCCTCTCCGCCAGAGGACGGATCCGCTGCGGCGGAAAAGCCGGTGATCTTGTGGCAGTTGTAGCAACCGGACTGCTCCGCCAGCGCCCGCCCGCGGTTGAGCTTGTCAGCCTTGGGCACATCAATAACAGAGGTATGGCACTTGGCGCAGGCCGCCTGAACGTGCTGCATGGGAAGCATCTTGGCCTCCCACTTTTCAAGCTCCTGCCAATGGTACTTCTTGGCCCACTCTTTGGCCTGTTCCTCGTTTTGCGGGGTGTGGGCGGAGTCCTTAAAGCTTACGGAATGGCCGTTGCCTGAATGGCAAGCCGTGCAACCGAATTTTTCGATGGCATGCGGTGACGAGGAGCTCAGGTAGAGATCCAGATTGGAATGCGTGCGGAAAGGCTGCGGGGCGTCTTCAAACCCCTTTTGGTCGATGGCGAGGTGGCACGTCGTGCAGCGGTCCACCTTCTGCACTTTGGCAAAATGATAGTCGTCCTGGAGATTTTCAAGCACCACCTGCTGGATCTTGATCGAAGGCGCGACGAAATCGAGCATGGGTGCGTTCAGGATATCTTTTGCGAGCGAAGGCTTGGCCTTCTCAAGACGGCGAAAGATGCGGTTGCGTTCATCGAGCTGCTTATCAAGGGCCCTTTGAGCGTCTCTTTCGGCGGCGGTGAAAGCCGCCAAAGTCGCCCCTTTGTCGTCATTTGCTTTCTCGAGATCTTCAAGGGCGATCCTGGCTGCGTCCAGTTTGGGCCGGATAAGCTTGAGCTTCTTGTCGTATTCGTCCGCGAGCTTTGCATCCTTGTGGAGACGGGCTTCTTCGAAGAAGTACTTATAGGAATCGTGAAACTGCTTGAGCTCTTGATAGCTCGTACGGGTTTTGACGATCTTCGTGTCGAGGGCCGCAAGCTCTTTTTGGATCGTTTCGAACTCGGCATGTTTAGCCTTGGCGGTCGCTTCTATCCCTGCGAGGTTCTTTTCAAGCTCTTCGAGGTTCTTCTTATCGACGGACGCGTCGGCTGCCTTGAGTTCCGCACGCAATTTATCCGTCTTCAACTGAAAGAATTTTTTCTGCAGGCCCTTCCATTCGCGGTGGTAGTCCGTGTAGACGATCCCGGCGAGGCACACAATGAGCAAAAGGCTGGCGCACGCGAACCAGACGAATGTCTTGGATACGCTGTAGAGGGTCGGGGACTGTTTGGCCATCAGATATTAAAGAAAAATTCGGGGATGCCGACGATGTATTTCAAATTGAACCCCCAACGCAGATACATTTTGATCGGCAGCGCCAGCATCATGAGGAGCAGCAGGATCAGGATGCTGAAGCGAGCTTTGTCGAGTTTTTTATAAGTGTCTTTAAGGATGGTGCGGACCAGGATCATCGGCGTCACCACAAAATAGAGGCCCAGCAGCGTGATGCCCGGAAGCTCGCGGATAAGCCAGAACTTGGGCAGACCCATGTTGAGCATTTTGATCCAGAATATCTCGGAAAGGTTGACATTGAGAAGCGGCACGACCTTGTGCACGTCCCACACCTCGAACGGCCCGAAGAAATTCCAGTTGGGGCCGCGGAGGAACGTGCCCATGATGATAAGGAGGTTCCAGAGGATCCAAAAACCGAAAAGAAACGTGATGATGACGCCGCGGCGCTTCTTGAAAGAGTAGAAACCGGACGTCGAGGTGTCGCGGTCGATATAAGGAATGGCGCAAAGGCCGACGATGATGAACGTGGGAAGCAGCACACCCGCGATCCAGGGGTCGAAGTAGACGAGCATTTCCTGAAGACCCAGGAAGTACCACGGCGCTTTTGAGGGATTGGGCGAAACCGTGGGGTTCGCCGGCTCTTCGAGGGGAGCTTTGAGGAAAAGCGACCAGACGACCAGAACGATCGCATAAAAGAGCGCCGCGACAAATTCGATGAAAATAAGGTACGGGAACACGAGGACCTTTTCGTCGGACTCCATCTTTTCGACGGTGGGCTCCCCCCGTTCCATGCGCATGTCGTTCACAACGGCTTTGCGCATCGCGTACCAGGTAAAATAACCGAAAATGAAGATCATTCCGACGATGGGAACATTGTCGGGGGTGCTCACGATTCCGCGGAAATGCTCGTCGGTCAGACCGAACCCGAAAAAACCAAGGACGAGCGCGAGGATCGTGAGTGCCGCCGGCGGAGCCGTCATGACGCGCGGGAAAGTGACAAAAATGCCGAACACCACGGTCGCGAAGGTAAAGATCGTGACCGGTGAGCAGATGCCGTTGACGAAAGTTTTAAACAGTTCCATCAGAGCGGGCCGCTGATCCCCCCATCCTTACGGATCCTCCAGAAATGCACGGACATGAGGACGACCAGGACCGTAGGAATGGCCACACAGTGCAGGATATAAAAGCGCAGCAGCGCTCCCGCCCCGACGAAGCGGCCGCCAAGAAGCGCAAAACGCACGTCGCTGCCGGATGTGACGAGCTGAATGTCGCCGATCGACAGCATTGCGGCGCCGGGCCCTTCATGACCGAGAAACGGCGTGGCACGGGCCATGTTGGAGCCGACGGTGATGGCCCACATGGCGAGCTGATCCCACGGAAGCAGATAACCGGTGAAACTTAAGAGCATCGTCAGCACCAGCAGCAGGACGCCGATGATCCAGTTGAACTCACGGGGCGGTTTATAGGAACCCGTCATGAACACCCGGAACATATGCAGCCAGACGGTGATGATCATCGCGTGGGCGCCCCAGCGGTGGAGTTCACGCATGATGCCGAACGGCACGTGTTCTCGAAGCGCAAGAATATCGTTGTAAGCGTACTCGACGGTCGGGCGGTAATAGAACATAAGGAGGATACCGCTGACGACAAGCGTCAGGAACACGAAGAATGAAAGGCCGCCCGCGCACCACGTGAAACCGAAACGCGCTCCCGACTTCCGGACCTTGACCGGGTGAAGATGGAAAAAGACATTGGTCATGACCGACAGGGCGCGGTCGCGCTCGGATGTCGAATACCCGTGGCGGAACATCGACTTGTACACTTGAGTCTCGGTGATGTATTTCCCGAGATCGAATTTGGGTTTGGGCGGCTTATTTTCGTTGTCGGGCATCATGGTCTCCGCGGTGTCAGCAATTGAGGAACGACTCGGAATTGTTCCACTCGCCCTTTTCCTGCTGGAATTTCTTAGACTTGTCGACTAGGATCTGCCCGTCTTCGGCGAGTGAAATGCGGTACCGCTCGAGAGGCCGCGGCGCAGGTCCTTCAAAGTTGATCCCATTCTTGTAAAAACCGCTGCCGTGGCACGGGCACTTGAACTTATTTTCATTCCCCAGCCAGTTGGGCGTGCAGCCCAGATGAGTGCAGATCGTAGAGAGCGCGTAAATGCCTTCCGCGGTGCGGATCATCCACACGCCGAATTTTTCTTTCCACCGCTCATCGACGACGCCGATCTCGTAATCATTGGGGAAACCGGCCTTGAAAGCAGTCGGGGGCTCGAACACGACGTTGGGGAAAAGGTAGCGGAGAACGATCGAAAGCGCTCCGCCCGTGGCGGCCGCGAAGCTGATCCAGGCCAGGCCGAACCATGAGAGAAAACTCCGGCGATCCATTTTATCCGCCGCGGGCGCGGCTGGTTTGGGAACGACCGAAGCGGGTCCCGGCGCAACGGGTATCGGTTGGGACGGCTGATCGTTCATTATTTCCTTAATAAAAACATGTGCCGGACGTTATGACTCATGGTGTTGTTTGACGGCTTCGATCGCCGCCTGTCGCACACGCAGGTTCTTCTCCAGGAGACCGATAGACCCCAGGATTTTAACGGACTCAGGCTTCTGAATCAAGGCTAATCCCTTGATGGCATTGACCATAACTTTTTCTATGGCGTCCTCATCCATGCCCCGCGCGGCAAGCTCTTCCCTTTTCAACATAGAAATGAGCACGGGCCAGCCGGAGTCGTCGCCCAGGCGTGCGAGCGCCAGAGCGGCGTTCCAGCGCACATCGATGGCCGGGTCTTCGAGCGCCCCGCGGAGAACGGTCACTTGAGAAGCGTCACCGATGGCGCCCAGGACGTACGCGGCATTGGTCCTGAGTTCAGGAGTGTCATTTTTGAGGAAAACGGCGACATCCGGAGCGGCTTCGCGGGCACGGATCGTTCCCAGCGCCCATAATGAATAAAACTGCACCTCGGCATCGGCATCACGCAGGCTCCTGCGGAGCGCCGGGACGGCCGCGTCGCCAAAACGGCTCATGGCCATGGCCATATACGCGCGCGTTTTAGAGTCGTAATGCGCGTCTTCGAGAATGCGGCCTATCTCCGCCATAAGCGCCTCGCTGCGCAAACCTTCCGGTTTCTTGCGGTTGAGCTCATTGGAAAGCTCGCTCGCCTTCTGCCATCGTTTACGCTCCGGGGCCTTCTTGATCGCGGCGACGAGCGCCTCGGGGGTCTCCTGCTCATTGGTCAGCAGGATCACCGAGCAGACCATGACGATCATCCCCACGATGATCAGAAGCGGAAAAACAAAAAGCCCGTAGAATAGTTTACGGCCGGAGTCGGGTTTGGGGTCGGAGGCGCTCATTGGAAGTATGGGATCAGCCTCAGTTGTCAGTAAAACGAAGGGCGACAAAAACGGTCGATGAAACAATAAGCGCCGTCAGGATGAACGGGAGCTGAAAATGGAAGCCGAAAAGCAACCCTCCCCATCCCGGGCCCACCGCGCGGCCGAGCGCCGAAAGCGCCTGGGACGCGCCCAGCGTCGCCCCGTAATGACGCGGGTCCGAACGCTTGGAAATAAGGCTCGTGAGCGTCGGGAGGTTGAGACTCCAGCCGAGCGCCATGGTGCCCATAAAAATGAAAAGCGAACGTTCGTCGCGTGCGAACGCGATCAGCGCCAAACCGGCGGTCATGATGATGTTGCCGGCGACAAAAAGCGGGCGCTCTCCGAATTTTTTGACGAGCGGACGAATAAGCGTGCCCTGGACAATCATGGCGATGACGCCCACAAAAACATACTGCATCCCGACCGCGCCGGGAGAAAGCTTAAGGATCTGGCTGCAAAAAAGAGGAAACGCGCCGTAAATGCTCGCTTGGCCGAATGTCGCCATGAACATGCAGAAAAAAAGAAGCGGCAGCCCTCTTCCCGCCTCGCGGTCAGAGACAAGATTCCAGAAAGCCGGGCTGAACACGCTCATTTTGACGGAACGGGCGGCATCCGAACGGGCCGCGCGGTTGAGCGACTCAGGGAGGATGGTGAGCACCATAAAGAAGCTTATGAACGAAAGCGCCGATGCGAAAAATCCCAACAACGCGTGCGGGTGCGCTGCAAAAAATGAGTTTTGGGTGGACACGTGCGCGAGCCCCGCCCCGATCGCGGGCCCCAGCACGAAGCCGATCCCGAACGCCGCGCCGATGAGCCCCATGCCG
>Ga0082335_1008839_pt1 | contig 11216 bp, 11 predicted proteins | sample Subgrocontami58m_FD_72375 | JGI IMG/M metagenome (GOLD analysis project Ga0082335, IMG submission 72375) | Subsurface groundwater microbial communities from S. Glens Falls, New York, USA - GMW37 contaminated, 5.8 m (SPADES assembly) (version 2) ...
ACTACCGCTTACATCGCGGTTTATCAAAAATGAATAAACAAAATTATTTTAAGTGGTACTTTTTTCTAAAACCAAAATAATTTATAACAATTACAGCAACACAAAATGACTATTATACCCAGAATGACAATTTTGCGTAAGGTGAGTAAGTAATAAAAATTACCAGGCAACATTTCTTAATTTCAAGCATCTTTAAGTAAAAGAAAAAACCGGTTTTGAGCGAATCCTCAAAAAATATCGTTGAGTTTACGCTGATCTACAATCAACACAAGGCAAAGCTCTATAACTACGCGTGTAAAATGCTCGGCGATAAAATGATGTGTGAGGATATCATTCAAAATGTATTTGTAAAGTTTTTTGAAAACATGTACCGCATCCGAAACAGCGAGTGCGTTGATGTGTGGCTTTTCAAAACAACACGGAATGAGATTTATACAGTTTATAGAAATAAGAAAATCCATGTAGATCAATTTGGTGTGCTGAACGCTGACGAAGTTGATATTGATTCTTATGTAAAACTTGATGAAGATTTTGAGCTTAAGGAGATGAACCAGCTTGTTATGAAAGAGCTTGATAAGATTGCAATTGAGCAACGCGATGTTTTTCTTTTGAAAGAATACAGCGGATTCTCTTACAAAGAAATTGCTAATATGATGAACATTGATGAAGAACTTGTAAAGAGCCGTTTATATAAGACACGGCAAAAATTAATCAACAGACTTTCAAAAATATTTTTGACCGAGAGGTAGTTATGAATACCGAAGATTTGAAAACTATGATAGATCTCTACTTTGACGGAGAACTTGATAAGGGAAAAGAACCGGTAATGTTCTCGCTTCTTTCTCAAGATTCCGCTGCACGCGAGCATTTTAAGAAGATGAATCTACTTAAAAATGTTTTCTCAACTTCTATGGAACAATTTCCTTCATCTCTTGATGAAAAAATTCTTCGCTCTGTTAGCGGTTTAAATGAAAAACAAACAGCGTTCTTCATAAATAAAAAAGTTTTCTCAGCAATAACATATTCCGTTACAATAATTCTTCTGATCCTAACAATGTTCTTTTATTCAAAATCGGAAGAGTACAAAGTTCAGTTTTTTGATTTAACGCGCGAAATCAAAAAACAGAACGACAAGCTCGAACTTCTTATGAATGCTTTACCGCAGGTTGATGTTTCGGGCAGTTATTTTAGAACAAAACAAATAATAGTTAGACCTAACATATGAGGTTAATATGAAAACGAAATTAATAATTTTCATTTTGTTCTTTTCGGTTGTTGGAATCTTTGCCCAGCAAAAAGCAAAAGTACAAAAACCTGATGAATCCGGATTTATAGAAGTTGATGAAGTTCCTGTACTAATATCTAAGATTAAACCATCCTACCCGGAAATTGCACGTCTTGCCGGAATTGAAGGAACAGTTTATTTGAAAGTCCTTGTTGATGAAAATGGAAATGTAGAAAAAACAAAAGTTGAACAAGGGGCAAAAGAAATATTGGACAACTCTGCTTTACAAGCTGCACAAAAAGCAAAGTTCTCTCCAGCTATGTTAAATAATAAACCCGTTAAAGTTTGGGTTGTGCTACCAATAGCTTTTAAGCTTGATGTTGATAAAAAAGCTGAAGCTGGAATACTTAAGTATGGTGAACTGGTGGGACCCTCTCCATCTAACGCAAAAGTCGGTGATCCGGATATCAATGATTTTATTACAGTAGAAAAATATCCTGAGATGATTGAAACTGCAACACCAGAATATCCGGAGATTGCGAAACGTGCCGGAATTACAGGAAAGGTTTTTGTAAAGGTTCTAATTGGTAAAGAAGGAACACCTAAAAAAGCAATTGTAATGAAAAGCGATTCAGAACTTTTTAATCAATCTGCTGTAGATGCAGCTTTGAAAACAAAATTTACCCCGGCGTTTAATAAAGGAGAAGCAATTGCAGTGTGGATTGTATTGCCGTATAAATTTAATTTAGATCCGGCTGATATGGAATCTAAAAGTTTTGATAAACTTGAAGACGCGGAAAAATATTATCAAGGATATATCAACGGTTTAGAAGGGATAGGATTGAAAACTGAAAAAATTGAGAACATCCTTTTCTATGGAGATGAATCAGCGCTTTATAAAATAATTGGTAATAGTTATGACAAATATTCTTTCATAACAAGGAAAGGATTGAACGTAGTAAAGATTAATATGAATACACTTGAGGATATAAAATTAGCTGTTAAAAAGAATATGGATAATACTTTTAAGAAACTGGATGTAAAAAATGCGAAGAAAAAATAAATATTGATCTAATGGATAAATAAAAGAGCGAACAATGGTTCGCTCTTTTATTTTATAAACTAATTATATCGTTATAAATGATAAATGCCATCAGCAAAAGTAGAAGTACAAATCCAGCATTTTGAATTGCCATTTTAATTTTGATTGGTAACTCTTTCCTAAACAATCCTTCTAGAAGTATTATAACAAAGTGTCCGCCATCTAAAACGGGGAAGGGAAGAATATTAATAATTGCCAAACTTAAACTGAGCATTGCAAGAAAGAATAAGAAATCAATTCCGCCTCTATCAGCGGATATTACTGCGTACTGTGCAATCTTAATTGGTCCGCCGAAAGCTTCTTTGAATGCAATTTTACCTGTAATAACATTTTTCAGCATTCCAAAAGTTAGCTCTGTATATTGAACAACATCATCAACTGCATAAACTAGTGAAGTAAAAAGACCGAAAGTTCGTGTTTCAGTTTCATAAATAGAGTGAGAAATTCCAATTTTACTATCAACACCAGGGTTAACAGTGGTTGTAACAGTGTCGCTACCTCTTAAAACAATAATCTTAAGATTCTTTTCTTTGTAGGAAGAAATAATATCGTTAATCTGCTGTCTTTCACTAACATTAATTCCATTAATTGATATAAATATATCGCCTGATTTTAGTCTGGACTCTTCAGCAGGAGAATTTTTCATTACCTCCAGAATAAATGGTTTTGTAGAATTAGGGCGGATAAAAAATCCTTTATTAGAACTTTGAGAGACCAGTCTCCGTGGAATTTTTATAACTTTCTCGTTGCCATCTCGCTGAACTTTTACAATTGCATCATTTGTAGAATTTTGTACAAATATTTCTTCAACGACATTTTGCCAATCGTTAACCTGCTTTCCGTTGATTGATAATATTTTATCATAAGACTGGAATCCGGCCATTTGGGCATCACTTCCGGATTCAACTTTATTAATCGTTGTGGTTTTAAATACTTGTTTTCCCTGGAAGAAATTAATTCCCCAGAATATCATAAGTGTAAGAGTAAGATTCATCATTACACCAGCAGTAATAACAAAAAGTTTAGGGAACGTTCCCTTAGATCTAAACTCATACGGCTTCGGTTCGGATTCTGCAAATTTAGTATCAAAACTTTCATCCACCATTCCGGCAATTTTAACATAACCGCCCAGTGGAAGAAGACATAATCTGTAATCGGTATTTCCCTGTCCGTCAAAATCTTTTGATAAATCACCGAATGTGAATCCGGTTAATTTATTCCAGCCGAATAATCTCTTACCGAAACCGATGGCAAATACATCAACGCGCATCTTGGAGATTTTTGCAGCAACAAAATGCCCGAACTCATGTACAAAAACCAGGATTCCGATTGTTATAATAAAATAAATTATATAATCCATTCAACTCCCTTAACTCAGTTTTTTATTTAGGTATTCTCTTGTCATTGAATCGCACTCAATTATTGTTTGAAGATCAGCATTGTGCTGAATGGCGATAGTATTTAATGCATCATTAATTATTTCCGAAATCCGAGTAAACATAATTTTACCCGAGAGAAATTTTTCTACTGCAACTTCATTAGCTGCATTAAGAATGCACGGTGCAGTTCCACCTTCTTCAATTACTTTATACGCGATTTTAAGACATTCAAATTTATCAAAATCCGGCTCAAAAAACGTTAACTGGTTAATTTTCTTGAAATCGGTATTAACGGTATCAAAATAATACCTTTCCGGGAAAGTTATAGCATATAAAATGGGTAATTTCATATCAGGTAAACTTAATTGTGCTTTTATAGATCCGTCGCAGAATTCAACCATAGAGTGAATTACGGATTGAGGATGGACTAAAACTTCAATTTTTTCTTTAGTAAGATTAAAAAGCCAAAATGCTTCTATTACTTCAAGACCTTTATTCATCATAGTTGCGGAATCAATCGAGATCTTATTTCCCATTTTCCAATTTGGATGATTTAGAGCTTCTTCAATTGTTACGTTTTCAAGTTCGGTTTTATTTTTATTTAAGAATGGTCCGCCCGAAGCAGTAAGAATTATTTTTTTGATGTTACTCTTGTTTTCACCATTCATACATTGAAAAATTGCGCTATGCTCTGAATCCACAGGAATTAATTCAGCTTTATATTTCTTGCAAAGATCAATAATAATTTCACCGGCAGTTACCAGAGTTTCTTTATTTGCCAAAGCAATTCTTTTTTTCAGCTTGATTGCCTCAATGGTTGGAGCTAATCCGGCAAATCCGACAAGTGCTGAAAGCAGAATATCATAATTATCACGGCGTGTTAATTCCAATAATCCTTCATCACCAATAAGAATCTCGCATCTATTTCCGATTCTGTTTTTTAATTCTAATGCACTTTTTTTATCTCGAACAGCAACAGCACCGGGATGAAATTCTGAAATTTGTTTCTCGAGTAATTCAATATTATTGTTAACGGAGAGCCCGGCAATTTCTATTTTATCTGGAAATGTTCGTGCGATTTCTAAAGTGTTTATACCTATCGAACCTGTTGATCCAAGGACTAAAATTTTTTTCATAATAAAAGCCCATCCCAACCCTTCCCAAAAGGAAGGGCTTTTTTAAAACTCAGTAGAGGTACCTGCCCGTCCGGCAGGCGGGTTTAATCCTCGACTTTTGTTATAAAATTATAACCTCGAAGTAACCTGCCCGCCGCTTTGCTTTGGCAGGCGGGACTTCGAGGATTTTTTTCGATCAAACTAAAAAGTTATGCGTGATCGCTAAAAGAAAATTAATTAATACAATAATATTAATTACCGCATTCCATTTAAATAGTTTATTCAGATTATTATAAACATCATCGCTTAGCTGTTCGTTTTTTTCAAAATCAGAACCGATTGCAGCTCTAACCTTTTTTGAAGTAGGAATTATTATCGCTCCAAGAATTATCAACAATATGACCATTAGAATTTGTTTAGTTGCAAGCCAATGATTTGCTGTGAATTGAAAGAATCCATAAACAGGACTTTCCGCAACCATGGATATTCCGGTCACAAGTATCCCTAATCCGCCTATCATTCCAAATAAGTTTGCAAATGTAAGATAGAGAAGAATGAACTTTTTTTCACCAGATTTGTTCTTATTGTGAACAACTGAACTGCGTAGTATAGGATAAGCAGCTAGATTGATAAGCCACATTCCCGCAAAGATGATATGTAGTTTTATAATGAGTAAGTAAATCATAATAATCTTTCTTGAATATTTTTAAGATTAAATATACTAAAAAGAGAAGGAGAAAGAATTCATAGCTATTAATAACCCGGTTAGCTAAATTCATTCACCTTATCAGTGATCTAATTGAAATAAGTAGTTGATAAAATTTAATCCACTAGTAGGAGAAACTTATGAAAAAATCTCATCTATATATAATTACTCTTATTCTATTTGCAATGGTTACTATATTAATTGCAAGAGATTGGAGAGTAGGACAAATTCCCAATGGCGAAAACTTTTCATGCGGTAACTGCCATGTTAATCCTCAAGGAGGAGGGGCAAGAAATAAATTTGGTCAAGCTGTTGAAGCTAGAGTAACTCCAGGGGGAAATGCAGAATTTTGGAATTCAGCATTGGCTTCTCAAGATTCGGATGGAGATGGTAAAACAAACGGTCAAGAACTGGGTGATCCAAATGGAATATGGAGACCTGGTCAACCAAATCCCGGGAATAGCAGTGCGGTTTCAAATCCAGGCAATCCACTCAGCACAGGGGTTGAAGATGTTGCCGAAATTCCATCGAGTTATCGCTTGTTAAATAATTATCCTAATCCTTTTAATCCGTCAACTGTTATTACATTCGAAATTCCCCAAAGTGAAAATGTCTCTCTGAAGGTGTTTAATATTAACGGTCAATTGATTAGAACGCTTACGAACGAAAATTATTCTGCTGGTAAATATGAAAAAACTTGGAATGGAAAAAATGAAATTGGGAATGAAGTTTCTTCCGGTATTTATATTTATAGATTAACTGCCGGTAAATATGATCGCTCAGCAAGAATGTTGTTGATGAAATAATTGAACGTCAAACGTGAAAGAGCCTGTCCCGAACATGCTTGCAGCAGGCAAGCTTGTTTCGGGATGAAACGCGAGACGATAAGATTTTTAGAACGTGTTTTACTATTTATTTTAGAACGAATAATAAATCCTAAATGATGAGGAGAGTATGAGAAAAATAAAATTTTTATTAATCCTTACAGTTTTAGTTTTTTCATCTACACAGATTTTCGCAATCCCAAGATTTTCACTTCAGCAAAAAGATAAATGCAGCAGTTGCCATTTTAATCCAACCGGTGGATTAATGCGGAACGAAAATGGATTTTTCTTCGGCAAGAATGTTGTAAGCATGATCTCCCCGCGCGACGAAGATTTTAAACTCACACCAAAACTTTCCGACAATGTTTCTTTCGGATTCGATTACCGTTCACAATTCCTCTACTCACAAGAAAAGAAGAGAACTGATTTTCAGGATATGACAGGCTCTATCTATTTAAATGCTGCCGTATCGAATAAAATTGATGTACTTGCCCGCTATGATTTTGTTCAATCAATCTGGGAAGGTTTTGCAATTGCAAGAATATTACCGAATGAAAGCTACATAAAGGTCGGTACATTCTTGCCTAATTACGGAATCCATTTGGATGATCATACTTCATATACAAGAGGCGGAGATTTCGGATTGCTCTTTGCAAACGGTTCAATACAAGGATTAATTTATAATCCGTTTTTTTTAACAACAGGTATTGAGATCGGTGCAAATTTTTCCGATATAGCTTCGCTTACTGCAAGTGTCGGAAAAAGCAGATTGAACAGAACTCTTACCACCGATCCTACCTGGACAGCACGGTTTGAAATTACCCCTACTATTAATAAAGTCGGATTGTTGTTCGGAGCTTCATACTCATCAACTAAAACAAAATTATTCGGTCCTACAGGAGTTCAAACTTTGCCCACTCAATTATACGGCGGATTTGCCGGCATCGGTTATAAAGGATTTTCACTAATGGGTGAGTATGATATGACTAATGATTATGTAGGAGATGGAATAAAATCCAGTGCGATGATGATAGAAGCCGCTTATCAATTAATGGTTGGACTTGAAGCGATTGTTAGATACGATCGTTTCGATCCGAACATTGATAAGAGTAAAGACGAGCATGCACATTTGGTTTTAGGTTTTGAATTTTTTCCTTACAGTTTTGTTGAAGTTCGTCCGCAGTACCGGCTTAACATTGAAGATCCTAATCTTGATAACAACGCGTTCGTTCTGCAGTTTCATTTTTGGTATTGAGAAGCGAGAAGTAAGAGGTAAGAGACTAGAAGTTAAGGGCGAGTTTTCTCGCCCTTTTTATTTTTTGCAGCTAATTTTTTGTAATGCATCATCATATTCGAAAATTAATTTCTCCATCAAATTTTTAACCGGAAGAATTTCTTTTATTAATCCCGCACCTTGCCCGGCTTCCATCATTCCGTTTTGCTCGTCTCCTTCAAAGATTCCGAGCCGTTCACGTTTTTCTCCAAGAAGTTTTTTCAATCTATCCTCATCAGCACCTTTCAATTCTTCTTTGTGAACGATTGAAGTAAAATCGTTCTTGATCATTCTTGCCATTCCAATTTTTTTAAGAACAAGTACCGTATCATTATCTTTTGCTTCAACTACTTTCTTTTTATAGTTGGGATGCGCAGAGGATTCTTCAGTCACTGCAAAACGAGTTCCGATCTGCACACCTTCAGCGCCAAGAGAAAGTGCGGCAAGAATTCCTCTTCCGTCTGCAATTCCTCCGGCTGCGATAACAGGTATTTTTAAAGCATCAACAAGCTGAGGAATCAAACAAAAAGTTGTGATTTCATCTGCGCCGTTATGTCCTCCTGCTTCAACACCTTCTCCAACAACTGCATCACACCCAACGCTTTCTGCTTTGAGTGCATATTTTAATGACGGTACAACGTGTACTACCGTGATATTATTTTTTTTCAAATCATCAATATATTTTCCGGGATGTCCGGCAGATGAAAAAACAATTTTCACGTTTTCTTCGATTATTACTTTTATCAATTCAGCAGCGTCTCCGCGAAGAAGAGGAACATTTACACCGAAAGGTTTATCCGTTGCAGCACGGCATTTTTGGATATGTTCGTGTAAAAGATCGGGTTTCATAGAGCCGGAGCCGATTAAACCTAATCCGCCGTTATTCGAAACCGCAGATGCAAGTTTCCACCCGCTGACCCAAACCATTCCCGCTTGGATGATCGGATGTCTAATTCCAAAGAGTTTTGTAATGCGGTTATTAATTTCCATTATAAATCACATTTAATGTTCTGTTTATTTTCTTACATTCAAAATCTTAAATTCAAAGCTCAAAATCCAAGAACAAAAATAATAATTCACTTTACACAAATTTATTATGATTTGTCATTCTGATCCCGACTCTGAGCAAAGCTGAAGAGACGAGAGAAGAATCTAAAAACTATTCTTTGATTCGATTTTGAGATTCTTCACTTCACTTCGTTCCGTTCAGAATGATATTGCATAAGGTTTGATATACGCCAACCTATTAATTAAATTGCCGTGTGATTTTAAACAACGAAGGAAATTTTTGAGAGCAGTAATACCGGCAGCAGGAATTGGCACGCGCCTTAAACCGCACACATATTCTCTTCCCAAAGTTTTACTTAATGTTGGGGGTAAACCGATACTCGGACATATAATCGAAAAATTACTTGCCGAGAAAATTACCAAAGCTACTTTTGTTACCGGCTATCTCGGTGAAAAAATTGTTGAATATGTTCACAAAGAATTTCCATCTCTAAAAGCAGATTTTGTTGAGCAGGAAGAAGCTCTTGGATTAGGACATGCAATTCAAGTGGCAATACCGACTTTTGATGATGATGAAATATTCATAATACTCGGCGATACAATCTTTGATGTAGATCTAAAAAAAGTTTTTTTGAAAAAGAACAGTTCACTTGGTGTTAAGATGGTTGACGATCCTTCAAGGTTTGGAGTTGCTGTTTGTGAAAATGAAAAGATTATTAAACTAATTGAAAAACCTAAAGAACTGATTTCAAAATTTGCACTTGTAGGATTGTATTATATTACAAACTCGAACGTATTGAAAGATTCATTGAACGAACTTTTTAATAAGAAAATAAAAACCCGCGGAGAATATCAATTAACCGATGCACTTCAAATCATGATTGATAAAGGAGAGAGTTTAACAACATTTCAAGTAGAAGGATGGTACGATTGCGGTAAACCGGAAACTCTTCTATCTACTAATCAATTTCTGTTAACAAAACGCGGAACCAATAGACGAGTGGAAAATGTTGTTATTAATGATCCGGTTTTCATTTCTGAAAGTGCAATAATAAAAAATTCTGTTATTGGTCCATTTACAACAATATCAGATAATTGTGAAATCACTGATTCAATTATTCGCAATTCAATTATTAGTTCCGGTGCAAAAATTGAAAAAGCAATGCTTGAAGATTCAATCATCGGAAATAATGCAATTGTGAGAAGCAATTTTAGAAAGTTAAATACCGGCGATTCATCCGAAATAGAATTTAATTAATATAATAGAGGAACAGATGTCATACTTATTCACTTCAGAATCCGTTTCTGAAGGCCATCCGGATAAAGTCTGCGATGCAATATCAGACGGAATACTCGATGCAATCTTTTCAAAAGATCCTAAAGCACGCGTAGCTTGCGAAACTTTTGTTACTACCGGACTTGTTGTAGTTGGCGGTGAAGTTACCACAAGCGCTTATATTGATGTTGAATCTGTCGTTAGAAAAACAATTCGTAACATAGGTTATACAAAAGCAGAATATAAATTTGATTCTGAATCGTGCGGTGTATTAAATGCAATTCATGCACAATCACCCGATATCGCTATGGGTGTTGATACAGGCGGCGCTGGGGATCAAGGAATCATGTTCGGTTATGCCTGCGATCAAACTCCCGAGTTAATGCCGATGCCGATTGTTTATGCACATAAATTAGTTAAACGTCTTGCAGATGTACGCAAAAAAAATCCGCAGCTAATGCCTTACTTAAGACCTGATGCAAAATCTCAAGTTACAATTGAATATGATGATAAGAATAAACCTCTGCGTGTAGATGCCGTTGTTATTTCCACTCAGCATGATGGCGATGTTTCTCAGAAAAAAATTAAGGATGATGTTATTAAACATATCATTAAAAAAGTGATTCCGGCAAAATATATTGACAGCAAAACAAAATATTTTGTTAATCCAACCGGAAGATTTGAAATCGGCGGCCCGCACGGCGACAGCGGATTAACCGGAAGAAAAATTATTGTTGATACATACGGCGGTTGGGCTCCGCATGGTGGCGGCGCATTCTCTGGTAAAGATCCGTCCAAAGTTGACCGCAGTGCAACATACGCAGCTCGCCATATTGCAAAGAATGTTGTTGCTGCTAAACTCGCTAAAGAATGTTTGGTTCAGGTTGCCTATGCAATTGGTGTTGCAGAGCCGGTATCGGTATATGTTAATACAAAAGGAACCGGTAAAATTTCAGATCTTAAAATTGCAAACATGATCAAGAAAGAAATGGATCTGACACCTCGCGGGATTATAGAGCGGCTTAAATTACGCAGACCGATCTATCAGAAAACTTCTTCGTACGGTCACTTCGGCAGAAACGAAAAAGACTTTACATGGGAACAGTTGGATTTAGTTGCGACGTTTAAAAAATATGGTTCATCATAAAGAAGCGTACCTTTATCATGGATACCAAGCAGATATTTTTATGCATAAACCCCACGCTTCAGCGTGGGGAGGGTAATACTAAAAACAACACCGGGCTTTAGCCCTGTATCGAGAGGAATTATGTCGCACGTTAAAATATGGATACATGCAGTTTGGGGCAC
>Ga0082335_1008840_pt1 | contig 11214 bp, 12 predicted proteins | sample Subgrocontami58m_FD_72375 | JGI IMG/M metagenome (GOLD analysis project Ga0082335, IMG submission 72375) | Subsurface groundwater microbial communities from S. Glens Falls, New York, USA - GMW37 contaminated, 5.8 m (SPADES assembly) (version 2) ...
CATAGACCACTCGGCCATCCCTCCGAATTATCGTCCGCTTGCGCACTTAAACATGCTACCTTGCCGGTGCGATCCTGTCAATCCCTTTCGTATACGGCCTCAGGGCCTCGGGAATAATGACGCTCCCGTCTTCCTGCTGGTAGTTTTCCAGGATGGCCACCAGCGTCCTGCCCACAGCCAGCCCCGATCCGTTCAGGGTGTGGACGAATTCCACTTTGCCGCTGGCGGCGCGGCGAAACCGGATGGCGGCGCGCCGGGCTTGGAAGGCCTCGAAATTGCTGCACGATGATATCTCCCGATAGGCATCCTGTCCCGGCAGCCAGGCCTCTATATCATAGGTCTGGGCGGAAGAAAACCCCAGATCGCCGGTGCAAAGGCTGACGGTACGGAAAGGTATTTGCAGCCTTTGCAGCACCTCTTCCGCGTCGGCTGTCAGTTTTTCCAACTCCCCGTAAGACGTTTCCGGGGTGGTGAACTTTACCAGTTCTATCTTGTTGAACTGATGCTGCCGGATCAGCCCCCGGGTATCTTTGCCATAGGAGCCGGCCTCGGCACGAAAACAGGCCGAGTAGGCGGCATAATAAACGGGCAGCTCTTGCTCCTCCAAGATCTCCTCCCGGTGGATGTTGGTTACCGGCACCTCCGCCGTGGGGATGAGGAAATAATCCAACCCCTCGATCTTGAAGAGATCATCGGCGAATTTGGGCAACTGCCCTGTCGCCGTCATGCTTTCCCGGTTGACCAGAAAAGGGGGGAGGATCTCCGTATAGCGATGCTCCGTGGTATGCAAATCGAGCATGAAATTGATCAAGGCCCTCTCCAGGAGCGCGCCCATCCCGCGATAGAGGGTAAACCGCGCCCCCGTGATCTTGGCGCCCCGGCCGAAATCCAGGATGCCCAGGTTTTCGCCGATCTCCCAGTGGGGCCGGGGAGCGAACTGGAAAGAAGGCTTTTCACCCCAGGTCCTGAGGACGGGATTATCTTCGGCGCCGGCGCCGCAAACAACCGCTTCATGGGGGATGTTGGGGATCGTCAGCGCAAAGCCGCTGAGCTCTGCCTCGATATTTCTCAGGCTTTCATCGAGTTCCTTGATGCGGGTGGACACCTCGGCCATGCGGGCTAAAAGCGCCGTCGCCTCTTCCCGGTTCTTCTTTCTTTCGCCGATGGCCTTGGATACCGTGTTGCGCTCGTTGCGCAGGGTTTCCACCTCCTGGAGGAGGTCTCTGCGGACGGCATCCAGCCGGCTGAAGCGGTCGAGATCGACGGATACCTGCCGTTCCGCCATCTTCCGGCGTACAAAATCCAGGTTGTTCCTGATAAATTTCACATCCAGCATGGGGTGGCTCTTTCCTTGTCCCTGTAGTCAAGGGGCAGATTCCACTACCATTTTGCGCGACTTTAAGTCAACACCTTTATCCTAAATCTCCGGACTTGGGCCTGACAATGGCCCTTTTCAGGGCGGCGAGCACCAGCAGCATTTCTTCGTTTTTCAGGAGGAAGGAGGTGAAGGAAAAAGCGGCCAGCCCCGAGACGATACTGATGGTCAGAAAGGTCATCCGGTTATACCAGGAAGCGGCGTCATGCCAGGGCACGAAGAAGGCAATCAGGAGCAGCACGCCCCACATCAGGAGGGAGGCGAGGACTGTTTTGGCGAGCGAGCTGTAGAATTCACCGTCCAGGTAGGTACCGATCTTTTTTTTCAGAATGCGGGCCAGAACAAGGACATTGACGGCCGAAGCCAGGGAGGTAGCCAGGGCGAGGCCGCTGTGCTGCAAGGGGAACATGAGCACCACGCTGGCGGCGATATTCACCAGAAAGGATAAAAAGGCGACTTTCAGGGGCGATTTCCGGTCCTGAAGGGCGAAAAAAACGGAGTCAATGATCCGGATGGCGGAAAAGGCCCAAAGCCCGGCGGCGTAACAGAGCAGCGCCTCCGCCGTCAGCCGGGTGGATTGGCTGTCGAAGGCCCCCCGTTGAAACAGCACGGAAAGAATGGGGATGCGCAGGGCGATCAGGGCCACCGTGGCGGGAATGGCAATGAAGAAGACCAGGCGTAAAGAAAAGGAGATGGTTTTCTTCAGTTGGCCCCAATCCCCGTCGGCGGCCTGTTCCGAGAAGCTGGGCAAGGCGGCCGTTCCCACGGCGATGGCAAAAACCCCCAGCGGCAATTCCACGATCCGGTCGGCGTAGTAAAGGAAGGAGACGCTGCCGCGGGGCAGGAGAGAGGCCAGGATTGTGCTGATGAAGATGTTGATCTGGTAAACCGCCGAGCCCAGGATGGAGGGGATAATGAGTTTCCCGATCTGCCGGAGACCGGGATGGGAAAACCGGAAATTCGGCTTCAGCAAAATACCCATCCGAATGAGGAAAGGCCACTGGAGGGCCAGTTGCAGAGCTCCGCCCAGGAGTACCCCTATGGCCAGGGCCGTTATCGGTTCCCGGAAGCAACCCCGCAGGCCCAGAGCGGCAGCGATCATCGCGATATTCAGAATGACGGGCGACAGGGCCGGGGCGGCAAAATGCCGCAGGGAATTAAGGATGCCCATGCACAGGGCCGCCAGGGAAAGGAAGAAAATATACGGAAACATCAAGCGGTTGAGAAAGACCGTGAGCTCATGCTGCGGGGGAAAATTGACAAAGCCCGGCGCCATGAAAGTCACGATGAGCGGCGAAAAGAGGATGCCCCCCAGGACCACGACTGCCAAGAGGGCCGCCAGTGCCGTAAAGGTCACGCTGGCCAGTTCGCCGGCCTCCCGGAGAGATTTTCTTTTCAGATATTCAAGGAAGACCGGGACGAAGGAGAGGGTAAGCGATCCCTCGGCAAGGAGCCGTCGCAGGAGGTTGGGGATGCGGAAGGCGACAAAGAAGGCATCCGTGGCCGGTCCGGCGCCGAAAATGCCCGCCACTACCATATCCCTGAGAAAACCGAAGATCCGGGAAAGCATGGTCGCGGAGCCTACGATGCCCGCCGCCCTGGCCACCTGTGCCTGATCCCTTTTGGCTGAAATTTCTCTGTCCATGCCGGATTGATCTTGGAAAGCGGGTGTCAGGCGGGAGGCAGGCCGGCGGCAAGGAGGGCTTCGACATCACTTCTCGTCAGCCCCCGCACCGCGACGGTTTTCTTCCGGGCTTTGAAGCCGCCCACGATTTGCACCTGGTCCTTTTTCACCCTCAAGAGGCCGGCCAAAAAGCGGATGCACTCCTCGTTGGCCCGGCCTTCCACCGGAGGAGCGGTGATCTTTATTTTCAGTAAGTCTCCCTGGCAACCGGCCAACTTGCATTGCGACGACCGGGGCAAAACCTGGATGCCCAGGACGACGCCCTCAGCCGTTTCCCTGATGGGGATCATGACGTGCCTTCCTGCCGCTATCGGAAACGATAAGCCAGTTCCATCAAGCTCTTCAGGAGAAAACTCTGGAGAAAGACGATGGCGGCGATGACGATGATGGGCGATAAGTCGATGCTCAGGCCCCGGAGCGGCAGCCAGCGCCGGACCCGGCCCAGGAGGGGCTCTGTTGCCCGGTAGAGAAAAGTCACGATGGGGTTGTAAGGATCCGGATTAACCCAGGAAATGAGCGCCCGGATCACGATGATCCACATGTAAATGGTCAGGGCCATATCGAGGATTTTGGCTACCGCCATGATGAAATTTCCCAGGATAAACATGACTGCTCCTCATAAATGAATTCTTATAGTCAATATTGACGCGCATTTAAGTCCGAAACACTGTCACTCCCGCCCCCGCCTGTGCGATGTTAAATTGCAGCGGGAGTCCAGAACAAGTGGTAAGCAGTGGATTCCCGCCTCTGCGGGAGTGACACAGGAGCGGGCAACCCGGCTTTTGACGGGTCCCTACCTTGTTGTCGTTTACCTATCATATTAGGGGGAAAGGTGTAAATAAGAATAGAGATGGGATGATAGGCCTGAATCTTTTACCTCAAGGAAGGCCAGTGGAAAAAAATAATGTCTGGCGGGGTTTTTTAGAGGTATGATATAGGAAAGGGGAGGATTGAACTATGGATGCCAGCATCGAAAAAGCAGCGGCTTTGATTCTTAAAGCCAGGAAGATCGTTGCCTTTACCGGGGCCGGCGTGAGCACGGAATCAGGGATCCCCGACTTCCGGAGCCCCGGCGGCATTTGGGAAAAGTATCAGCCGGTCTATTTCGACGATTTCTTGGCCCGTGAGGCCGCCCGCCGGGAATTTTGGCAGCGCAGCCGGGTTACCTATCCGCTCGTCCGGGCGGCTGAGCCCAACCCTACCCATCTCGCCCTTCGTGAGCTGGAAGGGATCGGCAAGCTGGAGGCCATTATCACCCAGAATATCGACCACCTGCACCATAAGGCGGGCAACTCACCGGAAAAGATCATCGAAATCCACGGCACCGTAGCTTACGCGATCTGCCTGGATTGCAAGAAGATCTATGACCGCGATGAACTGCAGCGCGAACTGGAAGCGACGGAAGAAATCGTCGCCCCCCGCTGCCGGGAATGCCGAGGTCCCTTAAAAGACGCCACCGTTTCCTTCGGGCAGGCGATGCCGGAGAAAGAGATGGCCGAGGCAAGCCAAAAGGCGCGTACCTGTGACCTGATGATTGTGCTGGGCTCGTCGCTGGTAGTTTACCCGGCCGCTTACCTGCCTCAGTACGCCCGGGAGGCCGGCGCGGAACTGATCATCATCAACCTGGCGCCGACCTCACTGGATCACCTGGCGGCGGTGACGTTCCAGGCGAAGACCGGCGAGGTGCTGCCGCAAATTGTGGCGCGAGTCAGGAAGCACTTGGGGGTATAGGGACTGTGCAGGAAAATTGGTCCCAGCTCCTTGCCCCGGCCGCCTCCTCACTGGGAGTGCCCTTAACCGCAGAACAGCTCCGTCTTTTCAGCCTCTATTACCGGGAAATCATCACCTGGAATGAAAAAATCAACCTTTTGTCCCGCAGCTCAGCCGGGGATACCTTGCTGAAGAATTTTATCGATTCCTTAGCCGTTGCCCCCTTTCTGCCCGGCCCGGGTTGCCGGCTTCTGGATATGGGAAGCGGTGGGGGATTTCCGGGCATTCCGCTAAAGATTGTCCGGGAGGGGCTGCGAGTATCCCTGCTGGAAGCCTCGCGGAAGAAAACATCTTTCCTGAAGCAGGTTGTCCGTAAACTGCAATTAAAAGATATTACGGTTCTTCATGACCGGGCGGAGAAGCTTCTGGAAAATACGGCCTGCCGGGGCAGCTTCGATGCCGTGGTCTCCCAGGCCGCCTTTAAGCTCCCGCAATTGCTTGCCTTAGGCGCCCCTTTTCTTGCGGGGGGCGGCGTTTTGATCGCCATGAAAAGTGTTAATATCGGCGCCGAAATGGCGGCTGCGGAACCGGCGGCTGCGGCCGCCGGCCTATCGCTGTCTGCCTCCCACGACCTCATTCTGCCCATAACCGGCGATCCGCGCCTGATCTTGATTTACAAAAAGACTGTTAGCGTTTAATTTGCCCATGAATGTCGTGCGGGGTGAAACCTTATTCACGCTGGCCATTTAATGTTCCTTGTCAGTCTTGATCTTGACCGGGCTGGCCTCCGGTTCCGTTCAGTTGATCGTCTGCTCGACGGATATCGGCCAGGATGACCAGGATTTCCTCCCGGTACTGCGCCGGCGCTTCCAGGTGTCCCCAGCCGGCGGCCAGCTGGAAAAGTCCATCATAGGCCGTATCGTGATAACTCCGCACCGCATAGGGAATGCCTCGTCCATCCAGCTCGCTCTCCAGGCGGAGCGCCTCGATTTCGTTCTCGAGGGTGGCAACCTTTGCGAATTCTTGCACGAAAGCCTCCTTTTAGTGTGTCCCTATGGTGTTGATGGTCCGTTATGGGCGGCGGTTTTCCCGCCAGAGCCAGACCGCCAGGGCACCGGTGAAAATGCAGGCCACGGCACTTGGCCACAGGGGGATGACGATGCCGTTGGCCTTGACCTCGACCTGCAATACAAAGCGTAAGCATTGGGCAATGGAGATCAAAGCCAGAAATATCGTGGCGACCATCGTTGCCGGTTTCATAACCCCTCCTTGACAATCCTCTTATGCGATGTTGTTCGCCGTGAACAAAAGCACCGCACGCTTTGTTATTATTTGCACCCAGCGATCTTGGGGGGATCCGGGGCGCTGCATCAAGTTACTCCGCCTTTACTGTTACCTGTTTTCCCGTGTCCTGACCGAAATATTTGAATAAGGCGGTCAGGAGATGATCGATCACGGAGCGGAGATCGGATGAAGGATCGGTATTGAACGCTTCTCCCACCCAGACGACACTGTCCTTGCTGCCGCCTTTTAAGGCAGCGGTATCAATGACCTTTAAGATCAATTGCTTGGTATATTCTTCAGAGATCCTGGAGACAATGGAAGGACTGCCGGGCACCATGACCGTGCTATGAGTTACTCCCCCTTTTTGATCCGGGACGGTGATGATTTCCGTTTGCGGCGGGCCGTACATCGTGACTTGCCCGACACGTAGCCCGACATTGAGATTGTAATTGTAGTTCAGATAATATTGAGCTTTATCGGGGAGTTCGGTTCGATATCCGGACTGTGCCAGCAATTTTTCGATCTTGGTCTTTATCTCTTTATCGAAAATAGGATTTGGGGTTCCGGTATTTTCCAGGACGGCAAAAGTGCTTCCCTGCTGAAGGGGGGGACCGCTTCTGGACTTATCCAGATAACCGGTTATCATAATGTCCCTTGCACAGCCGAGAAACATGGTGCTCAGGAATAGCAAGGCGATAGGTATCCCGAGATTCCTGACCGGAGATTCAGGCATGATGGTGGCCCTCCTGCGATTAGTAAGTTAGAAAACAGTTTCCCGGTATTGTAACAGGAATGGGGGAATAAATCACGGAACTCATTTTCTTGCAAGGAAAGCCCCATGGCGTTTCATTGTCAATTATTCTCCTTGGGGTTCTTCTTCCGGAAGAAAATGCGCAACGGCACCTGGTCAAAACCGAAGGTCTCCCGGAGTTGATTGAGCAGGAAACGGTGATAGGAAAAATGCATGGCCTTGGGTTCCTTGACGAAAAAAATAAAGGTCGGTGGTTTTATGGATACCTGGGTAGCGTAATTAAGCTTTTGCTCCCGGCCCTGATAGCGGGCCGGGGGATTTTTCGCTACTATTTCACTCAGCAGGCGGTTAAGTTCGCCCGTGTTTACCCTTTTGGTGTACTGCTCGTAGACTTTTTCCACCAGATCAAAGATCTTCACTACCCGCTGGCCGCTTAAAGCAGACACAAAAATGATCGGGGAAAAATCCATGAATTTCAGCACATCATGGATATTTTCCACATACTTGCCTACGGTACTGTTATCCTTCTCCACTCTGTCCCATTTGTTGACCACAATGATGCAGGCCGCCCCTTTTTCAAAGACCAGGCCGGCGATTTTGGCGTCCTGTTCCGTAATCCCTTCTTCCGCATCGATGATCATGAGCGCGATGTCGCAGCGGTCGATGGTTTTCATGGCCTGGATGACGCTGTATTTTTCCAGGGTGAGACTGACCCGGCTTTTCCGTCTGATCCCGGCCGTATCCACCAGCAGATAGTCCTTGCCATTGAAGGTGAAGGTAGTGTCGATCGCATCCCGGGTGGTGCCGGGGAGTTGATTGACGATGGTCCTTTCGAACCCGAGGATTTTATTGACCAGGGACGACTTGCCGACGTTGGGCTTGCCGACTACGGCCAGCTTGATGATTGCCGTTTCCTCTTCTTCCCTTTCCTCGACGGCCGGGAGGGAGGCGGCCACTGCATCCATAAGTTCATCTATCCCGATCCCGTGCAGGGCCGACAAAGAATAAACCTGATCTATCCCCAGTTCGTAGAATTCCGGCACCAAACCTTCGTGGCGCGGGCCATCCACTTTATTGGCGGCAATAAAGACCGGTTTGGCGACCCCTCTCAACAGGGCGGTGATTTCCCGGTCCGCCGGCAACAGCCCCGCCCGCCCGTCCATCAGGAAAATAATGGCGTCCGCTTCTTCGATGGCCAGCTGCGTCTGCTCCCGCATCTGCACGAGGATTTCCGTTGTGGCCGCCGGTTCAAAACCACCGGTATCGATCAGGAGGAAGGATTTGCCGTACCAGTTGCAATCGGCATAATTGCGATCCCTGGTGGCGCCGGGCTCGTCAATGACAATGGCTTTTTTCTTTTCCGACAGACGGTTGAAAAGGGTGGATTTTCCCACATTGGACCGCCCGATAATGGCAACAACTGGCTTCATTTATTTTTTCTCTCCTTACATCCCTCCGGGTGTTGAACCATGCCGCCGGGATGAGTGACTGGACTGATAGGGATTGGCAATCTTTCGTTTTGTTGTGTATCATAAATATGTATCATAAAATAGGTGCAGGGTATAAAGGAAATTCCCCGGCCCGCCGTCAGCCCTGCTTTTTCAGCTCCTTGCCAATGCTGAAGGCCTTGCCCAAGTAAGGCCCCAAACCGTAATAGGTCTGGTTGGCGGGGGCAAAAACCAGCGGCTTCACCTTTTCGATGTCGGGAAAACCGCCCTCTGCCAGCACGGATTCGTCCGCTTTAACGTCCACAATCTCCCCGACGAACAAAGTATGCAGTCCGATTTCCAATGTATGGAGCAGCCGGCATTCCAGAGCGAAAGGAAATTCCTTTACATAAGGGGCATTGACGAGCTCGCTTTTTTCCGGGGTCAGACCCGCTTGGGAAAACTTGTCCACCTTCCGGCCGGATACGATGCCAAAATAGTCGGCTTCCCGGATGTAATCCTGGGAAGGGATGCTGACCGTGAAAGCTTTTTGTTCCATGATGTTGCCGTAAGTGTGAGTAGCCTGGCGCAGGGAAACGGCCAGGCAGGGCGGTTCAGAACAGCAAATGCCCGCCCAGGCGGCGTTCATGGCATTGGGATGGCCGTCTTTATCGTAAGTGCCGACAATGAAGATCGGGGTCGGGTAAATTATGGTCTTGGCGCCGAGAGATTTTTTCATCAGGTCCTCCTTGTTTTTTCCGAATTTTAAGGTAATATCTTCGCATTTAAAAGGAAGCGGGGGGAGATGGCAAGCAGTTTATTTACCGAAGCGGATTTGAAGCAATGTGCAGCAGCAGGCATTGCTGCTGATGAGCTGGCGAGACAGATCGCTCTTTTGCAGACCGGGGTGCCGCCGGTAAAGCTGAACCGGCCGGCCACGCTGGGCGACGGCATCGTCAATATTTCCCCGGAGGAACAGCCCAAGATGATCGCCCGCCATGATGCCGCGGCCCGTCAGGGAAGATTGATGAAATTTGTCCCTGCCTCGGGGGCGGCCAGCCGCATGTTTATCCATTGGCAGGAAGCCCTTGCCAAAGGTAGTTTCAGCGGCCTGGAAGCAGGGAAAAAATTTGCCCACAACCTGCACCGGTTTGCCTTTTTCCCGGAGCTGAAAAAAGCGATTGCCGGCGGCGGGGAAGATATTGAAACCCTCCTCCAGGAGGGTAAATTGCACCGTATCCTGTACTGGATACTGACCGGACAGGGACTGAACTATGGCCATTTGCCCAAAGCCCTCCTGAAATTTCATTCCTATGGCCCTGACGGCGGCCGCACTGCCCTGGAGGAACACCTGGTGGAGTCATCCCTCTATACGGTGGATGGCGGCCGGGAATGCCGCCTCCATTTCACGGTTTCGGAAGAACACCGGACCGTCGTCTCCCGCTTTCTGGAAGAGATTGTGCCGGGCTGCGAAGAGCGGCTGGGTGTGACTTTCCATCCTGGCCTTTCGAGCCAGTCCTCTGCCAGCAACACGGTTGCCCTGGAAGGAGACCGGCTGTACCGCAATCACATCGGCCATCTCATTTTGCGGCCCGGGGGACATGGGGCGCTCCTTGCGAACTTGCAGACGTTGGAAGAGGATATTGTCTTTATTAAAAACATCGATAACGTGGCGCCGGATTGGCTGAAACCGGAAATAACGTTTTACAAGCAGGTTCTGGGGGGATATTTTTTGCTGCTGGAAGAGGAAATGTTTTACCACCTGCGTGTACTTTGCGCCGGCGCAGCAACGGAAACTCAGGTCCGGGAGGCTCACGTATTCTGCCGGCAAAATCTCCACTTGGTCTTCCCGTCGGCCTTCGTTCATTGGTCCCTGGCCCGGCGGCAGGAATTTATCATGGAAAAACTGGACCGGCCTTTGCGCGTTTGCGGCATGGTGCGGAACGAAGGCGAACCGGGCGGAGGACCCTTCTGGATCGACGAGGCGGAGGGAAGCTCCCTGCAGATCGTTGAATCCCATCAGATAGACGGCGGCAGCGAGCAAAAAGCCATCTGGTCGGCGGCCACCCATTTCAATCCCGTCGACCTGGTATGCGGACTGCGAAATTATGAGGGGCGAAAATTCAGCCTGTCCCTTTTTGCCGATCCGCAGACCGTGAGCCTGACGGAGAAAAGGGAAGGGGGGAGGAAGATCAAGGTCCTGGAACACCCCGGTTTATGGAATGGCGGTATGGCCCGCTGGAATACCGTTTTCGTGGAGGTGCCCATTGCCACCTTCAATCCGGTCAAAACCATAGAAGATCTGTTGCGTCCCCAACATCTGCCGGCCGCAAGCTAAGTACCTGCCTCAGCGTAAGCCAAAAATTGTCCCGACCAGAGGGTAATTACCAGGCTTACGCATAACTTCGGAGTGTAAAGAAAGGATGTGGATAGTGCAAGATTGGGGAAGGGCCGGATCATCGGAGTGTGAATTGAACCGCTGTCGATGATCCGGCCCCTCTATATAGGAAATGACCTAACCCCGATAAAAGAGACAAGAATGCGCAGGCATCCTCATCATTCTCTTGGCGGTCCTACCCCAATGCCGATGGCCCGCGCAATTATTGCGACCGTGATGCAGATGACAGTAATGATCAGGCCCACGACCATGCCTTTTTCCGGCGACATCCCGATGTAGTGTTCCAGCATGAGAATGGACAAAACCCGCGAATTGGGGGAGTAAAGCAAGACCACGATGGCAATATCCCTCATGGCCCCGAGAAAGATGATTACCGCCGTGGATACGTATGTGGGTACCAAGAGCGGGGCCATGATTTTTCTGAAGGTGGTAAACCAGGTGGCGCCGGACATCCGGGCCGATTCCTCCAGTTCCTTATTTATTTGCACCATGGTGCCATCCATCACGCGCACGCCCATCGGCAGATGGCTGACCATCATGGCGATGATGAGGAGGTATATGGTTCCATAGAGGACTTTGAAGACC
>Ga0082335_1008841_pt1 | contig 11214 bp, 10 predicted proteins | sample Subgrocontami58m_FD_72375 | JGI IMG/M metagenome (GOLD analysis project Ga0082335, IMG submission 72375) | Subsurface groundwater microbial communities from S. Glens Falls, New York, USA - GMW37 contaminated, 5.8 m (SPADES assembly) (version 2) ...
TTTCCCGCCCTTCTGCTTCAACTGCGGCGGGCGCAAACCACTAACGAAACTGAAGCCTACGCCTCAGAAGTGAGCCAACAGCTAGAAGCGATCATGAGTCAAACCAGCGAAGGCATTTTGCGGATCAATGCTATGGGGCGCGTCGTCGATCTTAATTCGGCGGCAGAGACGCTGTTAGGTTTTCATCTCAACGATATGGTGAATGAGCCGCTTGAAGATGTGCTGGTCGCTTCGCAGCCGCTCGCCTCACAGCTCATTGAGACCCTTAAACGCGGCGCGCGTTGGGACGGCGTAGAAACCGATCTGATCCGGCGCGATGGGGACAGCCTTGCCGCGTTCATCCGCGCCGCGCCGTTGATGAGTCGCGGCAACACCTTCATCGGCGGGCTGATCGTCATTACGGATCGCCGCCAGCAAAAATTTTTCCAGACACAAAGCGATCATTTGGAACGGCGCGCTTGGCTGGGCGACGTTTCAGCCATCTTCGCGCACGATGTGCGAAATCCGCTTAACGGAATCTCCACCGGACTTGGTTTGTTCGCCACAAAATTTCTCCCGCCGGATCCGCTTGCCGAGCGCGTGGGCATGATGCAAGCAGAAGTTATCCGAATCGATCAACTTGTCAATAATGTTTTGCTGGCTGTCAAATCCTCCGAAGCCAACTACCAACAAACGTCCCTCGTTCCATTACTCACGCGGACTCTCATCCGTTGGGCGCCGCGTCTGGCGAAACTCAACATCCAACTTGAAAAAGAGATCGATCCGAATACGCCGCAGGTGATGGCTGATTTAAATCAGATGGATCAGGTCTTCACGAATCTGATCGTCAACGCCGTAGACGCCATTGGCACGAATGGCACGCTGTCCATTAAATGCTTCAAGGCGGCGCACGCCCAAACGCCGCGCGGCAATTTTGTTGAATTGATCTTCAGCGATACCGGACACGGCATCCCCATCGAGATACAGCAGCGCATCTTCGATCCATTCATCACCACCAAAGCCGACGGCACCGGGCTCGGCCTGGCTATCACCAAACGCATCGTCAACGCCCACAAGGGTTCGATCTTTGTCGAAAGCTTTTCCGGGATCGGGACGGCGTTCCATATTTTTTTGCCCATTGCAGACAGTAATCAGTCATCAGTAAACAGTTATCAGTAGCGAATTTACTGTTCACTGATAACTGTTCACTGTTCACTTTCAATATGCTCACTGTCCTCATCGTTGACGACGAACCCACTCCCCGTTCCTTCATCAAAGAGTTTCTTGCCGATCAAGGTTACGCCACTCTCGAAGCGGAGAGTATCGCCTCAGCCCATGCCCAAATTGATCGCGGCGAGGCTGATATTGTTCTGCTCGATGTGATGCTGCCCGACGGCAACGGATTCTTATTATTGGAGCGTTTAGCCCAAGAACAACCCGGGCTGCCGGTGATCGTCATGACAAGTTTTGGCGATATTGATATGGCGGTTGAGGCAATGCAAACCGGAGCGCAAGATTTTCTGACCAAGCCGATTCAAATGCCGCGTATGCTCAAAGCATTGAAACGCGCCTCGCAAGGTGTTGCCCTGCGGCGCGAACTTGCCCATTTACGCCAAGCCCGCCGCGCAGAATACGATTGGGTTGTGGGCGATACGCCTGCTATGAAGCGGGTTGCCGAAATCGTTGAACGCGCCGCACCGACTCAGGCAAGCGTGTTGCTCTGCGGCGAGAGCGGCACTGGCAAAGAAGTGATCGCCAATGCCGTCCATCAACTCAGTCCGCGCCGTGATAAACCGTTTATCGCCATCAACTGCGCCGCCCTGCCCGACCAACTTTTGGAAAGCGAACTCTTCGGTCACGAGGCGCAAGCCTTCACCGGCGCAACCAAGCGCAAAGAGGGGTTGATCGAAGTGGCAGAAGACGGCACGCTGTTCTTGGATGAGATCGCCAGTATGAAGCCCGACTTGCAAGCAAAGCTCTTAAGGGCAATCGAGGAAAAAGCTATTCGCAGAGTCGGCGGCACCACCTTGATCAAAACGGACGTGAGATTGATCTCCGCATCGAATCGTAATCTGCCCAAGATGATCGAAGCCGGAAACTTCCGCGAAGATTTGTATTGGCGCTTGAAAGTGATCACCATTGAACTGCCGCCCCTGCGTGATCGCCGTGAGGACGTCCCCACGCTGGCGGGCGCGTTCATCAAAAAATTTAATAGTGAGATGGGCAAGCACGTTATGTCCATTCATCCGCGCGCGCTTGAAGCGCTGCAGGCGTATCACTGGCCCGGCAACATTCGCCAACTACGCAGCGCGATTGAGAACGGGATGTTGTTTTGCGACGACAGCGAAATTCAGATCGGGCATTTGCCAAACGAAGTTACACAACCACCAGACTTCCGAAGTCTCTAAGACTTCGGAAGTCTATCGGGTGACATGACCACAGTCATCCGTCTCAAGTCTTGACCTAAAACAGTTCGCAGGGGGCGTTACAGGTGAAGAGAGAATTGATATGGTATCTCAAAGGAGATTAACCATGAAAACAAAATTCTTTCTCGCTTGCGTCACCAGACTTCCGAAGTCTCTAAGACTTCGGAAGTCTATTCTGACCCTGATCGTGTTCGGGATTTTATTGAGCGCGTGCGGCGCGGCTGAGTTCGCTAACGCGCCAACGGTGATAGCCTCACCGCCGACCCAAGCCGCCACTGCCGCGAAGGCCTCACCTGCCTCTACGGTGGCACAGCCAACGGCGGCAGCCCCTGATCCAAAAGCCCAGCCCCAAAATCCGAATCAAAACGTCGTGGACGTGTGTGGCAAATTCAATCTCAACACACAGTTGAGTGTGCAAAGCACGAATGCCAAATACGCGACGGCGACTACTTACACCTCCAACAAATTTTTCACTACCGGGCAGAGCGCCGACATCGTTCTCTCGGCGATTGATTTTGACAACACGGGCGGCGGGTTGTTGTTCAATCACCCGTCAGGCATTGCCAGCGACGGCACACGGTTGTTGTTAGTGGATCGCAACAACAACCGCGTGCTGATTTGGAACACTGCGCCGAGCGGCAACACCGCACCCGATATGGTGTTGGGGCAAACAGACTTCACGCACAACAATCCGGGCAAAGAGCTGAACGGCATGAACTGGCCTTCGGCGGTGAGTGTCAGTAAAAATAAAGTGGTGGTTGCCGACACCGTAAACCAACGTATTTTAGTTTGGTCGAGCTTCCCTACCCAGAACGGGCAAGCGGCAGACTTCGCCTTCAACTTCCCCGAGCTGGGGGCAACACTCAAAGAAAACCTCAATTGGCCCTGGGGCGTGTGGACCGACGGCGAGAAATTAATTGTCGCCAGCACGCAAGGCGCGAGCGGGTTGTTGATCTGGAATAAGTTTCCGACGAAAAGCAGTGACGCGCCCGATTTCATTGTGAAGAATCAACTCTTTGGCACGCCGCGTTACATTGCCAGCGATGGTAAGAACATGATGGTATGGGATCACAACGTAAAGATACAGCCCAAACCCGGCAGCCCCGAATACGATGCCAATACCGTCACATCGCGTGGGACGTTTTATTGGAACGCCCTGCCGACCACGCGCGACGGCAAAGAAACTTTTGTGAACACCGACCGCACCTTCGTTGGCGGCACGTTCACCAGTGACGGCAAATTTTTGGCGGTGGGCGACGGCTTTGCTATCTGGAATTCGTTCCCCAAGTCTCTTGATCAAAAACCGGATGTGGACGTGACTACGAGTGGCGTGCGTATCGGCGACTCGCTTGGTGTGGCAGTAGCAGGCGGGCGCGTTTATATCGTTGAGGGTAATGCTAACAAAATTATTGTTTATAACTCAGTGCCTACACGTAGCGATCAGAAACATGATTTCGTGATCGGCGCCAGCGAGTTGTGCGTGAACACTCTCGATCAAAACTTCATCATCACCAACCCGCGCCCGGTCTCGAATGGCAAGAGTCTGTTTGTCATCTCTGATTTTGATCGCAAGCTCTACGTGTGGAAGTCGCTGCCTAATCAGAGCAACGCCCATCCCGATTTTGTCTACACGATGCCTAAGCCGGGCAACGTGGGCAGCATCACACTGTGGAAAGAAACGTTAATCGTCGGCGGCGAAAACATCTTTGTGTGGAAAAATTTACCGCTCAATGGCGAGAAACCCGATCTCACAATCAGCGCCGCTGCCATTAAAAAACACAGCGGCAACGTCGCGCTCGACGATAAATACTTTTATCTCGCCGACACTTCGGGCAAAGTGTATGTGTGGCAAGGGCTTCCCACCACGCTTGCCAATCCATCTTTCACTTTGAATCTCAACACGCCGATCACATCCATCAAGAGCGATGGCAACTATCTAACGCTTGTCAGCGAGAAGACGGTGAAGATATACAAAATCGCCGAGCTCAGCGCCAACGCCCAACCGATGACTGTGCAGAGCAATCAACAAACGCGCTTCAACATGCTGGGCAGCGCGATCACGATCGGCGAGCGATTGTTGATCGCCGATACGGTGAACGGGCGCGTGTTGGGCTGGGACTCTGTAACTGATGCCGCCAACGGCAAAAACCCGACGTTGATCTTAGGGGCAACTGATCTCAATGAGACCGTCCCCGAAATTGGGCGCGACAAATTGTATTGGCCCTCAAGTTTAACTTTTGATGGCACCTATCTATGGGTCGGTGAATATAAATTCTCGGTGAGGTTGTTGAGGTTTGGGTTGCCGAAGTAAAGAATTCGCAACGGATGTTGTAGCGGATGTAACGGATGCTTGCTCATACGTTCATCCGCTACATCTGTTACACAATCCGTTGCCAACGTTATAATCCACCCATGTCCCCGCGCGGTTTGCAATTCTCTCTCACTTGGCGCTACACGCTCGTCACCGTTGCCGCCCTCTTTAGCGTCGAGATCATCGCCCTGCTCATCTTTCAACTCGCCACCGCAGGCAACGCACTTCTGCCCACTCCCGACTCGCGCGCGCTTGAATCGATCCGCGAAAAAATTTTGACGACGAATGAACTGCAAGACTGGCTGGGAAATTTTTCTACGCCCATCTTCGCCTTGAGCGATGCCACCGGCAAAGCCCAGATCATATTTTACAATTTTCCAGATCGATCTACCCAAACGCTTTACCTGATCGACTCGAATCAAAATTTGCTGGCGCAGACTCCGACGACCAACGCCACACAACTCGGCACACGATTCGATCTCGCCTCACTCAAGGTGTTGCCGCCTACTCTGGTGCAGCAGTTAACGTCCTTGCCCCAACAACCCATCATCCCCGAACTGCTCAACGCCTCACCGCAAACGCGCTTCTCGCATCAAGCAAGCCCCAGCATCTTCACGTATCCCGACGCTTCTAAAGATCGCCTCATCTCCGTCTTGCCGATTTACAAAGAACAACAACTACAACGTATCTTGATCATCGTCACCGATACATCAACAGTGTCGCCACTCTCCGCCGGATTCTTTTTGATCGCCGCCCTCAGCCTCATCGCCTTCACTGTTGCCGCCGTGATCGTGGGAGCATTGTTCGGCATCTTCACCGCCCGCCCGCTCACCCATCGCATCAAGCATCTCGCCCTCGTCACTGGCGCGTGGGGTCACGGCGATTTTTCGCAACCGATCCACGACTCGTCACCCGACGAGATCGGAGAACTTGCCTCACATCTCGATAACGTCAGCCAACAACTGCTCAGTTTGCTCACCACACGCCAACAGCTGACCGCGCTCGAAGAACGCAACCGTTTAGCTCGCGACCTGCACGACAGCGTGAAGCAACAAGCCTTTGCCATCAGCATGAATCTTGCTACAGCACAGACATTATGGGAAAAGAATCCGCAAGAGGCAAGAGCAAAACTGCAAACGGCGATTGAACTTGCCAATCAAACGCAGCACGAACTCACCTCACTCATCCAAACTCTGCGCCCGGCGCAACTCGAGTCGCAAACATTGTTGCCCGCCCTGCGTGAACTTCTGCAAACATGGGAAGCGCAAACAAAGATCATCACCCTTTATTCTTTACCCGAACAAATTCAATTACCCGATGAAGCCCAACAAACGATCTTCCGCGTGACACAAGAGGCGCTGGCAAACATCGCCAAACACAGCGGCGCAACCAAAGTGAATTTTGTTTTAGCCGCGAGCAAAGATAAAATAGTCTTAGAGATTCGTGACAATGGACGCGGCTTTGATGCTAAAGTTCAACACGACGGCATCGGCTTGCGCTCCATGCGCGAGCGTGTGGAAGAAGCGGGCGGCGTGTTAAGTGTCGGAAGCAGTAAAGAGGGAAGTGTAGTAAAAGTGGAGATGAAACTATGACTCAACCCATCACCCTCCTCCTCGTTGACGATCACGCCATCGTGCGCAAAGGCGTGCGCGGCTATTTAGAAACGCAACCCGATCTACAAGTGATCGGCGAAGCGAGTTCAGGCGAAGAGGCGGTCACACTGGCGCAAGACTTAATCCCCGATGTGATCGTGATGGATTTGCTCATGCCCGGGATGGATGGGGTGGAAGCCACCGCTCGCATCCACCGCATCACCCCGAACACGCGCATCATCGTCCTCACTTCTTTTCACGATGACACCCACATCTTTCCGGCGATCAAAGCCGGCGCGTTCTCGTATCTGCTTAAAGATGTCGCGCCCGATCAACTGGTCGCCGCCATTCGCGCCGCCGCGCGCGGTGAACCAACTCTGCACCCCAAAGTCGCCGCCCGCCTTCTTCAAGAGAGTCGCGCGCCCCACACCGCCACAGAATTAACTCCGCGCGAAACGGATGTGTTAAAGTTAATCGCCGAGGGTTTATCCAACGCCGACATCGCCGCGCGTTTGGTGTTGAGCGAGAAAACAGTGAAGGGTCACGTCAGCAATATCTTATCGAAGTTACACTTAACAGATCGCACCCAAGCCGCCGTGTATGCCTGGCGTGAGGGGGTGGTGGTGAAGAAGGAGAAATGAAAAGACATGAGTAATTTTTTTAAACACCGCCCGAGTGGTTACGTTGTTGCCATCTCGTCTGTTTTTGTTTTTCGCTGGTCAACTATTCTGGTGAATGGTTGGGGTTATGCCCCTTATCAAGGGATCGGAATTGCCATGACCATCGGCGTAATGATCGGCTTCCTTCTGGCGTTCTTGATCATCGATCAGATTCTGGCTTACTCTGGAATTGAGAAAACGGTGAGATCGGGTGTATGGTTTAGCGCAATGGTCGCGCCTTATACCGGCATCACCACGATGGAGATCGCTGGACCGGTGTGGAGTCAGGCGGCGGGTTTCGTCAGTGGGCTACTGGCGTTTGCCGGAATTTATTTCTTGGATGCGTGGTTGGAGAAGAGTAAAGATTAGAAGTTGGGTAGTAGGTGGTTAGGTGGTTAAGAAGTTTGGATTTTGGGATTTTGGGATTTGGGATTTTTACCTGGAGATTACTATGCCTGCTTACATTCTTGTTGATATTGACGTGACCGATCCTGTTGTATACGAAGAATACAAAAAGCTTGCGCCCGCAACCGTGACTCATTATGGCGGCAAGTACATCGCGCGCGGCAGCAAAACCGAAACGCTGGAAGGCGATTGGACGCCCAAGCGTTTAGTGATTCTGGAATTTCCAAATTCCGAACAGGCAAAAGCGTGGTTGAACTCTCCCGAATACAGTGAGGCGCGCAAGATGCGCCACGCCTCTGCCAGATCGCAAATGATTGTGATCGAGGGCGTGTAAATGACTTTCCCAAAAACAAAACTTAACAAAGTGAATCGTATCCCTGATCGTGGGAGCTACAACAAAGAAATCATCTACCCGATCATTGACGAAGCGTTGATCTGTCACGTCGGCTTTTCGGAAAACGATCAGCCCTTCGTCATTCCCACCTTGCACGCGCGCGACGGCGACGCCTTGATCTTGCACGGAGCAAAAGCGAGCAGGATGATGAAGCACATCAGTGGCGGCAACCCCGTGTGTGTCGCCATCACGCACATTGACGGCATCGTGTTTGCGCGATCCGTCTTTCACCACTCCATCAATTATCGTTCGGCAGTGATCTTTGGGCATGGAAAGTTAATTGAAGATGACGGCGAGAAAATGAAATCGCTCGAAGTGTTAACCGAACACATTGCCAAAAGACGGTGGTATGATGCGCGCCTGCCCAACCAGAAAGAACTCGATGCCACCAGCGTCGCGGTGATTGAGATCGAAAGTGCGACGGCGAAAGTGCGGAGGGGTGATCCTAAAGACGAAGGAGAAGATTACGATCTGCCTGTGTGGTCCGGGGTGTTGCCGATTGCCCCGCAATACCTCTCACCCCTCAACGACCCGACTCTTGCGCCCGATATCGCAGTGCCGGATTACATTTTGAACTACACGCGATAACAAAAGACATTCAATTTTGGAGAAAACTGCTATGCCTGCTGATGATGCTTTGCTAGCCGAAGTTCCCTTATTTCAACTACTCGATCAGGAAGAGCGCGGCGCGCTCGCTAAAATGATCGACCACACTGCCGTCGCGCAGGGCGAGATTATTTTTCGTCACGGCGACCCCGGTGACTGCCTTTACGTCATCAGCAAAGGGGAGATAGAAATTTCGGTGCAAGATCATAGCGGGCAAAAGATCGTTTTGGCGAAGCCCAACGTCGGCGACTTCTTTGGTGAACTATCTCTTTTAGATGGCGGCGCGCGAACTGCCACTGCTACCTCTCTCGCCGATTGCGATCTCTTGATTGTGGATCGCAACGATCTGCTCGGTTTTCTGCAAAGCAAACCCGCCGCCGCGCTCGATATTTTAGCCGTCATGGGTCAACGCATCCGTCAAGCCGACGATCTGCTGCGTGGGCGCGTGACACGCAACGTCAACGAAGAAGTGGAGGATAATCGCACGCTGCTCCAAAAATCTGCTGATTGGATCGCCGAGTTCAGTGGCAGTATTCCCTTCCTTGGGCTTCATGTTCTGTGGTTCGCCACATGGATCAGCCTCAACGTTGACGTCGTTCCCATAATCCCCAAATTCGATCCCTATCCATTTGGTTTGCTGACGATGGTCGTCTCGCTCGAAGCCATTGTGTTATCGGTCTTTGTGTTGCTGAGCCAAAATCGGCAAGCCACCAAAGATCGCGTGCGCTCCGATATTGAATACGAAATCAATTTAAAAGCAGAACTGGAGATCGCCCACCTGCACGAAAAAGTAGATCGTCTGCAAGCCGACATCCTGACTCGTTTAGATCGCATCGAGAAAACGATGGGCGGCAAACCGCCGACGCCGTCGTATACAAATTTGCCGAAGCCGCAATAAAAAAATTCCGAAGTCTCTACGACTTCGGAATTTTTTTATCAACTCGTCGGCGGCTCGTTCCGTTTCTCTTCGATTTTCTCTTTCTTCTCCTCGCGCGTTAACACATAGATCAAGATCAAACCCAGACCGAAGAACATTGGCAAAAAACCGGCGATCATCCAAGGGCCAAACCCCAACGGCAGATTTAATCCGGTCAAAAAGCCAATGGGGTATAACCCCGCCGAAAGCGCCAGACCTGACGCGGCAAGCACAATTCCCCAACGCAGTGTGTTCTTGCCATCGCCGTGGCGCCCATTGGGTTTCACCAGACCCTTTTCAGCGAGTGCCAACGTCTCACGATAGCTGATGTAACGCATCAAAGCAATGAACCCGAACAACACCACAAAGAAACCCAAAAACGCAAAGCACGGGAATATATCAAAGAAGTTGCTCATAACACATTCTCCTATTTAAGAATTTCAATGGCAACCGAGCCATTGTTAGTTTTGGCATTTAAACCCGCGCCGCCGCCATTGATCGTCCCAAACCAATGTGTGCGCGATTGAGACCCACTCGTCGTCAACGGCAGATCAGATTTGATCGAACCCAGATCGGTTTTGAGATCAACGTTCAACGCCGAATCCTTCGGCAGGATCAAGGTGATGCTTCCGAAGTCGGTGCGAACCGTGTGAGGTCCCTCACCCAACGATCCTGAATAACGAATCGATCCGCTATTGCTTTTGAGATCAAGTTGAATTTTCTCGCCGCCCGTCACTTCAATGCCGCCGAATTCGGTTGCCGCCTTCAGCCAACCGCTTGCGCCATTCACTTCGATCTTACCGGCATTCGTTTTGAGATCGTACGACTTGGCAATTGCCTGATCCAAATTGACATTGCCAAAATCCGTTTTGACCGTCACCGTTTCTTTCACCGTCACCTGCTTCAACTTTATACTGCCCGCGTTAGATCCAATGTCCAACGCGTCGGCTGTCACCCGCTCCAATCGAATCTCGCCGAAGTCCGACTGCAATTTGATCTTTCCTTGCACATCGCTTACGCGCACTGAGCCGGCATTCGTCTTGAGATCAATATCGCCTTTGATGTTAGAGAGGGTCGTGTCGCCAAAGAGGTTAGAGGTGGTGATGGCTGTTTCTTCGGGGACGGTGATAGTAAAGTCTACTTGGTTGGCTGGGTTTTGTGGAATCACTTTAACGGTGACGGCATCACCGTTTTGAGTCATGTCAATCTTCAGCGCGGCAAGCGCCGAGTCGGCGTCGGCTTGAGTCGATCCAAATCCTTTTTTGCGGATGGCGATCACGATCTCTTTGCCGCTTCCACCTGTCACCGTCACTTTGCCTGCGGCGTTCTCCACGTTCAACTTGGCGGGAGCGTTAACGGCAAAACGTTTCTCATCCGTCGCTTCTGCCGAGTAGCGATTCGTGTTGAACCACGCCCAACGAGTGTTGCCGATGTCGGGTCGAGGGATCATCGCGCCAATGTTTGTCAGCGATAGCACCATGCCGCCGCATAGAGCAATCATCGCCAGCACTAATCCGCCTGCAATTAAAAATCTATATCTCATAGAGTATCTCCTTCTGAAAAATTAGACAGGGGTGAAGCAAAAAAGTTTCAGTGAGACCGGACTCTTTCCGCACCACACCTGACAGGTCTTGCCGAATTTAACGCCCGCCGAATTGTAAAGAGACCTGTCAGGTGTTGCCGAAACGCTGAAACTTTTTCCTCAGAATCTGGTCTAATAAGTAACAGGGAAGAGATGTGTTGTGGCTGATCAAGATTCGGAATTGGTGCGGCGAGCGCAAAAGGGAGACACACAGGCATTTGAGTCGCTTGTGACTGAACACCAACAATTTGTTTTCAACTTGGCATTGCGCGCCGTGGGCGACCCGCGCGAAGCCGAAGACGTGGCACAGGAATCCTTCGTGCGGGCGGGGTTGGCTTTGCCCA
>Ga0082335_1008842_pt1 | contig 11214 bp, 9 predicted proteins | sample Subgrocontami58m_FD_72375 | JGI IMG/M metagenome (GOLD analysis project Ga0082335, IMG submission 72375) | Subsurface groundwater microbial communities from S. Glens Falls, New York, USA - GMW37 contaminated, 5.8 m (SPADES assembly) (version 2) ...
AATGTGGTAATTTCTATCCAGATGCCCATCTCTTTGTAAGAGCGAATGCAGTCGAGTACATTTTCCAGACGTGCACCGCATAGCTTTTTATAAGTTTCATCGGAGAAGCTTTTTAAATCTACGTTAGCGGCATGGAGGTACGGTTTTATAGAAGTAAGGGCCTCACGTGTTGTATATCCATTGGTTACAAACACATTCTTAAGAGACTTTTGGGTGGCTATTTTTGCTATTTCATAGGCATATTCAAAAAAAATGGTCGGCTCCGTGTAGGTATATGAAATACTCTTACATTGATAATTCAAGGCATCCTCAACGATCTTTTCCGGGGCAACGTCTTTGCCCACAATTTGGCCAATATCCTTCGGCAGTTGTGATATTTCATAGTTTTGACAGTTCAGGCATCTGAAATTACATCCCACCGTTGCGACTGAAAAGGAGGTAGTACCAGGATAAAAGTGATAAAGGGGTTTTTTTTCAATAGGGTCGATATTTTCTGAAATGAGTTTTCTGTAAACGAGGGAATATAGTATGCCACCATGGTTTTCACGAACTCGGCATATGCCTTTTTTACCATCTTCAATGACACAGTGATGACGGCAAAGATTACACTTTACCCTTTTATCATTGAGCTTTTCAAAAAACATTGCTTCTTTCATAAATTTTATCTATGAATAACCGATATAAAAGTAAGTATTTACGTTAACCGCATCCTTTCAAAGGATGCACTATTTAGTGTTTGAACGGAAACCCATACTTTTGTCATTTCGACCGAAGGGAGAAATCTGTAAACCGTGTAATTTCAATGGTCAGAAGATTTCTCGCTCCGCTCGAAATGACAGTTTTGCTAGTTTCCGTCCAAACACTATTTAATATTAATGCTTCAAAGCAATCTTACAGTTTTTTATTAAATCTAGCAAGTGTTTTGTCGTAACTTAAATCTTACTGTTAGACACACAAATATTATTTGACTGAGATATTTGTAGTGATATAATGACAATGCTATATATCCTACCAAACAAAGGAGGTGATCGAAAAACAGTAACATGTAAAATCGTATCGTATCATGGTAACCTTAACAATCTCTAGGAGGACTCGTTATGGTGAAGAAAAGGAGCAGTGCAGGTTTTACGTTAATTGAGTTACTGGTCGTAATTGCCATTATTGGCATTCTTGCCGGTATATTGTTGCCTGCATTAGGCAGGGCTCGTGAATCGGCACGCAGGACACAATGCGCATCTAACCTCAAACAAATCGGCTTAGCCATTAATATGTATAGTAATGACAATAGCGGGGCATTTCCCGCAGTTAGTGGTACTGCCGTAACTGATGGGACTTACTCTTTAGGACAATTGTTTGATGCATATATTACTGACAGAAAAGTTTTTAAGTGCTCAAGCGATAGCGGTGTTACCGATACAACCGTTATGGCTTTGACTGCTGGAACTGCAACTGTTGCGAATAGTTCTTTTACAACAGCTAGATGCAGTTATGGTTATGATGATAACCACACATCAACTGACGATCCTGGCGTTGCCATCTCATCGGATGCACACGGTGGCACAGGCGGTACCGCCGCACTCTCAGACAACCATGCATCAAAGGGACAAAATGTGCTGTATATTGATGGCCATGTGGAATGGAAGGGTACCACTACATGTGGTTATTATGATAGCACCACTGGTAGTTATGACAATATATACAGTGATGCCGCAGGTACGTCAACAGACACGTATATCTACGACTAATACTATCGTTTGCTTTATGTTTTTAAAAAGGGTAATATCTGTTAAAGATATTACCCTTTTTTGTTGTTTTGCGACACAAGAACCTCATTCATACTGCCACTTCGATAACCTTCCAAGTCAATAGTGACATATTTATAGCCTATTTCTTTGAATTTTTTGACAATTTCAGTACGCTTGCCGTCTTGTAAGAGGAGGGTGATATCTTCGGGCAATACCTCAATTCGTGCAATAGTATCGTGGTGTCTGACACGGAATTGTTTCAGTCCAATACTCCTCAAGTAATTTTCCGCCGCTGCGACAATGGTTAATTTCTCCTCTGTGATAGATTGTCCATAAGGAAATCTGGAGGACATGCAAGCATACGAAGGTTTGTCCCAGTTAGAAAGTTTGAGGTATTTCGATAGCTCGCGGATATCTACTTTCCTTAATCCACTTTCTTTCAAGGGGCTTCGAACTTCAAGTTCCTTGGCGGCGTCGAGTCCGGGTCTGTATTCACCTGTATCGTCGAGATTAGCGCCATCTGCAACATTTTTATACCCCTTTTCCCTGGCAATTTCTTTGAGCTTACCAAATAATTCCGATTTACAGAAGTAACATCGGTTGGGGGGATTTTCGGCAAATCCCTTGATCCCAAGTTCACTGGTATCGATGGTTATATGAGGAATGCCGATTTCTTTTGCTATCTTTTTTGCCTCTTCGTACTCATAGGCAGGATAAGTCTCTGATCGTGCAGTAATGGCCAGGGCTTTATCTCCGAGTACATCATAACACACCTTTGCCACAAGGGAGCTATCCACACCACCTGAAAAGGCTACCACAACGCTTTCCAAATCTTTTATAATGTCTTTTAATATTCTAAGTTTTTCTATTGTGTCCATAAGTCTTTCTTTGCGCTCTTTGCGTCTCAGTGGTAAAATTTTACGATAAATCGAGCATTTTTTGAATTGCTAATCGTGCCTTTACTGCGATATCGTCCGGTACTTTAACCTGGTAAACCATGTCCTCCAAAGACCACAATACCTTTTCTAAACTAATGAGTTTCATATTAGAGCAATCGGCAAGTTGTGTGATCGCATAAAAAACTTTTTGAGGATTCTCTTTTCTTAAACGATGTAGTATGCCAGTCTCAGTGCCGATAATAAATTCTCTTGCATCCGTTTCCTTACAATATTTGGCAATACCAGTCGTACTGGCAACATGATCTGCCAATGTAATCACATCCGGTGTGCATTCCGGGTGGACAACGACTCTGGCTTCAGGATGTGCTGCCTTCAATTTGATAATATGTTCTGCCAGGATCCTATGATGGGTAGGGCAATATCCTTCCCAAAGTATCATGGGTCTGTTCAGTTTGGACGATACATAACCTCCCAGGCTTTTATCCGGGACAAAGAGTACTTCATGTTCTTTGGGAATCGAAGAGACGATTTTCATTGCATTGGAAGAAGTACAACATATATCGCTCTCCGCTTTTATAGCAGCCGTGCTATTTACATAACAGACAACTCGGGCATTGGGATGTTCTTTTTTCTTTATCTTGAGCTGTTTAAGCGTTATCATATTTGCCATAGGACAGCCTGCGTGTTCATCGGGCAACAATATCAGTTTGTCCGGGCAGAGGATTGAAGCAGTTTCTGCCATAAAATGCACACCGCAGAACACGATTATATCTGCTTTCGCCTTTGCCGCTTGCTGTGAAAGTCCCAGGGAATCACCGGTAAAATCTGCAATATCCTGCACTTCGCCCCTTTGATAATTGTGAGCAAGAATAATTGCGTTTCTCTTTGTCTTTAATTCTTTTATTTTATCTATTATTGTGGACACGCGGTTGAATTCTCGTTTCGTTAAATATAGATATTCTAGAAAATGTAAAAATCTTAATTAGTTATCAATCATAGCAAAGCACAAATTGTTTTTAAATACTTTTTTTAAAATCTTGACAATAAAAATCATCTTTGATAACATAATTCATCCTAAGTATGATATCCCTAAAGATTTCTGAAGAAATTTAATGATGTTTTGATTGGCGAAATACTTAGGGCGATTAGCTCAGCTGGCTAGAGCGCTTGCTCGACAAGCAAGAGGTCACTGGTTCGAGTCCAGTATCGCCCACCATTAGGTTTGATGAAGTGCTTAACTTGAAAAATTAAAATATATTAACCCTAAATTTTACTTGAGTTGTTATAAGGAGTAACGAAAAAGTTTTCTAAATATGGTTAAGGTTACGTTACCTGACGGGACGAAAAAGGAGTACAAAGACAACATAACTATCGGGGAAGTCGCAAGCAATATAGGTAACCGTTTGCGTGAGAGGGCACTGGCGGGCAAGGCTAGCGGCGTACTCGTTGATCTCAGTTATCCTATCAAAGAAGACATTTCTCTGTCTGTTATCACGGAAGATACGGAAGAAGGTTTAGAAATCCTTCGCCACAGCACAGCACACATTATGGCACAGGCGGTCAGCAAGCTCTTCCCAGGTGTAAAATTCGGCATTGGACCTACCATTGAAAATGGATTTTATTACGATTTTGGCCTCCAGCATAGTCTGTCTGACGAAGATTTAAAGAAGATTGAAGAAGAAATGGCTAAGATTATCCGCGAGGATATTCCCTTTAAAAGAATGGAAATCCCTCGTGATCTGGCCATAAAGAAGATGGAAGCACTTGGTCAGCCTTTCAAGGTAGAACTTATAAAGGATATCGAGGATGATACAGTATCATTTTATACACAAGGAGATTTTGTAGACCTGTGTCGTGGTCCTCACATTTATCAGACTGGCAAGGTCAAGGCCTTCAAACTCCTGAGCGTAGCTGGTGCTTATTGGCGTGGGAAAGAAACGAATCCCATGCTGCAACGTATTTACGGCACGGCATTTTTCACACAAAAAGAGCTTGATAAATATTTAAAGTTTCTTGAAGAGGCTGAAAAACGTGATCATCGAAAGATAGGAAGAGATCTAGACCTTTTCAGTTTTCACGAAGAGGGAGGGCCTGGGCTAACCTTTTGGCATCCAAAGGGCGCCAGAATGCGCAACATTATAGAGAATTTCTGGCGGGAAGAACATTTCAAAAGGGGTTACGATATTGTTTACAGTCCACATATTGCGAAGATCAATTTGTGGAAAACCAGTGGCCATTGGAATTTTTATCGCGAGAGCATGTACTCTCCAATTGAGGTTGACGGTCAGGAATATATCTTAAAACCCATGAACTGCCCTTTTGCGGTGCTTATCTATAAAACTAAGCTTCATAGTTACCGTGATCTGCCATTGCGGTGGGGGGAGTTGGGAACTGTGTATCGATATGAGAGGTCGGGTGTCTTGCATGGATTATTGCGTGTACGGGGGTTTACTCAAGATGATGCCCATATTTTCTGTACTCCCGATCAATTAGAAAATGAAATCTTAGGCGTAATTGAGCTTGCTCAATTTATGTTGTCGAGTTTCGGGTTTAATGAATACGAGATAGAATTGAGCGTACGGGGTAAGGGAGAAAAGGAAAAATACATAGGTCGGGACGAAGTTTGGGATCATGCCGAAAATGCCTTGAAAATTGCCCTTGATAAAAAAGGACTTAAATACACGCGGATGGAGGGAGAGGCGAAATTTTACGGTCCAGCTATTGATATCAAGGTCAAGGACGCTATAGGCCGTGGATGGCAGGGACCAACTATTCAGGTAGACTTTAATCTGCCAGAGAGATTTGATGTTAAGTATGTCGGCTCAGATGGTAATCATCATCGTGTCGTGATGGTACATCGTACGGTTCTAGGAGCAATGGAACGATTTGTTGGGTGCTTGATAGAACACTATGCAGGTGATTTCCCTTTGTGGATTGCACCAATTCAAATGAGGATATTACCCATTACCGATGCACACATTGATTATGCAAAAAAATTACAAGCCCAGTTGCTTTTAAAGAATTTTAGGGTAGAATGTGACACGGGCAGTTCCAAGATCAATTATAAGATACGTGAAGGCACACTGGAAAAAATTCCCTATTTACTCATCGTTGGAGACAAAGAGATGCAGAGTGACTCTGTTGCCGTTAGAAGCAGGAAAAGGGGAGAGGAAGGGATGATTTCAATTGAGGAATTTATAAATAATGTTGAAACTGAAATCCGAGAAAAAAAGTAATTTTCACTTTATAGGAGGAAAATATACATTTCACAAGAATTGAGAATTAACGAACGTATCCGCTCTTCTACGGTACGACTGATAGACGAGAACGGTGTGCAGGTCGGAGTGATTACCAAAGAAGAGGCTATAGCAAAGGCAAAAAGCGTTGAATCGGATCTGGTCGAGGTAGCTCCCGATGCAAGTCCACCCGTTTGTAGAATTATGAACTACGGTAAGTTTAAGTATAAACAAAAGAAAAAGACACATCAAAAGCAACACGTAGTTCAGTTAAAAGAATTAAGGTTAAGGCCAAAGACTGGCGAGCATGACATTCAAACAAAAATACGTCAGGCTCGAAAATTTTTAGAAAACAAAGACCGCGTGCTTATTAACATGATGTTTAAGGGGCGCGAACGGGCTCATGCTGAACTGGGCAATGAAATTTTAAAACAAATTGCGGTTGCATTAGAGGACATCGCTAAAGTGGAGAAGGACAGAATATCAGATGAACGCAGAATGGGAATTATCCTGTCTCCCAAATAAACACTAGTTTCAATTTAAGGTATAGGTATTTCAATCTTTTATAATTCCCCTCTAAAAAGAGGGGATAAAGGGGTGTGTAAGTTTGCCGTAACACCCCCCCAGCTCCTCTTTCTAGAGGGGAGCTTAAAAGTCGCTGCCGAAGGCAGCCTAATTTAAAATGGAGATTTGTAGATGCCAAAATTAAAAACACACAAAGGGCTTAAAAAAAGGATAAAGATTGGTGCTAGAGGGAAGGTCAAAAGATCAAGGGCTGGGAAAGGCCATCTGCTGTCCGGAAAATCAGGAAAACGTAAGGCGCACATGAGGAAGAAAGCAGGAGTTTCTCCGGCTTTTAGTAAAATTATGAAAAGAGCTTTAAATTTGTCTTAAAAATACTTATTTGAATTTTTTTAAAAAGAGAGTTGTTATATGCCAAGAGCGACAAAAGGTTGTGCAAGAAAAAGGTCTAGAAAAAGATTACTAAACAAGACGGAAGGCTACTGGGGTGGAAGAGGGAACTTGTACCGCAAGGCCATGGAAACTTACATCCGTGCCATGGTGTTTTCATTCAGGGACAGAAAGGCACGGAAGAGGAAATTCAGGGAATTGTGGATTTCAAGAATTAGTGCGGCAGTCAGAGAACGTGGCATTTCGTACAGCCACTTTATTCGTGGATTGGTCAAGGCCAATGTGGATTTAAACCGGAAAATGTTGGCTGAAATGGCGGTGAATGATAAGCCTGCTTTTGACAGGTTAGTCGAACAGGTAAAAGCAGTAGTTTAAAAATTGTGTTGTGAATCAATAAGATTTTATAAACGACACAGATTATTACTCTGTTATTTGATTTTAGGCACGTCTTCTTGGTGTCGAACCATGAAGGAACGTGCCTACATTTTTTATATGCTTTTTTAGATACTCATCGTATGTTAGAGAAATTAGAAGAAGTAAAAAGAAACATACAAAGCGAAATTAATTCAATTACTGCACTGAAAGATGCCGAACAGCTTAAGATAAAATACCTGGGAAGGAAAGGTATTATTCATGATTTCATGAAGCTGATACCATCTTTGCCCGCAGAACAACGCGCTGCAATCGGACAGCGGATTAATTCTCTTAAGACCGAGGTTACAAATATCGTAGAAGAGTTATTAAAGAAGTTTTCTGTAGAAGCCATTTCAAAAGCTAAACACGAAATATTCGATATAACGTTACCGGGTAAACGTCCTCTTGTAGGGAAAAAGCATCTGATTACTCAAACAATTGATGATATCAAAGAAGTATTCGCCCGGTTGGGTTTTGATGTGGTCTATGGGCCTGAAGTGGAGTCGGAATATTATAATTTTGAAGCCTTAAATATCCCTGCCGACCATCCCTCCAGAACCGATTTTGATACGTTTTATATCAAGAATGACATACTCCTCAGAAGTCAGACGTCCACTGTTCAAATTCGTGTCATGGAAAAGCAAAAACCCCCTATTCGAATTATTGCCCCTGGTAGGGTTTATAGGCCTGATACGGTGGATGCCAGACACTCATTTATGTTTCATCAAGTGGAAGGATTACTCGTGGATGAAGGGGTAAGTTTTGCTGATTTGAGGGGGGTACTGAACCAGTTTATTAAAACCTATTTTGGCCAGGACGTTCAAATGCGTTTTAGGCCGTCCTTTTTCCCATTTACAGAGCCCAGCGCTGAGGTTGATATCTCGTGTTCTCTCTGTAAAGGCAAAGGATGCAGCGTGTGTTCTTATAGTGGCTGGGTAGAAATATTAGGGGCAGGAATGGTTGACCCCAATGTATTCAAGGCCGTGCATTATGACGCTGAAAAATACACGGGCTTTGCATTTGGGATGGGAGTTGAACGGATTACAATGTTAAAGTATGGTATCAATGATATTCGTCTTTTCTATGAAAATGATATACGGTTTTTATCGCAATTTTAAATGAAGATCAGCTACAACTGGTTAAAAGAATATGTCAATTTTTATTTGTCGCCGCAGGAGTTGGCAGATAAGTTGACGAATGCGGGGCTTGTGGTTGCAGATATTCAGCCTGTTGAAGACGATTTTTGCATCGATGTAGAAGTAACATCCAACCGCCCGGATTGTCTTGGAGTCATTGGCATTGCACGTGAGGTAGCAGCAGTGGTAGGGGCGAGTGTTCAATTCCCGGAAACAAATTACATCAGCGCAGATCCCCGATCTGAGTCGAGGACAGGTATAGAGGTATCAAAATTAATAAGTGTTGCTGTTGATGAACCAATACTATGTCCACATTATACAGCTCGGGTAGTACGTCATATAACCGTAAAGCCATCTCCTGAATGGATGCAAAAGAGGTTGAAGTGTATTGGACTTCGACCGGTAAATAACATAGTCGACATCACGAATTATGTAATGATGGAGACAGGACAACCCCTCCATGCCTTCGATTTAGATAAGTTGTCAGATCAAAAAATAATTGTTAGAAGTGCAAAGAGCGGAGAAGAAATAGTTACTATCAATGGAGCCAGGCGGGCGCTTTTCCATGACATGCTGGTCATTGCGGATGGTAAAAGACCTGTTGCCATTGCCGGAATCATGGGAGGTAGAGAAACAGAGGTTTCTGAGTCAACCAGGAATATTCTCCTGGAATGCGCACAATTTGAGCCCAGGCAGGTGCGTCGTACATCAAAGGCAACAGGCATCGCCTCAGATTCGTCATATCGTTTTGAAAGAGGCGTTGATCCTGAAGGTGTAGAACTGGCTTCAAAAAGGGCGGTAAAACTTATCAAAGATTTTGCAGAAGGAGAAGTTGCTCACGGTGTTATTGATATAAGATCGGGAAAGTACGAAAAGAAAAGAATTACGCTCCGAATTGAAAGACTTAACAAAGTATTGGGATTAGAAATAAAAAGAACCATTGCCAGTGATATCTTAAAGAGACTGCAATTTAATATTTTAAATGAAGTAGAGACAGGTTTGAAACCTGTCTCTACATTTATTGACGTTGAAGTACCAAGCTATCGGGGAGATGTCTATCGTGAGATTGACCTGATTGAAGAGATCGCCAGGATTTATGGTTATAATAATATCCCCACGAAAACCTCTATTAGTGTACGGGGCAGCGTAAAGAGTAAATATGAAATTGTTGAGGATTCTGTTCGCCAATTTCTCATTGGAATGGGATTTTACGAAGTTAAAACCTATAGCATTGTTGATACCTCGCCACTACAGTCTTTAAACCTGTGGCCTGATCCCAATAAAGGTAGTATTGATATTAAAAATCCTCTCCGACAGGAGGAAAGCCGTTTACGCACGCATTTGTTACCCAGCCTTTTAAACGCAAAGACACATAATATGCATTACGGCATTAATCAGGTGAAAATCTTTGAAATTGCTAAAGTATATCTTGCAGGAGAAAACTTGCCGCAGGAAAGGACATGTATATCAGCCGTCGCAGACATAGATTTTTACGATTTAAAAGGAATAGTTGAAGCGATGCTATCATACCTTGGTATTACCAGAGAATGTGAATGGCAAGTATGTGGAGGTGAAGTATCTAAGCTGTTTCAGCAGGAAAAATCAGCGAAGATTTATTTTGATGATGGTAAATTTTTAGGCCTTTTAGGAAAGGCAATGGACTTGGAATGCAAAATATCTCCGTGTATGATGGAGTTGAACATGGATTTGTTGGCAGAGAAATCGGATTTAACAAGAAAATTCCAAGCGCCTTCACAGTACCCTCCGGTTTTTCGTGATTTAGCAATTATTGTTAATGAAGCGTATACATGGTCTGAAATTCTAAGATGGATTAAAAGTGCAAATGTCAATTATTTGAAAGAAATTAACTTTTTTGATGTTTATCGTGGCAAACAGATACCTTCGGGGAAAAAAAGCATCGCATTTAATCTTTGTTTTCAAGCCCCGGACAGGACACTGAGAAATGATGAGGTTGATGTGGCTCAGCAAGCGATTCTTGATACCCTTCATAAAATCATTGGTGCCGAGTTGCGAAAACAATAACAGACATATCTCTATCAAAAAAATCAGAAATTGAAAGACATATCTAGAAATCACAGGCTTTTACTTGCAATACTTATATTCATAAGCTGCTTTGTTTTGTTTTTTGACTTAGGAGGCAGGGGGTTTCAGAATAAAGATTATCTAAGGTTTGCTGAAACAGCCCGTGAAATGATGTTTACCGGGGATTACGTTGTCCCCCATTATGCAGGCAAAATCTATCTTGCGAAACCGCCGCTACTCATGTGGACAATTGCCCTGTCTTCGCAATTTGGCAGTATTATTACCCCCTTTACTGCACGAATACCATCGGCGCTTTGTGCGCTTCTAAGCATCATCACCGTTTTTCTGTTTGGTAAACATCTCTACAAAAATCCTATGGCAGGATTTTGGGCAGGACTGATACTTCTATCCAACTATATGTTCTTCCTTTACTCCCGTACCGTCAAAACGGATATGATGTTAGCTACATTCATCTTTACGGCCTTATATACCTTTTATATGGGTTATGCATCGGATGCTCAAAAAAGGAGAGTGTATTTTGTACTATTTTACGTTTCTATAGCACTGGCTATCCTGACAAAGGGACCACTGGGGTTCATTCTGCCTCTTATAATTATTTTTCTATATCTCCTGTGTAAAAAAGAACTCGTATTCTTCAAGCATATGCACTGGCTTATGGGTCTGGGTATATTAGGGTTAATGGTGGGTCCCTGGGTTATACTCATGTGTCAAAAGATTGGGCTGAATACGGTGATTAACAATGCCTTTAGCGAGTCGGTTGTTCGTTATAGTACCGAAGAATACGGGCACAAACAGCCCTTTTATTTCT
>Ga0082335_1008843_pt1 | contig 11213 bp, 8 predicted proteins | sample Subgrocontami58m_FD_72375 | JGI IMG/M metagenome (GOLD analysis project Ga0082335, IMG submission 72375) | Subsurface groundwater microbial communities from S. Glens Falls, New York, USA - GMW37 contaminated, 5.8 m (SPADES assembly) (version 2) ...
GTCTCGCGTACATTCTGGCCTTCCCGTTCGTCGGGCTCGGGATGATCGCCTGGCTGGGCGTCAAGGCCGCGGCGAAGCACGAGATGCCGAGGAAGATCGGTCTGTTCGCGACGAACGCAGCTCTCTTCGTCCTGGCGCCGGTCCTGGGGTTCGTGTACGTGCTGCTCTTCCCGTTCATCGGGGTCGCGGTGCTCGCGTGGGTGGGTGGAAAGGCCTTGATCAGGCGTAATGGCAGGGAGTAGGCGCCCGGAACTACAATCGCGCGAAGCGGAAAGCCGGCGCGGCATAACACGGAGGGGAGGATCGGCCATCGCCGGGGGGCGGAGCGTCCCCCGGCGATCGTGGAACGAGTTGCGAACATAGGGGAATAGATATGGCAAGCTCCAGGACCACTGGCGAGACAGTGGACGCAACAGCCTGCGCGACAGCGGCGATCGACGCGGGTCGCATGATTGCCGCCATCCTCGCATTTCTGGTGCTGCTCCCCGGTGCATGGCTGGATGCGCGCGCGGCCGGCGCGCTATCGGACGCGGACCAGGCCTGCCTGGGCTGCCACGGGTCCGAAGGGCTGAAGAAGAAGCTGGCGAGCAAGGAGACGCTTTCGCTGCACGTCCAGGGCAAGGCGTTCGCGAATTCGGTGCATGCCGCGATCGGCTGCGCCGGCTGCCATGCCGAGGTCGATCTCGCGAAGCATCCCTCGGACAGGCAGATCGAGAGTGCGCGCGAGTACTCGGTCGCGCAGGCCGGGGTCTGCAAGACCTGCCATGAAGACAAGTTCAAGCTCTACGAGGGCAGCATTCATGCGGTCCTGGTCCGCGACGGCAACGCAGGGGCGCCGGTCTGCACGGATTGCCACAGCCCGCACGAGGTGAGCCCCAAGGCCGTGTACGAAACCATGGCCTCGGTTCCGTGCAAGCAGTGCCACGTGGAGATCTTCAACGCCTACGCGGGCAGCATGCACGGCAAGGCGCGCAGCGCCTCGAGCAAGTCCGGCGCCCCGCTGTGCTCGGACTGCCACCGCGCCCACGATGTGAAGGCCGTGGCGGTGGGAGACATCCCGAGAACCGCCTGCCTGGTCTGCCACGCGGATGCGCTCGACGCGCATCGGAAGTGGCTGCCGAACGCGGGGCTGCATTTTGAAACGGTGTCCTGCCCGGTGTGCCACGCACCGACGGCGCAGCGCAGGGTCGACCTGATGCTCATCGACAGCGGCACGCAGAAGCGCGTCACCGAGCAGCACGGCATACCGCAGTTCGAAAGCCGCGCCCGCGCCGCCGACACGCAGGGCAAGGGCCTGGACGCGATGGCGCTCTGGAATCTGCTGAAGACCTTCAACACCGAGGGAATGGACGGCAGGACGACCCTGCGCGGACGGCTGGAGGTCCGCACCGGGGCCGAGGCGCACCAGCTCGCCGACAAGACCAAGGCGATCAGCGACTGCAACATCTGCCACCGCGAGGGTTCCGCCGCGTTCCAGAGCGTGAACGTCTCGGTCGCCGGACCCGACGGCAGGCCGGTCCGCTACGGAGCGAGCAAGGAAGTCCTGAGCTCGGTGATCTCCGTGGATTCGGTGAGCGGCTTCTACGCGATCGGCGCCACCCGGATCAAGATTCTCGATATTCTTCTTCTGCTCGCGCTGTTCAGCGGCATTGCCGTGCCCGCGGGGCACCTGGCGATGAAATACGCCTTCAGGCTGTACTTGAAGAGGGTCGAGGCGGAGAAAGCCTCCGCAGGCGCCCAGGCCGAAGCTCAACCCTCATCCGGCGACCGCCCCCAGGGCGGGGATGCCACCAAGTAGAAGGAACAGCGCCATGGAAAGAATTTACGTACACCCGCTTCCGGTCAGGATCTGGCACTGGATCAATGCGGTGGGATTCGTCGCGATGATCGTGACCGGGGTGCAGATCCGCTACGTCGGGCTCGTCGACATGATGTCCTTCAAGCTGGCCGTCGACCTGCACAACTGGATCGGTTTCGCTCTCACCGCCAATTTCTTCGTCTGGCTCCTCTTCTACCTGTTCTCGGACAAGATCAAGGCCTACCATCCGGAGCTGAGCCCGAGCAAGCACTTTCGCGCGAGCTTCCGCCAGCTCCAGTACTACGGCTACGGCATCTTCAAGGGGGATCCCAATCCCCACCACGTGAGCGCCTACCGGAAGTTCAACCCGATGCAGAGCATGCTCTACCAGGTGATCATGCTGCTCCTGGTCCCGATCCAGTTCTATACCGGCATCCTGCTCTGGGACGTGACGCGCTTCTCCGGGGCGGTGGAGATGCTGGGTGGCGTGCGGGTCGTCGACACCGTGCACGTGCTGATCTTCATCTTCTTCGTGTCCTACATCTTCATCCACGCCTACCTGGGCGCGCTCGGCCACACGCCCTCCGCCCACTACAAGGCGATGTTTACCGGCTACGAGGAAGTCGAGGACGAGCACGCACACGCGCAGAAGTGAGCGGGCGGGCGGAGGCCGCTGACCCGCCATTTTCACTCTCGCGATTTTGCGCAGTTGCGAAGCTGCAACTGCGCAAAATCGCGAGACTTGTGTAAACCCAAGAGCTTCGCGTGATACTTGGTGCGAGTGGAGCCTAGGATGGTTCGGCGTCGCCCGAATTCGGATCCCCTTCGCGGATCCGGACGTTGTGCTTCTTCATGAGCGCCTGGAAATTGGCCCGCTGCATGCCGGTTTCCTCGGCGCTGCGGGTGACGTTCCAGGCGTTCCTCTTGAGCGCCTCGAGGACGAACAGCTTCTCGATGTTCTCCACCGATTTTTCCCGGGCGACCTTCTTGATCTGCTTGAGCTCGTCGCTCGTTTTCGGCACGTCGAGGTCGATCCGCGGCATCATCTCCATGATGTTGACCAGATGGGCCTGGCGCACGACCTTGTCGGTCGCGAGGATCGCCGCGCGGTGGATGGTGTTCTCGAGCTCGCGGACGTTGCCCGGCCAGTCGTAGTTGACGAGCACGCTCATCGCGCCCTCGGAGAATTCGGTGACCTTCTTGCCCAGCTCCTCGCTGAAGGCCTTGAGGAAATGGAACGCGAGCCCCGGGATGTCGTCCCGGCGTTCCCTCAGGGGCGGAATGTGGATCGGGAAGATGTTGATGCGGTAGTAAAGGTCCTCGCGGAAGGTCCCTTCGGCGACCATCGCCTTGAGGTCCTTGTTGGTGGCGGTGATGAGCCTGAAGTTGGCCGACTGGGTCCGCGTGTCCCCCACCGCCTTGAATTCGCGCTCCTGGACGACGCGCAGCAGCTTGGCCTGGGTGGACAGCGAGAGGTTGCCGATCTCGTCCAGGAACAGCGTCCCGCCGTCGGCGACTTCGAACATCCCGCGCTTGTTGGCGACCGCGCCCGTGAACGACCCCTTGACGTGCCCGAACATCTCGCTCTCCAGCAGGTTCTCGGAGAGCGAGTTGCAGTCCACCGCGACGAAAGGCTTGTCCTTGCGCAGGCTGTTGTAGTGGATGGCACGGGCGATCAGCTCCTTGCCGGTCCCGCTCTCCCCGGTGAGCATCACGGTGCTGTTTGTAGGGGCGCACTTCGCGACCAGGCGGTAGACGCTCTGGATCTGGGGGCTCGAGCCGATGATGTTCTCGAACCGGTACTTCGAGCTGACCTCGCTCTTCAGATTGAGGTTTTCCTGGAGCAGCCGCCGGCGCTCCAGCGCGCGCTCCACCACGAGCTTCAACTCGTCCGGATCGAAGGGCTTGGGCAGGTAGTCGAACGCGCCCAGCTTCATCGACTGCACCGCCGTGTCGATCTGCGAGAGCCCCGTGACCATGATGACGTCGATGTCCGGGTGCGATTCCTTCACCCTGCGCAGCACCTCCACGCCGTCGATCTTGGGCATCATGATGTCCAGGATCATCACGTCGTAAGGCCCCTCTTCGACCTTCTTCAGGGCCTCTGCGCCGTCGCCGACGGCCTCGAGCTCGTAGCCGCTGTCGCCGAGAATGCGAAGGCAGCTCCGGATGACGATTTCCTCGTCGTCGACGACCAGTATCCTGGCGCTCATTGACTGCTCCCGCTGCTTGCGGTTGATGCGTCATCGGTGGGAGGCTCGAGGGGAAGGCAGATTCGGAAAGTGGTTCCCTCGCCGACCTGGCTTTGCACCTCGATCGTCCCGCCGTGGGCCTGGACGATACCGTGGCTGACCGAGAGCCCCAGCCCCGTCCCCTTGCCGACTTCCTTCGAGGTGAAGAAGGGATCGAATATGCGCTTCAGGTTCTTCTCCGGGATGCCGCAGCCGGTATCGATGATCGAGATCTCCACCATGGGCACGGGCCGCGCGCCGGGCTCGGGGCTGCGCGCCTCGGGGGAGCGGCGGGTGCGGATGGTGATACTGCCCTTTTCCTCGATCGCGTGCTGGGCGTTGACGAGCATGTTCATGACGACCTGCTTGATCTGGTCCGCGTCCACCCAGACCTGAGGCAGCTCGCGGTCCAGCTCCAAGTCGATCTGGATGTCGCGCAGATGCGCGGGCTGCTCCACCAGGCGCGCCGTTTCCTCGATGATCTGGTTGAGGTCACCGTACTTCTTCTCGGGCTTCTTCTCCCGCGCGAAATCGAGCAGCCGCCGGATTATGGCGGCGCAGCGCTTGGTTTCCCGAATCACGAGGTCCATGTCCTCCGCCTCGGGGCTGCCGTCGGGCATCTTCTTGCGGATCAGGTGCGAGAACGTGAGGACGCCCGTCAAGGGGTTGTTCAACTCGTGCGCGATGCCCGCGGCGAGCAGCCCCACCGAAGCGAGCTTCTCCCCGCGCGCGGCCTCCGCCTCGGCGATGCGCAGCTCCCGGGTCCGCTTGGCCACCTTCTCCTCCAGCGTGCGGCCCCATTCGCGCAGCTCGACCTGGGAGTTCCGCAGCGCCCGCGTCATGGCGTTGAAGGAGGCGGCCAGCTCGCCGAACTCGTCGTTGCTGCGCACCGGGATGAGCTGTTCCAGGTTGCCCGAAGCGAGCCGCCCGGCGCCGGCGTCCATGTCGCGCAGGGGAACGTAGACCAGGCGATGCACGAACAGGCTCACGAGCAGCGAGGCGACGACGACGAATCCGATGGAAAAGGCGATGATCGTGATCAAGCTCCTCTGCATGGTGCGATCGATCTCGTCGAGCGAGTATACGATGTCCAGCACGCCCAGCACCGATTGCGCCTTGGTGTGCACGTGGCAGGCGGCGGTGTAGCATGAGGGCTCGTTGCGGATGACCGCCATGCTGCCGAGCAGGCGCTTGCCCTCGGGGTTGGAGAAGACCCGCGACCGGTCGCTGCGGGCGATCTGCTGCAGCGGCTGCTCGCTCTCATGGCAGCGGAAGCACGCCTCGGCCTTGCGGTCCACTTTCTGGCCGATTTCCGGGGTGTACGTCGAATCGATGATCCTGCCGTCCTTGCTGAATATCCTGACCTTGTCGATGCTCTCCTGGTTCACGACGTCGAGGAGGATCCGGTGGACGTAGTCGGGCTGGTTCTGCAGCATCGCGAAGCGCGTGCTCTTGGTGATCACGTCGGAGAGCTGCGTGACGTGGTTCGCAGCCTCCTGCAGGAGTTGGTTTCGCTGATAGCGGACCACGAGCACCGTGAACAGCAGCGTCGCCACGGTGAGTGCGATCGCCAGGTAGAAGCCGACCCTGAACTTGAGCGTTTGCAGGCGCATGCCGCTGCGCTTCAGGATTCAGACCGGACGGGCCCGCGCGTACGCGACGGCCCGGTCCATGACAGGCACGGTTTCAAATTTCAAGCGAACCCCACCGATAAGGAGCCCTAAACGTACCAGTTCCGGGCGGACGCCAATTGACCGGAATCAAACCGAAGAATAGGCGATTTCCCCCGCTGCGTCCGCTGCCCGCGGCGGCCGGGTGAAAACCCCGCACATCGAGTAACATACCGCGTGTCTCACCAGACGACGTGCCCATAACACGCTGTGCCGCCTCGCGCCATCAAGATCGAGGATTTTCTCAAGAACCTGCCGCTGTTCCGCGGCCTGTCCGCGGACGAGGTGGGGCGGATCGCTGCCGCCACTTCGCAGATGCGCGCCGCGGCCGGAACCATACTTTTCCGCAAGGGAGACATCTGCTCGGGCTTTCACGTCATCGTCTACGGCCAGGTGAAGCTCGCCTTCGGCGCGAGCGACGGCTCGGAGAAGGTGGTGGAAATACTCGGGCCGGGCCAGAGCTTCGGCGAGGCGGTGATGTTCCTCGAACGGCCCTATGTCGTGTTCGCGGAGACGCTCGCCGATTCGCTGCTGCTGCACGTCGGCAAGGCGGCGATCGTCCAGGAGCTCGAGCACAGCCAGGACTTCGCGCGCCGCATGCTCGGCGGCCTCGCCCAGCGCCTGCACCACATCGTGGGCGACCTGGAGGGCTACTCGCTGAAGAGCGGCACCCAGCGCGTCATCGGTTATCTGCTGCGCGAGGTGGACAACGCCCAGGGGGGGCGCAGCGCCGAGGTGACGCTGCCGGCCACCAAGAGCGTCATCGCCTCGCGGCTCTCGATCACCCGGGAGCATTTCTCGCGCATCCTCCACGAGCTTTCCGATCTGGGGCTGATCAAGGTCAGCGGGCGCACCATCCGCTTCCTGGATCTGCAGCGCCTGCGCGAATACCGCGGCTGATCGGGTCTCAGGCCGGCGCAGGCATTCCGAGGAGGTTCGCGATCAGGTCGCGCACCGGGCGGATCTGGCTGCCGAATGGCAGGGGCTCGGAGCCGCGGAAGAACAGCCCGCGCCGGACGTCGCCCCGCAGCGCCGCGGCGAGCTGGTTGTCGATGCAGAACTGTCCCGCGTTCGCGATGCCGTCGCGCAGCCCGCAATGCTCCAGGCAGTCGAACGCGAGCGTGCATCCGGCGCGCTTGCCCACCCGGCGCGCGAGCGCCGGCAGGCGCGCGAGGTAGTTCTCGAGCCAGGGCGTGCGCACCGCGCGTGCGGGCAGCCCGGCGACGCTCATGAAGGTCACGATGTCCTCGGGTTTTGCCTCGGCGAGGACCCTCTTGAAGTTCGGATGCGCGTCGCCTTCCTCGGTGACGGCGAAAGGCGTGCCGACCTGCACCGCCGCGGCGCCCAGCGCGATCAGCTCGCGCACCTTGGCCGGGCTGTTGATGCCGCCGGCCGGGATGAGCGGGACGCGCTCGCGCTCGATGCCCAACTCGTCGAACAGCGCGAACGTCTCCCCGAGCACGCGCGGGAAATCGAAGCGGGCGTCGGCCAGTTCCGCGATCCGTGCCGATCCGAGATGGCCGCCTGCGTAGCGCGGGTGCTCGATCACGATCGCATCGGGCAGGTGCCCGCGGCGCCGCCATTTCTTCAGCAGCACGGCGATGCCGCGCGCATCCGACAGGATCGGGATCAGCGCCACGTCCGGATAGTCCTCGACCATCTCCGGCAGGTCGAGCGGCAGGCCGGCGCCGACCACCAGCGCCTGCGCGCCGCTCGCGCAGGCGCGGCGCACGTGGCGCGCATATTCGGCGACCGCGCGCATCACGTTGACCGCCACCACGCCCTTGCCCGCGGCGAGCGCAAGCGCTGCGCGCACCTCGCGGTCCAGGGCGACCAGGTTGGCCTCGTCGATCGCGCCCTTGTCGCGCGAGCGGGCGGTCTGTTCCATCAGGTCGGGGTGGTGCCGGCGCAGGTCGACGCTGGAGAGCGTCCCGACCGCGCCCAGCCTCGCGACCGTCCCGGCGAGGCGGTGCGCCGAGACGCCCACGCCCATCCCGCCCTGCACGATCGGCAACAGGGTTCTATCGCGCAATCTGAGCGGCGGAAGCGCTGCGCCGGAAGGGAAAGTGGCCATGAGAGCGCGTGATTATGCCCGGGCTCCGGAAGGCGGGGCCTTAGCCCAGGTCACGTCGTGGAGATTCAGCCCGATGCCCCGTCGACGCGCGGCCGCAGGTACATGGGTACGTAGCGGCTCGTCCAGAGCAGGAAGAAGGCGAACCACAGGAAGGCCGCGAAAGGTATGAGCCCGGTGAGCGTACTGCCGCCCGCCAGGGGCGCCTCGGCAAGGACGCGCACGAGGCCCGTCACCACCATGCCCCAGAAGGAGAGCCAGGTCCAGTTGTCGGCGATGAGCGAGCGCCCGGAGTGCCCCAGCGAGACGCGCGAGACCATGGCCACCATCATCGCGCTGAAGTAGCACAGCGTCATGGCGTGCAGCGGCGCGGTCCCGAGCACCGCGCGATCGAAAGCGAGCCACACGACGCTCTGCACGATGGACAGGGCGAGGGAGAGCGCGAGGCCGACCAGGGACAGGTGCAGGACCGCGAGCAGCCGCGCCTTGAAGCAGCGCGACAGTCCCCAGCGCAGGAGCAGGTGCACGACCGCGGCCAGCATCGGCGCGTCGACGAGCCAGAGCCAGCCCCAGGCGCCGGCCATCTCCAGTGCGCCGTGAAGCACCGATCCCGAAATCACGAGCACCAGCGCCCAGCGCGGCCGGTAGACGACGTAAGGCTCGAGTACTCGGCTCGAAAAGTACGGCACCATGCGGTTCGACACCGTGAAGAAGACGGGCAAGAGAAAGAACCACAGCGCGGCGCGGCGCGAAAACTCGGCCAGCTCGCCCGCGCCGGTGAGCAGGAACGCGAGGAACGCCGCAGCGCCGAGCCAGCCCATGGCCACCTCGGCGGCGAGCAGCCTGGCGTAGCGCTTGTTGTCGGATTCGGCACTCTTGGCGATCAGGCGCAGGATTTCTGCAAGTGCGATCGCATATCCGATGACGTGCAGGGCGACGCCGGCGATCGCGACCGCGGGCGAGGTCGCAAGCCCCGCATACAGAACGAGCAGGCCCAGCCCCATCGCGACCGCGGCGGCCATATAGCCGGGCTTGCGCGGCTTGACGCCGATCCAGCTGGGCACCGCGGTCAGGAGGAACCCGAAAATGAAGAACGGGAACAGGCCGTAGGCGAGCAGGTAGGCGTGCGCAAACGGCGCGGGCAGGCTCCAGGCGGGCGGCGCATACCAGTTCCCGTAGCGCCCGAGCAGGTCTGCGAGCCACCAGGCGACCGCGGCGAGCGCCTGCAGGGCGCCGAGGAAGAACAGGATGCGGTGCGGGGCGACCGCGAGCATCGCCAGGCCGCCCTTGGGCGGGCGGCTCGGTTCGATCCTGACCGACGGCTGCATCGATGCGTCATTCCCGCGAAAGCGGGAATCCAGGGATATCGAACGGCCGCTGGATCCCCGCTTTCGCGGGGATGACGGAATCGGACGCGAAGCGCGCCTCGCTCATCCGCCTGAAATCATGGTCATGAGCGTGACCTGGTCGCCGTCATTGACCGACACGGTCTTTTCGCCGTGCAGCGCCATCTCCCCGTTCACCGCGACGCTCAGGTTGCGGTCGGCGAGGAATTCAGCCGCCTCCGGGAAGCGCCGCCCCACCGCTTCGCGCAATTCGATCACGTTGGAGACCGGTTCGTCGACGACCAGTTCGTGCTCGGGAACGCCGGGCATGTCGTTCGTCACGTGCACGCGCACCGCGAAGCCAGTCGTCACGCGCGCGAGCTGCTCGTGCCACGCGTGCTTCGGCACGCCCTCGCTGTTCAAGCCGGTGATCGCGTAGAAGCGGGACTTGAGCTTCTCGAATTCCAGCCGGTCGATGTGCTCGCCCTTGAACGGTCCGGCCGTGTTGTTCTCCTCGAACCAGCGCTGCGGCAGCGTGTCGTCCTTCGCGCGCAGGCCGAAGCGGAAGTTGAGCAGCCGCTCCATGGCCGTGATGTTGCGCCCGATCTGGTCCATCTCCTGCGGATCGAGCGCAACGCCGGTGAGGATGCTGACCTGGGCCGCGAAATCGTTGGGGTCGGGAGTCGTGGGAGAGTTGAACAGCTTGGTGTCGAAGCGGCACATACCCACCGCGTCGCCCACGGCAAACGTATCCTCGGACTTGCGCACCGCCTGCTCCTTGGCCTCGTAGCTGTTGGGCTTGGGCGAGACGTATCCCCCGAACAGCTGCGCCTTGTACCCGGGGTCGTCGTTGACGCGGGCGTTGATCTCCAGCGTGGGGCGGTTGCGCAGGTGGTCGAAGCCGCGCGTCGCGACCGCGAGTCCGAGTGCGAACGCCTTGAGGATGCGCGCGTCGTGCGGGTCGGACTGGAACAGGCCCTTCACCGTCATGCGGTAGGGCAGCGCCGACTGCGGATACTTGCCCTTGTCGACGGCGCGGTTGGAGTCGGCGATGGTGTCGCCGAAACCTTCGCGCCGCGCGGTCATGAAGAACAGCTTCTCGATCGCGTCGTAGTTGCCCCAGGTCAGGTCCAGGCCCCCGGTGTCCTTCTGCGTGATGATGCCGCGCTGGTACAGCTCCATCGCCCAGGACACCGCGCTGCCGATGCTCGCCGAGTCGATGCCCAGGTCGTTCAGGATGTTGTTCAGCCGCATCACCTGCTCGGGCTCCTTGATGCCGATCAGCGGCCCGAGCTTGCCGAGCGTGGTGAATTCCGGACCGTCGCCCTTGTCGTAGCGGTCGAACTTGCCGTCGCCGTGGATGCCGTTGTAGGTGCGCTGGCGCTCGTGCTGAACGTCCGCCTGCGCCTTGTCGTAGCTGGCATTGCCCTTCAGGCCCTTCAGGGCATTCGCGCCCCAGCCGCCCTTGCCCTCGGGGGTCATGTCGTTCATGGCGCGACATTGCACCGGGCACTTGTAGCAGCCGTCCATTCCCGGCCGGTAGGGGTCGAAGTTGTCGGCATCCAGCGAGCTGACCCAGGAAGTCTCCTGGTTGTTCTTGGTGCCGAGCGCGCCGAGCACGCGGCAGGGCTTGTACAGGAACGGCGTGCCCACCATCTTGAGCGCATTGCGGATGACCGAGGCGCCGGTGATCTTCTTGCCTATCGCCTTGTTGTTCGCCTTGTACTCGGGCGAGACGGGCTCGCCCTTTTCGGGCTTGCCGTGCACCATGATCGCCTTCAGGCGCAGCGCGCCCATCTTGGCGCCGCCGCCGCCCCGGGCCCAGATCGCCTTGGGCCCGCCCATGATGCCGCTGCACAGCACCAGGTTCTCGCCGGCGCGGGTGATGCGCGCCATCGCCATGTCCTTGCGCTCCTTGCACTGGAAGTCGCGTTCGACGGCGGCGGTGAAGTCGATGTTGTCCGTCCCGAGATAGGGCGTGGCGTCGAGGAACTCGACGTTGTCGTGGACGATCCGCACCAATGTCCACTGCGGCGCGCGGCCGTAGAGCACCAGGTGGTCGTAGCCGTGGCGCTTCAGGAACGCCGGGAAGTAGTCGCCCCCGCTCGCGTCCATGAT
>Ga0082335_1008845_pt1 | contig 11210 bp, 8 predicted proteins | sample Subgrocontami58m_FD_72375 | JGI IMG/M metagenome (GOLD analysis project Ga0082335, IMG submission 72375) | Subsurface groundwater microbial communities from S. Glens Falls, New York, USA - GMW37 contaminated, 5.8 m (SPADES assembly) (version 2) ...
CCCTGGTCGACCGGCAGGGGGATGCCAAACCGCGAGCGGATGCCCAACCTGCGCGCCATGGGCGAGACGACGGGCGGCCCCAAGCCGATGAATCAGCGCGACCGCTCCCGCTTCCTGTCGACGCTCGACGAGACGATCCAGAAACTGAAGAGAAAGGGCGGGTGAACGCTTTGATGGCGCCGGCTACTTGTCGAGCCAGACGTCCTCGAAGCGGAAGCCGTTGTAGACGCTGTTCACGTTGGCGACGTAACCCTTGACGAAGGGCTGCATGCAGATCGCCGCGCGATTCCACATGATGACCGGCCGCGCGCCGTCTTCGAGCAGCTTCTTGTCGATTTCCCACACGATCTTCTTGCGCTTCTCGAGGTCGGTCTCCTGGCTCTGCAGGTCGAACAGCTTCTCGATCTCGGGATTGCAGTAGCCGGTATAGTTGCGCTCCGACTTGCAGGAGAAGTTCTCGTAGTAGTTCTGGTCGGGATCGTCGACGCCGTTGCCGGTGGTGTTGAGGCCGACCGAGTAGTCCTTGCGCGTCACCCTGGGGAACCATTGCGACGTCTCGATGATGTCGACGTCGGCGTCGATCCAGATATCCTTGAGCTGGCTGGCCATGATGACCGCCGGATCCTTGTAGAGCGAGATGCCGCGGGTCGCGATCTTGAGCTTCAGATGCTTGTCGGGTCCGTAGCCCGCTTTCTTCATCAGCGCCCGGGCCTCCTCGCGGTTCTTCTCCACGTTTGTGCCGTAGCCAGGAACGCTGCGCAGCATCTCCTCGGGCAGGCCCCAGATGCCGTCCTTGATCGGCTGCATGGTGCCGCCGTCCTGGGCGTCGCCCTGGTTCAGGATGTCGATGAAGGCCTTGCGGTCGAGCGCCAGAATCAGGGCACGCCGCACCTCGGCGTTGTCGAACGGCGGCGCGTCGCGATTGACGATCAGGTTGGTGGTGTTGTTCATCGACGTGACCTGGCATTGCGCGCTCGGCAGCTGGGCCCTGACGTCCTTGAGCAACGGCATGGTCACCTCCCATGGGAAGGTGATGTCGAAGCGCCCGGCCATGAAGCCAAGCATCGCGGTGCCGCGATTGGGCACGATGGTGAACTCGATGCCGTCGAGGTAGGGCTTGCCCTTTTTCCAGTAGTCGGGGTTCCGGGTGAGCTTGAGACCCTCGTTCTGCTTGAACTCGACGAACTTGAAGGGCCCGGTGCCGATCGGCTTGGTGCGCATCTGCGCTGCCGGCACGTGGCAGGGATAGATCGGCGAATAACCCGATGCGAGCAGCGTCAGAATCGAAGGTTGCGGCCGCTTCAGATGGATGGTCGCCTGGGTGTCGCTGTCAGCCGTGACACGGTCGACGTTGGTGTACCAGGACTGGCGCGGATTGGCGCGCAGCTTGCTCTCGGCCTTGCCCAGCAGCAGATCGAAGGTGCAAACCACGTCCTTGGCGGTGAAGGGCTTGCCGTCGTGCCACTTCACGCCCTCCTGGAGCTTGAAGGTGAGATCCTTGTGGTCGGCGCTCCAGCTCCACGACCTGGCGAGATCCGGCACGATCGTATCGGGGCCATTCTGCGGCTTGCTCTGGTCGAACAGCACCAGGTTGTTCATCACCGACATGATCGGGATGACTGTCGAGTTCGTCGCCGTTTCGTGGATCGACAGGGTCGGCGGATTGTCCCGGTGATACATCTTGAGGATGCCGCCGCTCTTCTGAGCCAGCGCTGCACCCGTCGAACACGCAAAAGCGGCTAACAGGCCGCCCAGCAGGACCACTGGCCGCATCTCGATTCCTCCCGTCGGTTTCCTCCCGAGCGCGCCGCGTGTCGAGCCGCAGCGTCGTCAGAGGAAACAGTCTAGCGCAAGGCCTAGGGCCGGTCGAGCCAGACGTCCTCGAAGCGGAAGCCGTTGGACATGCTGTTGACGTGGGCAACGTAGCCCTTGACGTAGGATTGCCAGCAGGTGGCGGCGCGATTCCACATGATCGGCGGTCGTGCGCCGTCGGCCAGGAGCCGGGCGTCGATCTCCCACACCAGTTCGCGGCGCTTGTCGATATCGAGTTCGGCCGACTGGATATCGAACAGCCGCTCGATTTCGGGATTGCAGTAGCGGTTGTGATTGCGCTCTGAGCGGCAGGAGAAGTTCTCGTAGAAGGCCTGGTCGGGATCGTCGACGCCATTGCCCGTGGTGTTGAGGGCGATCGCATAGTCCTTGCGGCTGAGGCGGGTGAACCAGTGCGAGGTTTCGACGACGTCGAGCGTCGCGTGGATGTGGATCTCCCTGAGCTGGTCGATCAGGATCTGCGCTGGGCTCTTGTAGAGCGCGATGCCGCGCGACACGACTTTCAATGCCAGTGGCCGTTCCGGGCTGAAACCCGCCCTGGCCATGAGCGCCCGGGCCCGTTCGCGATTTTCCGCGACATCGGGTCCGTAGCCGTCGACGGCTGCCAGCTTGTCGGGCGGCAGTCCCCACATGCCGTCGCCCGGCGGCTGAAGAGTGCCGCCGATCTCGGCCTCGCCGTCGTTGAAAGCTGAGATGAAGGCCTTGCGATCGAGCGCGAGCGTCAGCGCCCGGCGGATGTCGGCATTATCGAACGGGGGCGCGTCATGATTCACCAGCAAATTCGTGCTGCTGTTCATCGACGTGGTCTCGCAGGCCACCTTCGATGTCCGCCGCCTGGCATCCTTGAGCTGCGGCAGCGTCACTTCCCAAGGGAAGGTCATGTCGAAACGGCCGGCCATGAAACTCAGCAAGGCTGTCGAGGAACTGTTGACGATGGTGAATTCCATGCCGTCGAGATAGGGCCGGTCCGGCTTCCAGTAGTCAGGGTTGCGCACCAGCCTGACGCGCTCGAACGGTACGAAAGAGTCGAACTTGAACGGCCCCGTACCGATCGGCCGCGTGCGCATCTGGCCGGCCGGAATATGGCAGGGGTAGATCGGCGAGAAGCCCGAAGCGAGCAGCGGCAGAAGCGACGGTTGGGGCCGGTTGAGGTAGATGGTGACCTCGTGGTCGCTGACGCTGTGGACGTAGTTGATGTTTCGGTACCACGCGGCGCGCGGGTTGCTGCGCAGCTTGTCGCGGGCCCGCGCGGTCAGCAGGTTGAAGGTGCATTCCACATCGGCCGACGTGAAAGTCAGCCCGTCGTGCCACCGCACGCCCTGGCGCAGCTTGAACGTGAGTTCGGTCCCGTCGTCATTCCAGCTCCACGATTCGGCGAGGTCGGGCACGATCGACCGCTCGCTGTTCTGGGCGGTCGCCTGATCGAACAGGACGAGGTTGTTGAACACCGGCATGAACGGCACGACGGTCGAGGCCGTCGACTCCTCATGGATCGAGGCGCTCGGCGGATTGTCGCGATGGAACATGCGCAGCACGCCACCGCTTTTCTGGGCAAATGCGGTCCCGGTCGAACACAGCAGCGCGACCATCATGCCGCCGATCAGGACCCTCGCACGCATGCCCATACCCTTGCGTCCGGAATCGGCCGGCCGCTCTCGTCGTCATGGGCGCAGACTACATTGGTTGAATGCCCCCGGTAGCCTAAAAAAACTGACAGAATCTGTGAAGAAACAACCAATACAATGCACGTATCACGCGGCTTTCGTTCGCCGCATGGCGCTCGAGTAGCGTGGGCAGATCTCGTCGGCGAAGCGGGTCATCATGCGCTGGCGGGTTCGATCAGCGTGCCCCTGATCATGGTGCTGACCGACACGGCGCGCAATGTGCCGTTCGCAGTGTGCTTCTCGAGCGCCATCCTGCACCAGATCGCCCCTCGCTCGAAGAGGCCTCGGTGGTCGCATTGCTGCCGATCGCATTGCTTTACTGCCTGGTGCGGCGCTACGAACTGTCCTGAGGGGGCGGGGGCCCTAGAATAGCCTCACAATCCCGGGAGATTGTCCGGGGCCGGCATCCTCCCGCACCATCGCGCGTTGCATCTTGGGTCATGGCTATGCGTAAGCGCACGAAAATCGGGATCTGGGCGGCAGCCGTCGTCGGCGCGCTGGCGCTTGGCTGGAGCGCGTTGCCCTATCTGGTCGACATGCAGGTCTTCAAGCCGGCCATGATCCAGGCCGTCAAGGAAGCCACCGGGCGCGAGCTGGTGATCGACGGGCCGATCGAGCTCTCGATGTACCCGGTGCCCGGCATTTCCGCGCGTCAGGTCCATTTCGCCAACGCCACCGGCACCAAGGGCGCGCAGATGCTCGACGTCAGGCGGATCGTGGTCCGGCCCTCGGTCCTCGCCCTGCTGCAGGGGCGGATCGAGGTCGGCACGCTCTTCCTCTACCGGCCGACCATCGTTCTCGAGGCCGACGCCGACGGCAAGCCCAACTGGGAGTTCACGCCCGGCGCCAACGCCAGCCAACCGCAAGGCGCACCGAGCAGCGGCCTGCATCTCGCGGTCGGCCGTCTTGCCATCGTGCGCGGCACCATCAAGTACACCGATCCGCGGACCGGCAAGACCCATACCGCCGAGGATGTCCGTGTGCGTGCATCGGTCGGTTCCCTCGACGGGCCGATGACCCTGGAGGGAACCGCCACCGTGAATGGCGTGCCGCTGCTCATCGATCTCAGCGTCGGCGGGCCGACGGACAAGGGTCATCGGACGATGCTTGCGCTCGAGGTGGCGAGCGGCAGGCTCTCCTTCGACGGCTGGCTGGGCCGGATCGCTCCGGACGGCAGCGTGATGGGCCAGCTTTCGGTGGCCACCGGCCGGCTGACCGATTTCATCGGCGCCCTCGTGAGCGCCACCGGCGGCGGGGTCCCGAAGTTCGGGTCGTCGGTCGTCGGCAGCTTCAGCTTCGACGGCGCCATCGAAGTGTCACCCAGGCGATTGGCCCTCACCGACTTTAAGACGTCGATGGGCAGCGAAAAGGCCTCGGGCACGGTGTCGCTGGATCAGGATCCCGCGCCGACCCTCACCGGCAGGCTGTCGCTGCCGCGAGTCGACGTCGAGAAGTGGATCGCGGTCCTGCAACAGCCGGGCATCTTCGCGCCGCAGCCGTCGCCGGCACCAACGCCTGCTCCTGCGGCGGCGACCAAGCCCGCTCCTGCAGCTGAGACCAAGCCCGCTCCTGCGGCCAAACCTGCACCCGCTGCTTCTGCGGCCCCCGCGGCCAAGCCTGCCGCGCCGGCGGTCAAGCCCGCGGCGCCTGCTGCCGCTGCTGCGTCGCCTTTCCCGAGCGTGCTGAATGTCAGCCTGGTGGTCGATGCCGCCGAAGTCCTCTACCGCAAGGGCACAATCCGCGATCTGTCCTTCGTGGTCGAGATCCACAAAGGCGCCGTCACGGTGCCCCGCTTCAAAGCGATCCTGCCGGGCGAGATGGTGGTGCAGGCCAATGCCAGCGCGCCGGTGATGCCGGCTGCCACCACGCCGCCTGCTGCTGCGACACCGCCGGCCAAGCCCGCCGCCCCGCCGTCGGCCAAGCCGGCCGGCAATGCCGTTCAGGCGAGAGGCGAGATCAGCATCGTCGGGCCCAGGCTGCGTGACACGCTGGCCTGGCTCGAGATCGACGCGTCGGGCGTGCCGGCCGGCAGGCTGCGGACGCTGGGCGTCAAGGGCAAGCTCACGTCGACCGCCAGCAGCGTACAGTTGAGCGATGCCGCGTTCGACCTCGACGACCAGCACGGCACCGGCGGTGGCACCGTCACCTTCACCTTGCCGCTTGCCGTGGTGACCCAGATCCAGATCGACCGTTTCGACCTCGATGCCTATGTCCCCAAGCCCGGTATCTCCAAGGCCACCGTGCCGCCGTCGTTTCCGGAACTGCCGACTGGAGCCGCAATGCCTGCTGCCGCGGTCGCTCCCGCGAAGCCGGCCGGTGCCACGCTCCCGGCAGGCCCGCCGCCGCCCAGTTTCGGGCTCAAGGCCAAGATCGCGAACCTCATCTATCGCGGCGAGCCGTTGAAGGGTGTCGACGCCGACGTGACGGTGCAGGGCAATATCCTGAAGCTGAACGGCATCAAGGTCGCCGATCTGCTGGGCGCGAAGCTCGACCTCAAGGGCTCGGTCACCGATTTCGGCACGGTGCCGCGCTTCGATCTCACCTTCAATACGGCCATGCCGAACACCGACAAGCTGCTCGACTATGCCGGGCTGCCGAAATTCATCAACGGCAAGATCGGTGCGGCGTCGGCTGGCGGCGGCGTCGCGGGAACGCTGGGCGCGTTCACGCTGCGCGACGCCAACGTCACCATGCTGGGCGCCACCGCCCACGCCACCGGGGCGCTGACCCTTGGCGATGCCTTCAGCTTCAACTTTTCCAGCTTCACCCTGCAGGCACAGGATGCGAGCCAGCTGGTCTCGGTCGCCAGCGGCACCAGCCAGACGGGAATCGGCGCGCTGTCCGCCAGCGGCACCTTCAAGGGCAACGCCGACCGGGCGGGCTTCGAGGGCAACTTCGCCGCCGTCGGCAACCAGATGTCGGGCAAGATCGACGCGACATTGGGCAAGCGGCCGAACATCTCAGTAAACCTGAAGGTCCCCGGCACGCTCGACTTCGACAAATGGCTGGGCGTGTCGGCGGCGCCTGCATCGGCGGCGACCTCTGCGCCCGCGACAGCGGCGCCACAGGCGACGGCACCGCAGCCTGCCGCGACGCCGCATGCGGTGACCGGCAAGCCCATCGATCTCTCCGCCTTGCGTTCCTTCGATGCCTCGCTGGAACTCTATACCAGCGCGATCTCGGTCGGCGCAGTCCAGATCAACTACGGCGACCTGACGGCGACGCTGAAGAACGGGGTCTTCAAGATCTCCAAACTCACCGGGCAGTTCTACAGCGGCGCGGTCGATTTCACCGGCACGGTCGACGCCTCCAAGGCGACCCTGGCGCTCGATCTCAAGGGCAGCCTGCAGGGAATCTACCTGGGCGAGATGCTGCGCGGCACCGCCGGGACCAACATCTTCGGCAGCGACAGCCTGAGCGTGTCGGTCGACGGAAAGCTCAGCATCATGAACGTCGAGCTGACGGGCCGTGGAAATACGCCGGAGGCGATCCGGGACTCGCTGACCGGCCGGGGCGAGGTGAGCGGTACCCTCTATCCCGCTGTGGCCAAGGGCTCGCTCTCCCTGGCCTCGTTCGCCACCGGCGTCGGCAGCCTCTTCAGCGGCGAAATGGGGTTCAATTCCGCAGTGCTGCAGGGCTTCGTCAATCAGCAGAGCAAGGTCGTCGGAGAGATCGTGCTCGGCGATGGGCTGGTGACCTTGCGAAATCAGACGGTGCAAGGCCTGAACGCCGTGGCCCTCATCACCAGCTATAACAGCTTCACGGCGGCGACCACCGATACCACGATCGCCATCGATAGCGGCGCCCGCGGTCCGGCGGATTTCGTGATGACGGTGAAGGGGCCGATTTCCGCACCTGCCATGACCATGGGGCGCGGCTCCGGGCGCTGAGTGCGTGGCGCCGAAGCCGTGATGTCGCCGGGATCAGGCGGCGCGGTTCTTCAGGATTTCCCAGGCACGCGTGAAGGCTTGCGCCATCTCCTCGGCCGGCACGGCGCCGGAGAACAGGACGTGGCCCTGCAGGGCGAAGCTCGGCACGCCCTGGATGCCGGCGTTGCGCGCCATCTGGTCGCCGGCCAGCACTTCCTTCCGGCCCGCATCGCCCGCCAGCATCGCCAGCACCTCGTCGCGGTCGAGGCCACCCTCGGCACCGAGCGTGGCCAGGACCTGGGAATCGCCGATGTCGGCGCCGTTGCAGAAATATCCCTCGAACAGCGCCTCGACGACGGCGTCCTGCACGCCCTTCTGGCCGGCCAGGCGGATCAGCCGGTGCGCGTTCACGGTGTTGGGCGTGCGCGTGATCCGGTCGAGATGGAATTCGAGGCCGACCGTGGCCGCCGTCTCGGTGATGCGCTGGTCGAGTTGCTGCGAGCGTTCGAGACTGCCGAACTTGGCGATGCGGTACTGCTTGCGCTCGACGCCCTCGGGCGGCATCTCGGGATTGAGTTGGAAGGGATGCCAGGCGACGGTGACGGCGCAGTGCTTGGTGGCGAGGAGGTCGAGGGCGCGCTCGAGCTGGCGCTTGCCGATGTAACACCAGGGGCAGATCGCGTCGGAGATGACGTCGATGCGGCCGACAGGCTGGGCCTGGTCCATGGTTGTTTCCTTTCCCCTATTGCCAACCAGCCTATACCCGCGTGGAATCCCGGGCAACGAGGGGACCCCATGGAAAGACCCAAATACCGCTCTGCGCTCATCGTCGGCACGGGCCCGGGGCTCAGCGCTTCGCTGGCCCGGTTGTTTGCACTGAACGGCCTTATCGTCACGCTGGCCGCCCGGCAGACCGCCAAGCTTGCTGCACTTGCGAAAGAAACACGCGCCGAGGTTCATGCCTGCAACGCCGCCGATCCGGCCGAAGTTGCCGCCCTGTTCGAGGCGCTCGATGCCCAGGGCCGCACGCCCGACGTGGTGGTCTACAACGCCAGCAACCGGGTGCGCGGTGCGCTGGTCGACCTGCCGCCCGACGACGTCAAACGCGCCATCGAGATCAGTGCCTTCGGTGCCTTCCTCGTCTCCCAGCAGGCTGTGAAGCGTATGCTGCCGCCGGGTAAAGCAACGGGCCACGGAGCGGTCCTGCTCTCCGGGGCGACCGCGGGCGTAAAAGGCTTCGCTCTCTCGGCCACCTTCGCCATGGGCAAGTTCGCGCTGCGCGGCCTCGCGCAATCGATGGCGCGCGAGCTGTCGCCCAAAGGCATCCATGTTGCGCACTTCGTGATCGATGGCGGCATCCGCAGCGCCGCCCGTCCCGTGCCGGCCGACGCGCCCGACAGCCTGCTCGATCCCGACGCCATCGCCGAGACCTACTGGGCCACGCTGCAGCAACACCGCAGCGCCTGGAGCTGGGAGGTCGAGGTCAGGCCGTGGGTCGAGAAATTCTAGGCTACCATGAGAAGCGCCAGGACAGCGCGCTACCGACGACGAACTGGTTGCGCGATCCGCCGGGGCCAGTGACGATCGGCGAGTTGCCGGCGACGTCGCCCAAATAGTTGTAGCTGCCGAAGGCTACGAAGGTGAGCTGGTCGTGGATCCGCCACACGCCGCTCGCGCCTGCGCCGATGCTACGTAATCCGGCGCCGGGGTAATATTGGGCGTAGCCCGAATTCACCGACTGGTTCGCATCGACGCCGAAATAGGCTTGATTGTAGGTGCCGTCGGTCACCGAAAGCCGCGGGCCAGCCGACAGGAAGACGGTGTCGCTCAACCGTAGCTTTCCGTCGATCAGGGCGTCGAACACCAGCCCGTTGCTGCCGCCCAGGCCGCGCCGCAGTTCGACCTTGGCCGCGAGGAAGGGCAGGTCGTAACGCAGAAAGCCGCCGCCCTCGACGGTGAAAGGCACGTTGCCCATGCCGAAGAGATAGCCGCCGTCGCCGGCATTGCGCGGGAAACGGTAGCGCAGGATCGGCCCCGCCTTGAAGCCACTGGCGTCGAACAGCGTGGCGCCGACACCATCTCGCGCCGAGAGGAAGAACTTGTCGCGCTGGTAGCGCAGGTCGAGGTTGGGAATCGGCAGGACGCGGTAGTTGGCCGAGCCCTCGAACCACGGCGCCACGACGACACCGGGACCGATGTCGAAGGTCCAGTCCCTGGGCGGCGGCCCGGAGGGTTCGCTGCCGATGGATGACGGCTGGGCTGACGCGGTTCCCGCACATACCATGACAATCGCAAGACCCAACGCAACGCCTTTACGCATATCCATTCCGCCAACCCCCGATTCAGGCATCTTGTACGGGGTGCAGTGAAAGATGGATCACATCGCTTTTGGCTTTTGGCTCAAATCGCGGCTTCGAGAATGCGCCGTGCCTCGTGCAGGTCATCCAGCACGCGCACGGCCTTGGCGCGAACTTCGGGCAGCGGCGCCACGATGTCGGGCACGAAGAAGGCCATGGTGCCGGCGGCGTGGGCGGCGGTGAGGCCGACATTGGAATCCTCGAAGGCGACGCACCGCTCCGGCGCGACGCCCAGACGCCGGGCGGCCTCGAGATAGACGTCGGGTTCAGGCTTGGCGTGAGTGACATCGTCGCGCGTTGCCAGCGCCTGGAAGCGGCCGAGGAGCCCGGCGCGGGCGAGATGATGCTCGGCGGTGGCGCGTCCGGCCGACGTGGCGACCGCGCGGGGCACGCCGCGCGCCTCCAGGTAGTCCAGAAGCTCGACGGCGCCGGGCTTCACCGGGATGCGCTCGTCGAGCAATTCCCGGATGTTGGTGGAGAAGTGGCCGCGGAAGGCCTCGATGCTGAAGTCCTCGCCGTAGAACGCCTGGATCATCAGGTTGCACTCGCGGCCGGGCACGCCGACCATCGCGTGGCAGAGGGTGAGCGGCATGTCGAGATCGAGCCGCTGCGCCGCCGCCTGCATGGCCTGGATGTAAAGCGCCTCTGTGTCGAGCAGCAGACCGTCCATGTCGAAAAGGGCGGCCTCGATGGGTTTCCTGAGCATGCTTTCGTTCTAAGCTCCATGCCGGAAACGGCAAGCGGGAGAAAAATTCATGCGCATCCATAACCTATATGTCGACGCAAAGGGCGAAACTCACTTCCGTGACATCGAAGTCGAATGGAAGAACGAAGGCCGCGGTGGCAAGACCTCGGCGATGCTGCCGGCCACCGGAATCATCTTCCGTGAGACGCCGGGCACCTACGACTACGAGTGGCATCCGGCGCCGCGCCGGCAATACATCATCAACCTCGATGCCGGCGTCTCGATCCAGGCGAGCGATGGCGAGACCCGCATCATCGGTGCTGGCGAAGTCATCCTGGTCGAGGATACTCACGGCAAGGGCCACTGCTCGAAAGCCATCGAAGGCAAGTTGCGCCATTCCATCTTCGTGCCGATCGACTAGTCGGCGGACCGCACGATTTTTGCAAGGAAGTCAGCCATGAACATCCAGACCCCCGTCGACCCCACCAACGATCTCGTCGAAACCGCCAAGCGCGTGCTGCCGGGCGGCAGCTTCGGCAACATGCCGGCCGAGGTGATTCTGAAGGAAGGCAAGGGCGGTCGGATCTGGGACGAGGCCGGCCGCGAGTATGTCGACTTCCTGCTGGGTTCCGGGCCGATGTTCGTGGGCCATGCCCATCCCGAGGTGACGGCGGCGGTGCAGGCGCAGGTGCCGTTCGGCACCACTTTCTTCGGCAACAACCGCCACGGCATCGCGCTCGCCGAGGCCATCGTCGACGCTGTGCCCTGCGCCGACCAGGTGCGCTTCGTCTGCTCCGGCACCGAG
>Ga0082335_1008848_pt1 | contig 11209 bp, 8 predicted proteins | sample Subgrocontami58m_FD_72375 | JGI IMG/M metagenome (GOLD analysis project Ga0082335, IMG submission 72375) | Subsurface groundwater microbial communities from S. Glens Falls, New York, USA - GMW37 contaminated, 5.8 m (SPADES assembly) (version 2) ...
ACCGCGTGCAATTGTTCCTTCAACCGGTTGACGCATTCCATGACAATCAGCAAAGACAAGACTTTTTTGTTGAGGATTTTGTTTCTGTTGTTCCATCATCCAATTAAAAGGAAGCATGAACATCAGCTTATTCAATGTAAAATATGTTGTACCTGATGTAATAATTACAACAACTAATAAAAATGTTAAAAACTTCGGCTCGAAGATTTTATGTTTATGAGTAATTTCCTCTTCAGCCCAATAAACAGCATTTATTTCTTTTGCGTGTACGCTTTCTAAAAATTTTCTAATTGATGATTCATCGAACTTAGGATCTTCCGCTTGGATTACAATTCCATATTTATCGGCAGAAACCTTCTTCATATAATCCGTTGCATGAAGCGGATGAGCATTATTGGGAAGTTTGAAAAAGAAAAACAACATAGCAAGCACAGTAGCTATTGCGGCTGAAAGAACGGTCACTTCAAATATTACAGGTATATAAGCCGGGAATGAAAAAAATGGTTTACCGCCAATTACTAAAGGATAATCAACTGCAGAGACCCACCATAAACTGAGTAAAGCTCCCAGTGCCCCCGATAGTCCGAAGATCAATGCAACATAACCAAGTTTGGAAGCCGGAAGGTTCATCGCCTTATTCATTCCATGTAACGGATACGGTGAGTTAACATCGAATTTTGTATAACCTTGCTTTACAGCTTCTTCCGCTGCATGAGTAACTTCATCCGGTGTATCAAAAATTCCGGTGTAACTATATAAGATTTTTTCGCCCGTCATCAATGATCCTTATGAGAAGGTTGAGCGCCGTCCACAACAGCTTTTACCTCAGCCATAGAAATAACCGGCAACGCTTTTGTGAAGAGCAAAATCCAGGTAAAGAAAAATCCAAAACTTCCTATTAATATCATTCCATCAACTAATGTTGGTTTATAATATGCCCAGCTTGAAGGTAAGAAATCTCTTGATAGCGATGTAACGATAATAACAAACCTTTCGAACCACATTCCAATATTTACAAAAATTGCAATAACAAACATTACCGGAATTGTTCTTCTAATTTTTTTGAACCAGAAGAGCTGCGGCGAGACAACGTTGCATGTAACCATTATCCAGTAAGCCCAAGCATAAGGTCCCATTGCTCTGTTCAAGAATGCAAATCGTTCAGCTTCCACTCCGCTATACCATGCAATAAAAAATTCCATTGCATAAGCGTAACCAATCATCGATCCGGTGAGCAGCATAATCTTATTCATTTTTTCAAGAGTATCAACCGTAATAATATGTTCGTAGTTGAAAATTTTCCGAACGATGATCAAAACATTCTGCACCATAGCGAATCCGGAGAATACTGCACCGGCAACAAAGTATGGCGGAAAGATTGTCGTATGCCATCCTGGAATAACTGAAACAGCAAAGTCAAAGCTTACAATTGTGTGAACAGAAAGAACAAGCGGAGTTGCAAATCCGGCAAGAATTAAATAAACCATTTCGTAATGATGCCAATGTCTGTTCGAAAATCTCCATCCCAAACTGAAGACAGAATAAATTACTTTTTTGATTTTATGTTCTGTTCTTTCCCGTAACGACGCGAGATCAGGAATCAATCCAACATACCAAAAGATTAATGATACAATTAAGTATGTAGAAACCGCAAACACATCCCACAAAAGCGGTGAAGTAAAGTTAACCCAAACTGAATGCTGATTTGGATAAGGGAATAAATATCCGCTAAGCCAAGGACGACCGAGGTGAATTAATGGAAACAATCCCGCAGTCATAACCGCGAAGATCGTCATGCCTTCGGCAAATCGTGAGATACCTGTACGCCACTTCTGTCTGAATAAAAATAAAATTGCAGAGATCAAGGTTCCCGCGTGACCGATACCAATCCAAAATACAAAGTTAACTATATCGAAAGCCCAAGCGACCGGAATATTATTTCCCCACATTCCGATACCGTAATAAAAAGTTAAAGCAAGACCGAGCACAAACAAGCCGGTCATTGAAAGTGTTATTGACAATGCGATATAAAACTTTTTATCCGGCTTCGTCTCAAGAGGCTTTGCGATTAGATCATCAAGCTCTCTTAAAGCATGTTTACCTTCTAAGACAGATAATTCCCGTGTATAATCAATAGTACTCACTAAATTTCCTCCGAATGAGTATTTCGAAGTTTGGCAATGTATGTAACGTTCGGTTTAATATATAATTCTTCTAAAACATGATAGGATAAATTATGCTCTCTCAATTTTGCTACATCAGAATTCGGATCGTTCGCATCACCAAAAGTAATTGCATTTGTCGGGCAAGCTTGCTGACAAGCAGTAATTACATCACTGCCCTTCAAAGTTTTTCCGTCACGTGTAGCATTCGAGCGAGCTTCCATAATTCGCTGAACACAGAATGTACATTTTTCCATAACACCGCGTGAACGAACAGTAACTTCTGGATTATGAACGAGCGAGGTTAAATCATTTTCATAATAGGCATCAGCAAAATGATCGCGGTAATTAAAGAAATTATATCTCCGAACTTTATAAGGACAGTTGTTCGAACAATAACGAGTACCAACGCAGCGATTGTAAGCCATCTGGTTCAATCCATCCGGACTATGATTTGTTGCGTTGACAGGACAAACATTTTCGCAAGGAGCGTTATCGCAATGCTGGCAAAGCATCGGTTGATTGCTGACAATCGGTTCATCAGGAGTTCCGGAATAATAACGGTCAATTCTCATCCATTGCATTTCACGTCCGTGCTCAACTTGGTCTTTTCCAACAACAGGAACATTATTTTCAACATTACACGATGTTATGCATGCAGAGCAGCTTGTACATTTGTTGAGATCAATTGCCATCGCCCATTTTAAGCCGGTGTACTGATGCTCTCTTGTGATACCAATTAACTTTTCTTTTTCTTCATGTAGGAAGTTCGGCTCTTTCTTGTACTTCTCAACTGTTCCCTCTTGAATGATCTTTCTTGTGCGGTGAAAATCTTTTACGAAGGTATCGTCAAGTGAATGATGTTCTTGAGTTGATACTAATTTATGTGTTCCATCAAATTTTTTGATTGTTGCATTTTTATAAATGTAAGGTGATAATGAAAATTCTTTCGACATTAACAAAACAGAATTGAATCCTACTTCTTTTCCGACTTCACCGACAACAGATCTTCCATAACCTAATTCAATATTGATGGTTTGATTGTCCATTCCAGGTTGAACCAAAACCGGTAATTCTAAATTTGTTTTACCAATTCCGATTGAAATTAGATCGTTCATTTCAACATCAAGCTGCTTTGCAAGTTTTGGCGAGATTGCGGCGTAATTATCCCATGTTATTTTTGTTACGGGATGTGGAGTTTCTTGCAGCCAGCCGTTGTTTGCAAATTTTCCATCACCAACAAAATAACTTTCAGTCAGATGAAGAGTAAAACCATTTCCAGTTGCTATTTCTTTCATACTATTAAATGCAGTGAGATTAAATTTATTTTGTCGCGAAGGTTCATTAAATAAAACAACTCCATCATGAAGTGCTGAGTACCAGAAAGTTTTTGCATCTGCAAATGTGTTCTTCTTTGCAAAAACTGCTGCACTGAAATTATTCATCAGGTATTGGTGATATAAATCTTCCTTGTAAGAGTTTGCATCACCCGAAATCCAGGTGAGCAGCACAGTTTCTTTTTGTCTTGTGTGGAATATCGGTGAGATTACAGGTTGCTGTAAACTATAAACATTGCTGCGGGTATTGGCATCTCCCCAGCTTTCAAAAGCATGATTAATGGGTAATGTGTAATTGCTTACTGCCGATGTTTCATTTTCTGCTTCAGTTAAAGTAACAACTGTATTAACTTTTTTTAATGCTGAGGTATAATCATAATCCCCAGGTAATGTGTAAACCGGATTAGAATCAAAATGAATTACTGTTCCGACTTTTCCATTCTTTATCGAATCAATTAGTTTAGAAATTTCCTCTTTCGTTGATTGATTGATTAAAGATTTTGATAATGATGTATAATCATAAAGAACAGTATTGCCTAAAATTTCATTTAGCAGATTTACAGCGGTGTGAACTTCTTTCGGTAAAGTATCACCTGCATAAACAATAGCTTTTCCACGATTGGCTTTTAGATCATTTATTAGATGAGATATTTTTTCTTTATCAATTTTATTGAAGAATGAAATGGAATATTTTTCAATTTTCGATTTTACATTTGTATCTAAAGAAATAGTAGAACCGCTCTTTGTTAATTCATTGATCAGAGCCATCACGAATTCATACTGCACTGATGGAGAAATACTCATGCGGTAATCTGCCATCATTCCGGTTGCACTCATTCTTCCTTCTGCAACATAAAGCCGGTTGAAATCAGTTCTGCCAACGACTTCCCTTTTAGCGGTAAACTTTCTCATGTTCTCAATATAATTACCTTCGTTACCAAGGAAATCAGAATCAAGAGCAAGGATTACATTTGCCTCTTCAAATTTTATGGATGGATATTCTGTAGTACCGTAACTTTCCAACCATGCTTGTCTTTTCAGTTCATCATTTACAAGTGAATGAGAATAAATTTTTGTATTTGGATATTTGAAAACGAAATCATCTAAAACTTTTTTTGTTGTAGGTGAAGTAATCCGATCTGTAACAATTGCGATTTCTTTCCCGTCCCTTTGAGCATCATTCAATGCTGCGATAATATTTTCATCAACACTTTTCCAACTAATATCATTTCTGTTAAAGCGCGGTGTCTTTAATCTTTCCGGATCATATAAATCTAAAATGCTTGCTTGTCCTTTTGCACAGATCTTTCCTTTATTAACCGGATGATCTGGATTTCCATCAACTTTGATTGGTCTTCCTTCTCTTGTCTTGATCAAAATACCGCAAGCCTGTCCGCAGCCATTACAAGTTGATGCATAATAATTTGCAACACCCGGGAATACTTCTTCCGGTCTTTTGTTATAAGGAATTATTTCACCTTTATCACGATAGTTGGTACATGCAGTTGCAGTTAAAGCGGCAGACGCAGAAAGAAGAGCTAAAAATTTTCTTCTTGAAATTCCCGAAAGTTTTGAAGGATCAAATTCTTCAGTTACACCTTCAACAAACTCATCATGTTTTAATTTCAAAACATTCGGATCATTATTATAGTCATTCAGACTTTTCCACAATTCTTTTTTATCTGATGATTTTAAGGAATCGCTCATCTTAGACCTTATTATTTCTTTTAACTGCAGAAGGATGAATTTTAACTTTTATATTTTTATTCGATGACGCTTTTGCTACAGATGTAAAAAACTTAAATGGTATTACTGATACAACAGCAGCAGCAAGTGCACCTTTACCAATTTTTTCAAAAAAATTCTTTCTATTTATCTTGCTTAATGTTATCAAAGTAAATCTCCTAATTATCTATGGCATGCGGAACAATATTCCGGACCAAGATTAACTTTCTTCAGATAAGGTAATTTTTCTTCAGGATGTCTGTGACAATCTAAACAAGCAGTCATAGTAAAAGGTTTAACTTGTTCAACAACTTCCATTTCCTTTACATCGCCGTGGCAGCTTTCACAATCTATTCCCTTATTAATATGAACACTGTGATTAAAGTATGCATACTCCGGAACTTTATGGATTCTCTTCCAAGGAATTATGTTCCCTTCATTATAATATTTTGTCAGCTTGATTATCTCAGGTTTATCTTTACGTGATATAGTATGGCAGTTCATGCAGATATTTACAGAAGGAATTATTGCTTGTCTCTCTTTCGTAACTCCTATATGGCAATACTGGCAATCTATCGCCATTTGTCCTGCATGCAGTTTATGAGAGAATTTTATTGGTTGTTCCGGTTTGTATCCTACACTATCTCTTTCTGCACGGGAGAAATAAAAAGTTAATACGAAAGATATTGCTACAACAAATAATGTTAACGGGAGGCGAATCTTGAGTGCATAATCCAGTACCGTTCTCTTCATTTAATACCTGTAATAGTAAAATTGACAGATCGTTTTATGGGAATCTTTCTTGAGTTATTTAACTTAGCTTTCGCTAGTATAATTCTAAATGGATAAGATATACAATTAACAAAAAAATGTGGTGCAAGATAAGAAACGAAATTTAAAATCCAAAAATTTTTAACTTCGAAAGTTAATTTTATCTAATTTTTTCTTTCAACAACAAAACTTACTAATGATTCTAATGATAATCGTGACTCGGATATCTGAAACTGTTCTAATTTAGATAAAGCTGCCTTAGAATATTCAAGAGCAATTTTTTCAGAGTATTCTATACCTTCATACATCTTAACAAACTTTATTACAACATCAACTTTTGTTTTTCTCTCTTTACTCTTCAATAAATTAATGATTTTATTGGATTCGTCTTGAGGTGCGTTTTTTAACGCATAAATTAACGGAAGTGTTATTTTCTTTTCCTTGATATCAGCACCGGGCGATTTGCCGAATATATTTTTAGTGCCAATGAAATCCAGGATGTCATCACGGATTTGAAATGCTATTCCAAGGTTTTCACCAAATTCCTTCAGGGCAGTTATTTTTTGTTCATCGTCAGTTGATGCACGCGCCCCTATTTCACAACATGTTGATAAAAGCGATGCAGTCTTATCGGAAATAATTCTAAAATATGTTTCTTCATCTATATTTAATTTTCTTGTTTTACTTATCTGCAGCAATTCCCCTTCCGACATTCTCTTAACAGTATTTGTTATTACTCTGAGAAAATCAAAATCGTTTCCATCAACCGCAAGCATTAAACCGCGAGCTAATAAATAATCACCCATTAATACGGCAATCTTATTCTTCCAAACTGCATTGATCGAAGGAAAATTTCTTCTTGTTTCTGCATTATCAACAACATCATCATGAACTAAAGTTGCTGTATGAAGTAATTCTACTAAAGTAGCACCTCGATAACTGCGTTCCGATATACCGCCGCATAAATTACTTGAAAGTAGAACTAAGATAGGTCTAATTTTTTTTCCTTTTTGCTTTAGAATATATCTTGTTATTAATTCTAAGAGTGTAACTTTCGATTTTAAGGAATGCTTGAAGAGCTCTTTAAATTTCGAAAGTTCATCTTCAACCGGGTGTGTAATTTCTGCGAAGGATCTATTTATCAAGATTTCTTTTGGAATATTTTTGAAACAAAAATACTTATTTCATATAACAAAACCAATGGAACAGCAAGAAGCACTTGTGAGACCGGATCTGCTCCAGGAGAAAGAAATGCGGCTAATATCATTATAACAACAATAGCATGCTTTCTATATTTTCTCATCAGTTTTGGTGTAAGTAAACCAATCATAGAAAGAAAAAATGAAAGCATAGGAAGTTCAAAAATTAGACCTGCACCCAGAATGATATTAAGAACTATTGAGAGATATTCATCTATTGAAAAATTATTTTGTATAGCTGCAGAGCCGAATGCGGCAGCAAATTTTAATGTAAACGGAAGCATGATGTAATAAGCGAAAACTACCCCGCACATAAAACAAAAAGTTGTGAACAATACAATCCATTTTATATACTTTATTTCTTTAGACTTCAATGCCGGTGCGATAAACTTCCACAATTGGTAAACTACATTGGGAAAGCTAAAAATCAAACCGAGCATAATAGCCACCTGGAAGTAGAGAAAAAGTTGACCGAACGGTCGAAGGTTTTGTAATTTAAAATTTGCTGTACGGGCCGGAAGAAGAAGAATTTTATCAACGAAGAAATCAATAAATATCCAGGCAATTACTGTCCCGATAAGAATTCCGAGTACAGAATAGATTATTCTCCATCTTAATTCTTCAAGATGATCGAGAAAAGTCATTTCAACTTCTTTTTTCTGACTCTCCCCTTCGATAATATTTTCTTCGAGTTCTGCCAATTTAATTTTGTTTTAACTCAGGATATAACGGGAATTTAAAACATAGTTCTGCAACTTCACTTTTTATTTGAGACAATGCTGATTCGTTCTCATTATTTTTGATTGCTTTATCTATGAACGATGCAATATTTTTCATTTCATTTTCTTTCATTCCACGCGTTGTAACTGCAGGCGTTCCAATTCTAATACCGCTTGTAACAAAAGGACTCTTTGTATCGAACGGAATCATATTTTTATTTACTGTAATTCCGGCAGCTCCGAGTGCATTCTCAACTTTTTTCCCGCTTAGTTCTTTATTTGTTAGATCTACTAACATTAGATGATTATCTGTTCCGCCGGAGACAATATTATAACCTAAAGTTGTTAATTCGTTAGATAACGTCTTTGCATTTTTAATGATTTGTTTTGCATAATCTGTAAATGAATCTTCAAGTGCTTCTTCGAATGCAACTGCTTTTGCAAGAATTATATGCATAAGTGGTCCGCCCTGAATTCCAGGCATTACCATTCCGTCTAAAATTTCAGACATTAATTTTAAGCGGTCTCCTTTTAAGGTTTTTATTCCGAAAGGATTATCTCTGTCCTTACCCATTAAAATAATTCCGCCTCTTGGACCGCGCAAAGTTTTGTGAGTGGTTGATGTTACAACATCGCAATATGGAAGAGGATTATTCAGCAAACCCTTTGCTATTAATCCAGCAGGATGTGCCATATCCATCATTAATAATGCACCAACTTTATCGGCGATCTCTCTGAACTTTGCATAATCCCAATCACGTGAATATGCACTCGCGCCCATAACTATTAATTTGGGTTTTTCTTTCTTAGCAAGATCTTCAATTAAGTTATAATCTAAAAATTTTGTTTCTTTATTTAAGCCATAACCAACTGAGCGATAGATCTGCCCCGAAAAATTAACGGGTGAACCGTGCGTTAAATGTCCGCCATGATCGAGACTCAATCCTAGAATAGTATCACCGAGTTTCATCAAAGTCATATAGACAGCCATATTAGCTTGAGAACCGCTATGCGGCTGCACGTTAACATATTCCGCACCGAATAATTTCTTTAAGCGGTCGCGGGCAAGGTCTTCAACCATATCAACAAATTCACATCCACCGTAATATCGTTTACCCGGATAACCCTCTGCATATTTGTTAGTTAGAACTGAACCGGCAGCATTCAATACTGCCTGGGAAACAAAATTTTCAGATGCAATAAGTTCAAGATGAGTTTCTTGACGATCAAGTTCTAATTGAGAAATCCTAAAAGCTTCTTTGTCGTTTTGTAATTGATTGTACATAGTATTGCACTTTTATTTGAAACAATTAATTTGCATTAGTGAACAGAAATTTCTCTTTCAAATATGCTGTTCTGGAAATTCAATTCAAAATAAAGTTTACTAAAAGAAATATGATTGGTTGAAAAGATGTAATGGTAAGAAGGGATGGAAGAACAATCGAAAATTGATACCATAAAAGATCAGCAAGTAATAATCTTATCTATCAGTGCGTATAAACCAGAGATCGCCTATACTTATAGTTACTGTAAATTTATAGATATTCTCAAGTAATAAATTATTATCGGTAGTCCCTCTTTTCGAATATTGGAACGCAAGATCAATTGTGTTGTCAAAACTGATCGGAAGAGACATACCGCCGTAAATTGAATATTGATTTACTCCGGTTCCTTTTATTTTAAATGGAGTCTGTTCAAAACTTAATCCGGCTCGCAACATTACATGATCCCAAAATGCATTTGATCGTGTATCGGCATTTCTATATTCAAATCCTAAACCCAGCTTATAATAATTTTGCAAATTGATATCTTTCTTACCGTTTGTAGTATACTCGCTGAAAGGTTGGTATAAATAATCAAGTGTGAACGTATAATTGTTCGTAAACTTAAATGTTGTACCGATTCCCAATTTGTAAGGAAGGTTATTCTTTATCGAACCTGTTGAAGTTGTAATTGTTCCTATAGATGTTGTAGAATTATCAACTGAGTCTGCGCTTAATGTAACTGATGGAGTATATACAAATCCAATTCTAAAATCCTTAAACTCGGTAGATCCAAATAACTTTGAAAGATCGCTTGAAATAATTCCGGATGTCAAACTCATTCCGTGGTAACTTGTTTCCCTTTCGAACATCGCATCCTTAAAAGTAGAAGAAGGATCAAAATCTGCAACGAGATTATGAGTTACTCTGCCAATATAATAATCATAGGAAAGACCGATTGAGAAATCAAAAGGCAGCCGGTATGAAGTACCGATAAACAATTTAGAAAGCCCGCCTTCGCCTTTATCACTGTAATCATACTTCCCTACTATAGGATCGCTAACATTATTTTTGATCTCATAACCGACTTGCGAATAAGGAACTTGTCCTAATGTAAGTGATAAGCCCAAATCATGTTCAATCGGAAATGCAATCATCATTCCGTTCAATCCTGTCTTGCTGTAAAATGCAGATGAAGAAGAACTTTGTATATTACTCCCGGCGTAATTCATACTTAATTCAAAACGTGTTAATCGAATAGAGTTCCATCCGGCAGGATTAAGTGAATTCAAATAATCTACATCACTTAAAGCGATTCCCATTTCGCCCATAGCAAATCTACGTGCTGAGAATGATGTTCTTAAATCACCAATACCAAACCCGGAATAAACAGAACCTCCTTGCGCCATAACTGGAATTGAGACAAGAAGTAACAACAATAAGATTTTTATTTTTTTCATTGAGACTACTTTTTTTGCATGTAAATAATTTTCAATTTTGGTCTAAGAGCTTTGTTTGGATCCTTGCTTCCGTAGAATGCAATTCTTGCGGCTGATGAATATTCATCCCAGAGAGAAAGTAAAATTCCTTGGTTCGATTCTCCGTTTTGCCATTTCTGAACCATCCAGGCAATATCACCGGTATAAATTTTATTTTTCTTAGCAAGTATGGTAACAACAGTACTTTCTTTTGTCAATTTTTTTGTTGTGCTGTCAGCAAGCATTTGCGCAAAAAGAGAATCTGAAGAAGGATTTCCATCTATAGTAGAAGTTGTATCAACATTCAATTCAAGAAATGCTTTATTTACAATTATATTTTTAGGCAAAGTGCTAAGGTCGAAAAAAACAGTTCCTTTTAATCCAATACCGCCTTGTAAAATTAAATTATTATTTAGAGGCGGAAGTGATCCGGTCAAATAGTATATGTGAAAGTATGGGGAAACTCCAAGTGTATCCTGTCTTATTGAAGGTCTTTCGAGAATGACAGATAATATAGTTTCATTTGTTGATGAACTGGCATCAGCGGAATAGAATC
>Ga0082335_1008849_pt1 | contig 11205 bp, 9 predicted proteins | sample Subgrocontami58m_FD_72375 | JGI IMG/M metagenome (GOLD analysis project Ga0082335, IMG submission 72375) | Subsurface groundwater microbial communities from S. Glens Falls, New York, USA - GMW37 contaminated, 5.8 m (SPADES assembly) (version 2) ...
CGCGATTGCGCGGCGCGAGTCGGCGAAGCTGGGGATCGAGGCGCCCTTCGCGGAGCACTACCTCCGCGACTGCCTGCGGTTCGACCTCGGGGCGCGCGAGGAGGAGGGGATCGCGCGGTTCTGTGACCTCGCGCGCCGCCACGGACTCCTGCCGCCTTCGGCCGCCCCGCGGTTCCATGGAGAGGCGCCCGTCAGGGCGTCGACCCGCTGCTCTGGCGCCCCGTCGACGCCCGGAGGGCGTCGACCCGCGCGCCGCCAGCCTGACGGCTGGCGATCCACGGCGCCCTGACGGACTTGGCCACCAAGATAAGCCCCGAAGGGGCATCACGAAATAGCCCAGGGCGAAGCGAAGCGGAGCCCTGGGTAACAAGGGCACAAGGGCGATCGGAGCCCCGAAGGGGCGACATACACGAACGGCGCGATGTATATCGCCCCTTCGGGGCTACATCCGAATCGATCGGCCCGAAGACCCAGGGCTCCGCTTCGCTTCGCCCTGGGCCGGCCCGCTGCGCGGGCGCCCCGACTTCGCCCCTTCGGGGCTGGGCGAGAGTAGGGTTGAAGGATTAGGCCGTGGATCCGAGAGACTATTTCGTCCCCTGCCCCCCCGGCCTCGACGGCGTGGTCGCCGGCGAGCTGACCGCGCTCGGCGCGACCGACGTGGCGCGCCTCAGTACCGGCGTGCGCTGCAAGGGGGACGCCGCGCTCCGCTGGCGCGCGAACCTGTGGCTCCGCGCCGCGATCCGCGTGCTGGAGCCGATCCTCCACGCCGACGTGCGCACGCCGGAGGAGCTCTACGACGCGGTGCGGACGATCGACTGGACGACCCAGATGCGGATCGACCAGACGCTCGCGGTCGACACGCGGCTGCAGGGGTCGAAGCTGCGGCACACGAGCTACGCCTCGCTGAAGGTGAAGGACGCGATCGTCGACCAGCTCCGCGAGAAGACCGGCTCACGCCCGAACGTCGATCCGAAGACGCCCGACCTGCCGCTTCATCTCTACATCGGCGGGGATCGGATGACCCTCTCGCGCGACACGAGCGGGACGACGCTGCACAAGAGGGGGTATCGCGAGGCGCTGGTGAAGTCGCCCATCAACGAGGCGCTCGCCGCGGGGATCCTGATGCTCACGCGGTGGGACCGCGCCTCGTCGCTCGCGGACCCGATGTGCGGGTCGGGGACGTTCGCGATCGAGGGGGCGATGATGGCGGCGCGCCGCGCGCCGGGGCTCCTGCGCGCGAAGTTCCCGTTCGAGGGGTGGCCCGACCACGACGCGGCGGCCTGGGAGGCGGCCAAGGCGGAGGCGCGTGGCCAAGCCCTCGCCAACCTCCCCTTCCCGATCTACGCTTCGGACCACCACGAGGGGGCCCTCGGCCTCGCGCGGGCCTCGGCGCGGACGGCGGGGGTGGAGGGGCTGATCCGCTTCTCGGTGTGCGACGTCGGCGACTTCACGGCGGACCCTCCGCCCGCGGTGCTTGTGATGAACCCTCCATACGGCGAGCGGCTGGACGCGGAGGTCGACCTGCCGGGCGTCTACAAGAGGATGGGCGCGATGCTGCGGAAGTTCCCGGGGGCGGAGGCGTGGATCCTGTCGGGGAATGCCTCGCTCACGCGGTTCCTCGGGCTGCAGGCCTCGAAGAAGGTGCCCCTCTGGAACGGCGGCCTCGAGTGCCGCCTGCTGCGCTACGAGGTCTTCCCGAGCACGCCACGGGCCTAGGCAACGATCCACGAAGACGCACGAAGACACACGAATCGCCCAGCAAGATCGTGTGGGGGACCCTGATTCCGGGCTGGTAGAATTGCACGAATGATGACTCGAGGGCGCGTAGCGATTGCCCTGATCCTAGGCGCTTTGGCCGCTCCCATGGTCGTGACCTGGCCGCGACCCCGCGAGACATGGCCCAGACCCACGCCCCGGCTATGCGTGTACCTGGAGAATCCCACGTGACATCCACCCCGCGTCGTCTGCTGAAAAGCATTCGCAGTGCCCGGAAGCGTCGCCTCGCGATTCTTGCGAGCGCTCTTGTCGCACTCGGACTCCTATGCTGCGTGACCATCCGTTCGCCGCATCAGGAGGCGCTCACGCCGACACTGTCATTGCGTGCATACATCGACAAGGTCACAAGTGGTCCGAGGGATGTCCACCTATCGCTCTACAACCCAACTTCATCGACGGTCTGGGTCCTCACCCCGGACTCCCATGCGCCCATGCGTTGGGGGAAGCCAGATGTGCTCGATGATCGAGCGGAACTAAGGCCCATCTCCCTCGATGACTCCTCCGTGGGTGCGGACCTGCCCCCTGCTAATTCGAACTGCCGGTGCTGGGGATTTGCATTCGGGCCGGGCGTTCGAGGGAGCATTGGGGAGTGGCAGGTGCCGAGTTCCATTGCGGTGGAGCCGAGGAGGACGGTGAAGCTCATCATTCAGGAGCGGACCCTCTCGACGTTCCTCCAGGATCTGCCGCCGGCAGAGGACTGCTGGATCTGCGTTGAGCTCGCCTTCGGCCGAACGAAACCCCAGTGGCAGTCCTGGATGAACCCCGACTTCGATTGGGACAAGATTCTCGGGTGGGAACATCTGACTCGCTCGACCTGGAAGAAGATGCCCAGGTAGTGGAGGCGATCACCTTACCTACCGAGCACGCCCCGTGCGTGCGCCTTGAACCCGGTCATGTCGGAGGGGAGGTCCCCCTCTCCGACGATGACCGCGCCGTCGTCGGGGGCGGTCCGCAGGCCGTGGCTCCCCTTCACGAGCGAGGCGTCGAGCGGCACGACGTCCATGAGGTAGCGGAACCCGAGCCCCTTCTGCGCGAGGCGCAGCATCGCGCGCAGGCTGGACGTCAGGAACAGCTCGCACGGGTCGTACCCGGGCTTCCGATGGATGTCGACCGTCCGCGCGAAGTCGGGGGCTCGGGCGTCGTCGAGCCAGTACGGGTAGGCGAACCAGGCGTCGGGCTTCGCAAGCGCGACGAGGTCCCCTGCGCGCGGGTGGTCGAGCCCCAGCTCGGCAGGCGGGACGACGATGTCGACGCCGTCGATCGCCTGGACGCGTGAGCGCACCTCCTCGGGCCGCAGCCCCCGGACGTAGAGGTGCGCGACCTGGTGGTCGCAGACGGCGAACGCCTTCGACTCGAAGGTGTCGAGCTGCTCGCCGAACGGCCCGTCGCGCACGGCGAGCCACCCCATGCGGCGCAGCTCGCGGTTCACGTGGACGGGTCGCCGCACGGGGACGAGGCCGTACTCGGAGACGACGACCACGCGAGCCCCGACTTCGCGTGCGGCATCGATGACTCGCCCCGCACACGCATCGACCTCCGCGACGCGGGCGAGGTCGCCCGGCCCGCGCCGCTGATAGTCATAGTCGAGGTGCGGCAGGTAGACGAGGGTCACCTCCGGCGCCTTCTCCCGCAGCACGCGGGCCGACGCGCTGGCGATCCACTCGCTCGCCGCGAGCCCTGCGCGCGGCCCCCAAAATGCGGGAAAGGGGAACGCGCCGAGGTTCTCCTCCAGGTTGCACATCGTCCGATCGACGATCCCGAACCGCTTCGACCCATCGGCGCCGTAGTGCGGCTTCGGGGTGACGGACCACTCGATCGGCGCGCCCTGGTTGAACCACCAGAATATCTGCGCCGTCCGCCTCCCCGCATAGAACGGCTCGCCCGCCATCAGCGAGAACGCCTGCTGCCAGAATCGGACCTCGCCGGTGTCCCTGTAGAGCCATCCGTTCCCTACGATGCCGTGCCGGGCCGGTCCCTCCCCCGTCAGCATGGTCGCCTGGGCCGTGCACGTGACGGCCGGCAGCGGCCCGCTCCACGCCCTCGCGGCGCCGATCTCTCGGATCCTCGGCGCGTGCGCGACGAGCCGCGGCGTCAATCCGACGACATCAATGACACAGAGCTTGGTCAATGTGCAATCTTCAATACGCAATATGCATGTAAGGCGCAAGGCTTCAAGCTCCAAGGCCGCCTTGGACCTTGCAGGCTTGAGCCTTACATGCACATTGCATATTGACGATTGCGTATTCGCCCTATCCGATCTCGCCCATCTCGAACCGCCTCCACACCGCTTCCCCGAACTCCTCCCCCCGCACCCTCACGCCGCAGCTACGGAAATAGCAGTCGACGTGCTCCAGGTCCCGCATCAGGTACTCGCGCGCCCTCGGGCTCATCCGCGCATCGACCGACTGCGGGAAGTCGATCACCCGCACCCTCCCCTCCCACCACAGCACGTTGTGCGCGGAGAGGTCGCCATGCACGCGGTCCTGCTCCAGGAAGCGCTCCACGTTCCACAGGACCCGCTCGTACGCCTCCTGCGCCTCCGGACCTCCCAGCCGCACGTGCACGAGCTGCGGCGCCGGCCCGTCGTCGTCGCCGAGGTACTCCATGAGCATCGCGCCGTTCGACCGCGCGATCGGCTCCGGCACGTCGGTCCCCGCGGCGTGGAGCGAGGTCAGCGCCTCCCACTCCCCGGCCGTCCAGTACCCCATCTGGACCGCCCGCCCGTGGTCGGTCTTCGCCGCGAACGCGCGGCGGTTCCTCCCGCCGAGGATGACGCGCCCCTCGAAGTAGTCGGCGTCACGCCGGAAGAGGCGCCTCTCCAGCGGGCGGTAGACCTTCGCGGCAAGGAGCGGCCGGTCGCAGGCGGTGCCGCCCGAAGCCAAGGCGGCTGTGCCGCCCGAAGCCAAGGCGGCTGTGCCGCCCCGGCAGCACCAGACGACGGCCTCCTTCCCCGACTTCACCTGGAACAGGACTTCCGAGACGAGACCCTGGTCGATGAAGGGCTCGAGCGCCTCGAGCCCGGCGAATGACTCGGACACGGTGGCACCCCGCAGAAATGGCACGGGCCGCGACGTGCGATCACGCCGCGGCCCGGAATGCGGTTCTGCGAGGGGCTACAGCCCGTCGGAGGCGTGAACGCGATGAGCGAGGATGTGCACAAGTGCGCTCATATCACGCCTCCTTCTGGCAAGGCCAGCTCGCTGGTCGGTGGGAACTGGGCAATGGAACTCGCCCCGGACGAAAGGGTTCACCGCTTGTCGAAAAACCCAGACCAGCAGTTCGAGTCGACCTCGCTGGCGAGCAACGGCCTCGTCCCCCTGGGCCGCGCGTACACGGAGACCGAGCAGTAGCCTTCGCGTGTCGGCTTCACGCCGTCCAGACGCACCTCGGCGGAGGGCTTCCCGTGCCCGATCGCCGCGAGCACGCGGTCGGTGACGTCCGCCACCTCCTTGGGCACCTCCCACGAGTTCCCCTGCACCATGTGGAACTCGTACTCCCTGGCCGCGTCGAGCGACTCCCCCGTGGCGCTCATCGAGAGCACGAACCCCTTCCCCGCGTCCTCCGACTCCAGCCTCATCTCGAACGGCGCCCCGGCCTGGCCCAGCCTCGTCGTCGAGTGCCGGCCGAGGACGTAGGCGTGGGTCGCGCCCGCGATGGCCGAGAGGCCGAGCGCCACGAACGCGAGCGAGAGCCCCTTCTTCTTCAGGCGGTCGCCGAAGACGGCAAGGACACCTCCCAGCGTCAGGAGCGTCGAGAGGACCGCGAGCCCTGCCCCGACCATCGAGGTGATCTGCAACGCGAAGAGGAGGTCCTTCGCGTCGCGCGGCGAGAGCCCCGTCACGGCGCACATCCCCCGGTCGCGGTCGACGGAGGTGACGATCGTGGTCATCACCACGCTCGCGATGAAGGTGCCGTAGACGAGGAGCGAGGCGAGGAATCCCAGCACCACGAGACCGGACGTACGACGCGTTTCCATCGGTTCGACCCTCTAGTGAATCATCCGGGCGAGGAGACTGAGACAGCAGGCGAACGAGCCGGCCGCGCAGATCGCGGAGAAGAGCGCGAGACCGAGGCCCCGCGTCTCCTGGGGCCGCCGCCAGGCGCGGACGGCCCCCGCGAATGCCATGAGGAACGGGAACGGCGAGACCGCCGCCCCGACGGCCGCGACAATCACCGCCGCGAAGGCGCACCTCACGAAGTCCGCGTGGTTGAACGGGTGCCCCGCGAATATCCCCCTTCCAGAGCCGGACGTGAGCACGTACAAGATCACCGCCGCCACCGCGACGAGGAGCGACAGCACGGCGATCGGCACGCTCGTCGCCGCGAGGCCGGAGACGCGCGGCACGGGGGGCTGGAGGATCGGGGTCGCGGGGATCGCGTTCACCACCGACGCGGGGAGGGGACCGGAGTCGTGGTCCGGCGCAGCCGCCGCGGGGACGGTCGCCGCCGCGGGGACCGACGCCGCCGCCTGGAGGGGCCTCGCCGCTGGGACATCGCGCGTCGCGCCGATCACCTGCTCGTACGACGCCGCGACGAGGCCGACGACGAAGGGCAGGATGAAGAACGACGCGATCGACCCCAGCCCCGGCACCGCGATGAGGCCGACCACGGACCAGCTCAGGAGCAGGAGGATCCCGAAGAGCCCCATGTGCGACCCGAGGCCGGCGCGGTGGACCCGGCGCGCGCTCTCGCTGAGGGCCTCTCCCGCAGTGAGCCCCCCGTCGAGGACCAGGAGGCTCGCGTAGACCCAGATCGCGCCGATCACGAGCGCGGGGACGACGAGGAACGGCAGCGCGAGGGTCGTGCAGATCCAGGTGAGGGCGAAGATCCCGAGGAGCGCACCGAATCTCCCGAAGCCGCCCCACGCCGCTCCGAATCGGAATCTCTCGCCGGTCCGAATCGTCCGGAGCATCGCGTAGCAGAGCCCGCCGAAGAGCGGGCCCGCGAGGATCCCGAAGCTGCAGATCGAGAGGACGTGGAAGAGCGCGGTCGCCCCGAAGATCGGCCAGAAATTCGAGACGTAGACCTCGATCGCCGCGGAGAAGGCCTCCGGCAGGTTCAGCTTCCCGGGCCCGCGCGCGAGGAGCCTCTCGCGGAGCGGCCCCGCGGGGGCGGGGGCGGGGCGGTCCATGACGTCGCTGATGGCGCTCGCGACGTGGCTCGCGCGCTGGTAGCGCCGCGCGGGGTCCTGCTCGAGGGAGCGGAGGATGACCTCGTCGAGACGCACGTCGATCTGCAGCTTGCGGCACGGGGGCTCGAACCGCCCGACGGGGAGCTGGCCGGTGAGCATCTCGTAGATGACCACGCCGAGCGAGTAGATGTCGGCGCGGTGGTCGACGTGCCGCGGGTCATTCCGCTGCTCGGGGGCCATGTAGTCGAGCGTCCCCATGACGACGTTCGACTGCGTCACGTGTGCCGCGGGCGAGTCGCCTCGCAGGATGCGCGCAAGGCCGAAGTCGGCGATCCGGACGCGCCCCTTCTTGTCGACGAGGATGTTCTCGGGCTTGATGTCCCGGTGGACGACCCCTTCGCCGTGGGCGTACTCGAGCGCCTCGCAGATGAGAGGGACCATCCGCATCGCCTGCTCGGGGGTGAGGTGGCCGGCGCGGATGATCTCGCGCAGCGCGACGCCGTCTACGAACTCCATCACGAAGTAGTAGAGGCCGTCCTGCTGGCCGAGGTCGAAGATCCCGACGATGTTCGGGTGGCTGAGGGAGGCGAGGGCGCGGGCCTCGCGGTGGAAGCGGTTGACGAACTCGGGGTCGCGCGAGAAGTGCGCGGGGAGGACCTTCACGGCGACGATGCGGCCGAGGTTGGTCTGGAGGGCCTTGTAGACGACCCCCATGCCGCCCGCGCCGATCTTCTCCTGGATCTCGTACGGCCCGAGGCGGAAGCCGCGCGGCAGGAGCTGCTCGACGGCCGCGGAGGCGCCGCCACCGGGCGACAACTCGACCACGCCGGACCCCGCGCGCATCGTCTGCAGCTTGCGGCGGTCGACGAGCGACTTGCAGACGGGGCAAGGGAACTCGATGAGATCGTCGTGGGCGTCGATCTCGACTCGGCAGCTCGGGCAGAGGAATCGCATGAGGCACCCTGTGTCAGTGGCCAGTGACTGTACTACAATCCTGTCAGATCTTTCCGGGCCGAGAAGATTCCAGGAACTTCAACTCTCAACCTTCAACCACAACTGACCTTCATTCTTCAACTTCAACCTCAAGTCCCTCGCCCCTGAGTTGAAGTTGAGGTTGATGGTTCAGGTTCGATGCCTGAATCGCCCTGGGTTGCGGGCCGCGCCTGCTCTGTGGCCAGTGGTCAGGATTAATCCTACAAGGCTAGTTTCGTCAGCCCCGAAGGGGCTGCCCAAGAGAGCCAGGGGCGCAAGCCCCTGGTTTCCACGCATGCATTCGAACGTGAGCCCTGAAAGGGCGACCCATGAAATGTGTCGCCCTTTCAGGGCTCCCCCCGCGACGGTCCGGAAGGCCCCAGGGGCTGCGCCCCTGGCTGTCTTGACGTCGCCCCTTCGGGGCTGATCTAGCGTTGTAGGATTAAAGCAATCGGTCGGCCAGCGCGGCGCGGGGGTTCCTCGCTGCAAGTTCCTTTGCGTCAAGAACCTGACGAGAAGCCCCGGGCGAGCGCACCGGCGCAGCATGCACGATTGAAAGGAACTTCCAATCGCCACTGAAAGGAGCTTGCATACGCGAACTGTCCGCAGGCCGCGGCGGGGTGGGCCCCTGGCCCCCTCCGCACGTACCAGACATGAGGGGAGGTGTCAATGACCCGAGGCCGCCTTGGGCAACAGATGGCTCCCCTGATTTGACGATGATGTATCAATGGGACGGATCCGGCCCGGACTCCGTTCCGGACACGGCGGGGAAGCGGATGGGAATCCCAGGCATGCCACGACAAGGGTGGGGCCTCGCCCTGGCGGGGGCGCTGTCCGTCGCGACCGCGTGGGCGGCCGTCGAGTGGCAGCACGCCCGCAACGCGCAGCCTCGGCACGTGGTCGACGACCGGATGCCGGCGCGACTCGCACAGTGCGCCCGGCGAGTCCACGCGCTGGAGCTCGAGAGGGACCTCCGCCGCCTGCTGTCCGAGCGCAGCGGGGCCGCCCCCGCGGACGACCCGGTCCCTGCCGAATCGAAGGAGCGCCTGGGCGAGGTCGGCAAGGAGCTCGCGGAGATCGAGACCTCCATCTCCGACCTGAAGGGCAGGATGGTCCGGATCCCTCCCTCTGCGATCGAGGCGATCCCCGAGGGGCCCGATGTGGCCCGGGCGCGGCAGTCGGACCAGGCCGTGTCGGCGGACCTCGTCGCCCTCGAGACGCGCCTCCAGCACGACGCCCCGCAGGTGGGGCGCAAGAGGGAGGAGAAGGAGCGGCTGGACCGCGAGCTGGCGGCGGCCTTCGCGGACGACCTCGCGCGACGGAAGAACCTGGCCTTCAAGTCGCTCGAGGACGCCCTGGTGGAACAGGTCGAAGGGCGGAAGGTGCGGGTGGAGGAGCGGGACCGCCTGCGGATCGAGCTCGCCAGCGTCACGCGTGCAGCGCCTCCAGCCGCCGGCGGCTCGCTGGACTCCGACGCGCTATCGTCGCTCGCGCGCGACCTCGCGGCCGATCCCTCGGACCCGCAGGGATGGTCGGAGGCGGAGGACGACTCCGCCCAGGTCGCCGCCGGGCGAGGGCCGGCGGAGAGCGGCTCGGAGACCGGCGGGATGCAGGCGTTCCCGCCCTTCCCCTTCCTCCTCGGCTGCCTCGTCGGGGTCGTCTGCGCCCTCCTCATGAGGAGAGCCGATCCGCGGGCGAAGGTCCCTTCCGAATCGCAGGAGACCCGCGGAGACCGTCGCGGGCCGCACTCGATCGGTCGCGTGGCGTAGCCGGTGGGGCTCGGGCTACCTCCCGAGCGCCGCCTTCAGCGCGCGGACGACCTTCGCCTGGTCGGACGCGGCGAGCCGGTTGTGGAACGGCAGCGCCAGGGTCTCTTTGGCGACCCGCTCGCACACGGGGAATTGTCCCTCGCGGTACCCCAGCTCGCGCATGTACGGCTGAAGGTGGATGCACGGGAAATACTTCGCGCAGGAGATCCCCTTCCCGCGCAGGCGCGCCATGACGCGGTCGCGGTCGGTCCCCTGCGGGAGGCGAACGACGTAGACGAACCAGCTCCGCGTGAGCTGCGGGGGGCATCCGAGCGTCCGGAGGCCGGGGACCTCAGTGAGCAGCTCGTGGTACCGCTCGGCGACCTTGGAGCGCAGCTTGAGCATCCCGTCGAGGCGCTTGAGCTGGGCGACGCCGAGGGCGGCGGACATCTCGTCGAGGCGGTAGTTGTACCCCATGCGCGGGTGCTCGAGCCACCCTCCGTCGGCGGGGCGCCCCTGGTTGCGGAGGGAGCGGAAGAGGTCGTGCAGCTCTTTCTCGTTCGTGACGATCATCCCGCCTTCGCCGGTGGTCATCTGCTTGTTGGGGTAGAAGGCGAAGACGGCGCTCTCGGCGATGGTGCCGGCCTTGCGGCCTCGGTAGGTCGCGCCGATCGCCTCGCAGGCATCCTCGACGACGCGCAGGCGGTGCTTGCGCGCGATCCGCATGACCTCGCCCATCTCGGCGGGGAGGCCGAAGACGTGGACGGGGAGGATGGCGCGCGCGCGCGAGGTGATGGCGGCCTCGATGGCGCGGACGTCGAGGTTGAGGGTCTCCTCGTCGATGTCGACGAAGACGGGGCGGGCGCCTTCATAGAGGAGGACGTTCGCCGAAGCGACGAAGCTGAAGGGGGTGGTGACGACCTCCTCGCCTCGGAGGAGACCGAGGGCGTGGACGCAGAGGTGGAGGCCCGCGGTGCCGCTCGAGACGGCGACGGCGAAGCGGGAGCCGGTCCACTGGGCAAAGCGCTGCTCGAACTCTGGGACGCGGGGGCCGAGGGAGAGGAAGGGCGTCTTGAGCACGGCTGCGACGGCGGCCTGCTCGGCCTTCGTGATGTCGGGGCGCGAGAGCGGGATCATGCGGGGCTTCCCTCCCGGGGAACGATCCACGAAGACGCACGAATGGTCGACGAAGAGTTGGCGGGGATCGACAGGCGCGGCGCTGCGATCTCGCGCGAGCGTGGTGTTGCGCATCGAATCGGCGGAAGAAAGACGCGGGCGTGTTCGAGGGTGCGCACGCTCCGGCGTGATCCGACAACGCAGCGGCCGCGGTGGCCGAGGAGGAGGGGCCGCAGGCCGAGCCGTCGGCACGACACAGGGGGACAGAGGCGGCGATGGCACGTCCAAGCCCGGTTTCGATCGCGTGCGGGAAGAGATCGAACCACGTCCATGGGAGACATGCCTCTGTCCCCCAGTGTCGTGCCCGCGGCTCCCCCCCCCCCCCGCGGCCCCCCCCCCCCCCCCCCCCGCCCGCCCGGGCGCGGCGCCCCCCCCCCCCCCCGCCGGGGGCCTCCCCCTCCC
>Ga0082335_1008851_pt1 | contig 11203 bp, 7 predicted proteins | sample Subgrocontami58m_FD_72375 | JGI IMG/M metagenome (GOLD analysis project Ga0082335, IMG submission 72375) | Subsurface groundwater microbial communities from S. Glens Falls, New York, USA - GMW37 contaminated, 5.8 m (SPADES assembly) (version 2) ...
TCTACACCTTGCTCACCATCATCCCGCGTTACCTTTTGCCGATCATGCCGCTCTATATGATTTTCGCCGCCTACACTTTTGATCAAGCATATAGCCGATGGCAGACAGCACATCGCTAATGATCGTCGCTCACATTTTTAAAGCCACAGGTCTCTCCGGCTCCGAGTCGCATCTGCTCTCGCTCGCGCGCGGTTTGCGTGATGAGGGATTCGAATCACACTTGATCATCCTGATCGATCCGACTCGGCTGCCCGATACGTTGATCCACGCCGCGCAGACTCAGGGGACGCCGACTCATCTAGTGCAACTGAATCACGATCTCGATCTTTTTTCCGTTCCAAAAATCAAAACGATCCTCGAGTCCATTCACGCACAGATCGTCCACACCCATTTGATTCACGGCGATCTGTTCGGCGCGCTCGCCGCAGGCAAAAGGGTTGTCGTGCAGAGTCGGCACAACGATGACAAGTTTCGGCGCAACATCCTCATCAAGTTGCTCACTCGCTCGCTCGCCAGCCGCGCCAAAACGATCATCGCCATCTCTGACTCATTGGCGAACTTTGTGCGCGATGTAGAAGGGGTGACGCCGTCTAAGATCACCCGCATCCATTACGGACTCGATCCGAATGAGGTGACAGGCAAAGCGAAAGCGGGGGCATTGCGAAAAGAATTAAAGATCAACGAGTCTCCGCTCATCGGCGCAATCGGGCGGCTTACTGAACAAAAGGGGTTTGAATACTTGCTTGAGTCTTTTGCGCGTGTGCGAGACAATGTGAAAGAAGCCCATCTGGTGATCGCCGGTGACGGCGAGCGGCGGCACGCGCTGGAATCGAAAGCTCAAAGTTTGAACATCGCCGACGCGGTTCATTTCTTGGGTTGGCGTGACGACGTCCCTTCGATCATGATCGATCTCGACGCGCTCATCGTGCCATCGTTGTGGGAAGGGTTCGGGCTAGTGACTCTCGAAGCGATGGCATTGAGCAAACCGATCATTGCCAGCAAGGTGAGCGCGTTACCGGAAATTATTTCGCAGGACGAAACCGGCTTGCTCATCTCGCCCGCCGACTCTGCCGCGCTCGCCGATTCGATCTTGAATCTGTTGCGCGATCCAGCCAAAGCAAAAACGATGGGGCAGCGTGGTCGCGCGCGATTAGAAAAAGAATTTACGATTCAACGCATGGCGCAACGCCACGCAGTTGTCTATAAAGAAGCGGCATCGCGCGTACCAGAGTTTCGCGCCTAATTGTTCATTGTCTCATTGTTCATCGTTCATTTCTTATGTGCGGCATCTGCGGCGTCATTCACTTCGATAACTCTCCCGTAGCCAAACACGATCTAGAGCGTATGGTGAAAACAATTCATCATCGCGGTCCCGATGATTGCGGTATGTGGGCTGATGGCAATGTGGGCTTGGGCAACACGCGCTTAGCGATCATTGATCTTAGCAGCGCCGGGCATCAGCCGTTATCGAACGAAGCAGGCGATATGTGGATCGCCTTCAACGGCGAGATTTATAACTTCAAACACTTGCGTGATGAAGTGGTGCGCCCGATGCACCGCTTTCGATCTCACACCGACACCGAAACGATCCTGCATTTGTTTGAGGATCAGGGCATCGGCTGTTTAGAGTTGTTACGCGGGATGTTTGCTTTAGCGATCTGGGATGGGAGCAAACACGAGTTGTGGCTAGCGCGTGATCGACTCGGCAAGAAACCACTTTACTATTATCAAGATGCCAAGCGTTTTGTCTTCGGTTCGGAGATTAAATCGATTCTCGAATATCTGGGCGTGCGGCGCGAATTAAACCGCGACGTGATCCCGTTGTATCTGGCTTATGGCTACGTGCCTGCGCCCGAAATGATCTTCCAGGGAATCAAAATGTTGCGGGCGGGGTGTTGGTTGAAAGTGAAAGATGGAGTCGTCGAAGAAAAAGAATACTGGTCGCCGCCTCTTGTAGGGGCGCATGACCATGCGCCCTTACGCACGGAACAAGAATGGATCAATGCTTTGCTCGATCAATTGCGCGAAGCCGTGCGCCTGCGATTGATCAGCGATGTGCCACTCGGAGCGTTTCTTTCGGGTGGGTTAGATTCAAGCGCGGTGGTGGCGCTGATGGCAGAAGAGTCGGCGACACCCGTGAAGACGTTTGCCATTGGGTTCAGCGGCGAGCCATCGTACGATGAGACGGCGCACGCGCGTGTGGTGGCAAATCATTTAAAGACCGAGCATCACGAATTTATTGTCGAACCCAACGCAATTGACTTGATCGAAAAATTGACGTGGCACTTAGATCAACCGTTTGGCGATTCGTCGGTGATACCCACGTATCTCGTTTCAAAGTTGGCGCGCGATCATGTGACGGTGGCGTTGAACGGCGACGGCGGCGATGAACTCTTTGCGGGTTACGAAAGATTTTACGCGGCGCGACTGGCGCAGCAATATCAGCGTGTGCCGAAGATCGCTCATAATTTAATTTCGGGCGTCGCCTCGCGTTTGCCACAAGGCACAGGCTACCGCGATCTGGGGCGGCGCACGTCGCGCTTTGTGAACACCGCGCGGCAAACGTTACCCGATCAGTATTTGGGATGGGTGGGGATCATGTCGGAAGATTTAGTGGAACGGTTATGCGGTCACGCGCGCGCGGCCGATCATTTTAAAAATTATTTTCGCGCGCGCGCCGACGGCGACCCCGTGCCGACTCTGCTCGATGTCAACATGAGATCCTATCTGCCCGACGATCTGTTGATCAAAGCCGATCGCATGAGCATGGCAGCCTCACTTGAAGCCCGCTCGCCGTTTCTCGATCACGTCTTGGTAGAATTCGCGGCGACGATCCCGGCGTCGTTGAAGTTGAAAGGCAGCGTCGGTAAATATATTTTGAAGCGCGCCTTTGAAAACAAATTGCCGCGCGAAATTATTTACCGGCGCAAGCACGGCTTCGGCGTGCCGATTGGAAAATGGTTCCGCACGACTCTGCGCGATTACGTAAACGAGATTCTGCTTTCGACTCGCGCCACGCAGCGCGGGGTGCTGCGGACGGAGGCTGTGCAACAGTTGGTGAACGAACATCTTAGCGGCGCACGCGATCACGGTCACGCGCTGTGGACGGTGATGATGTTGGAAGTGTGGGCGAGGAAGTTTTTGGATTAGAAAACAAAATCCGTGATACGTGATGCTTCGCATGATGCGTGAAATAAATTCACGCATCACGTATCAATCGTCACGCATCACTTTGAGGAGATTTACATGACTCGATACCTAGTAACCGGCGGTGCGGGCTTCATCGGCTCAAGCATTGTGGAAGAGTTGGTGAAGCGTGGACATATAGTGCGCGTTGCCGACAATTTTGCGACAGGTCGCCGCGAGAATTTGAAGGCGGTGATAGATAAGATCGAATTGGTGGAAGGCGATCTGGCGGAACTCGATTTCGCCCGTCACGTCGCGCGCGATGTGGATTTTGTTTTGCATCAAGCCGCCATCCCCAGTGTGCCGCGCTCGGTTGCCGACCCGATCCTCAACAACCGCTCCGGCGTGATAGCGACTCTGAATATGTTGGTCGCGGCGAAGGATGCCAAAGTGAAACGTATGACGTTTGCCTCGTCGTCGTCAATTTATGGAGAAGCCTTTGCTGGCGCGAAGCACGAAGATATGCAATTGCTTCCTCTCTCACCGTACGGCGTGAGCAAAATGGCGGCAGAGGGTTATTGCGTTGCCTTTCATACCGTGTATGGTTTTGAAACGGTGTGTTTGCGCTACTTCAACGTATTCGGCCCGCGACAAGACCCCACGTCGGAATACTCGGCGGTGATCCCGAAATTCATCACTGCGCTGTTAAACAAAAAAGCCCCGACCATTTATGGCGATGGCGAACAGACTCGTGACTTCACTTACGTCGGCAACGTAGTCGCCGCCAACCTGCACGTCCTCACTGCGCCCGCAGAACATACGGCTGGCGGATTCTTCAACGTGGCAATGGGACAAGCCACCTCGCTCAATCAACTTGTGGATATGCTCAACGAATTGATCAACACGAATCTCAAAGCCAACTACGCCCCCGCCCGCACCGGCGACATCAAACACTCAACGGCAGACGTGAACAAAATCAAGAACGCCTTGAACTACTCGCCTGAGATCAGTTTGATTGATGGGCTGAAGTTGACGATTGAGTGGTACCGGAATAGCAAATAGCAAATAGCAGATGGCTGATAGCAGATAGCGTATCGCATATCGCATATCGCACGTCACGTATCACGCATCACGTATCACGCTATCAACCATTCGCCTTCATCCACCGTGATTCGCGTTCTCCGTCTCATCGCTCGCCTCAACATTGGCGGACCGGCACTGCACGTCACGCATCTCGCGCGCGGATTGAATCCGAATCGATTCACGACCCGACTCGTCACGGGCAACGTCGGCAAAGACGAAGGTGATATGGGCGATCTCGCCCGCGATCTCGATTGGCAGGTCATCCCCGAACTGGGGCGCGAGGTGAACCCGGCGGACGATCTCCTTACCCTGCTAAAATTGTGGAAGCTCATGCGTCAATGGTCGCCGCACATCGTCCACACGCATACGGCAAAGGCAGGCGCGGTGGGGCGCATCGCGGCAAAGCTCGCCGCTGTGCCGATCATCGTTCACACCTTTCACGGTCACACCTTTCACGGCTATTGGGGAAAAATCGGATCGCAATTCACCATCAACGCCGAGCAAGTGTTGTCGTTGATCACCGACAAAGTGATCGCCGTGAGTGATCGCGTGCGTGACGATCTGATTCAGTATCGGATCGCCGCGCCGCAAAAAATTTTGGCCGTGCCGCTCGGGCTTGATCTTGAACCTTTTGCTCATCAACCCCGCGCGGACGCCGCCACACCCACCATCGGCATTGTGGGTCGCCTGGTTCCGATTAAGAACCACGCGCTGTTTTTGCAAATGGCGCGGCTGATGATCGCCGACGGCTTTCGCGGCAGATTCATGATCGTCGGCGACGGTGAGCTGCGCGGCGAATTAGAATCGCAAGCGGGCGATCTTGCTGATCGAGTCATCTTCAGTGGATGGCGGCGCGATCTCACGAACGTTTATTCGGAGATGTCGGTTATAGTGAACACCTCTTTGAATGAAGGGACTCCGGTGGCGTTGATCGAAGCAATGGCAAGTGGGGTGCCGGTGGTTGCCACTGCCGTTGGCGGCGTCCCCGATGTGGTGCGCGATGGTGAGACGGGTTATCTCGCGCCAAGCGGCGACGCGCGCGCCTTGGCAGATCAAGTTAACAAAGCGTTGCGCGATGGATCATCAATCGCCCATCGCGCGCAAGAGGAAGTGTTGAAGAAATTTTCCAAAGAACGATTGATTCAAAATATGGAAGGACTCTACGAAAACCTGATTCAAAAATCGCGGTAACTTCTCAGCCGTCATTGCGAGGAGCGTTCTGTGCGACGAAGCAATCTCATGGCGCGACCGAGATTGCTTCGCAAAGTGCGCTCGCAATGACGACGTGGCTGAGTTCCCAAATTTGATTTTTTGAGTTTGAAGTTTGAAATTTGCAGTTTTGTAGTTTTATTTTTATGACTCAATACATTCTCATCGCCGTTGCCGCCGGGCTGCTCGCCTTCATCGTCACGCCCGCCACGTTGATCTTTGCGCGGCGCAACGGCTTCGTCGCCGAACCCGGTCCGCGCAAAACGCATCACATCCCCATTCCGTTGTTGGGCGGTGTGGCGATCTGGGCGGCGTTTGTGATCAGTTTAATCTTCTTCGCCGAAGGCGCCGAGTTCCGTGAACTCGCCGCCATCATCATCGGCGGCACGCTGGTCTCGGTGGTTGGGCTGGTGGACGATCATCGCGGCATGCGCCCGCGCACTAAATTATTTTGGCAAGTGATAGCCGCGTTGATCCTCGTCGTCGGCAATGTCCGCGTACGTTTCTTGGGTCTCCCTTGGCTTGATATTCCGTTGACAATTTTTTGGGTTGTGGGAATCTGCAACGCGATCAACTTCATGGATAACATGGACGGACTCGCCGCAGGTGTTGCCGCCGTTGCCGCGGGAACGTTCTTGGTGATTGCGGTGATCAACGGGCAAGTGCTGGTGTCGAGTCTTGCCGCGGCGCTGCTCGGCGCATGTCTCGGATTTTTAGTTTACAACTTTCATCCCGCCCTGACCTTCATGGGCGATGCCGGATCGTTGTTGTTAGGATTCATGCTGGCGGTGTTGGGCATCAAATTAAATTTCCCGCACACCTCTCAAGAGTCTGTATGGATGGTGCCGCTTGTGGTTTTGGGTCTACCGATCTTCGACACAACGCTCGTCACCCTCTCACGCTTGCGTCGGCGAGTCTCCGTCGCACAGGGCGGCGCCGATCACACTTCACATCGCATGGCGCGTTTAGGTTTGAGTCATCGTCGAGTCGTAGTGTCGCTCTACTTCGTCGGCATTGCGCTGGGCGTGATCGCCGTGATCATGAGCGTCTCGCCCCCGGTGTATGCCAATACAACTCTCGGCGTGATGGCGCTAGTCGCGGTATTTGTGATTATTGTTTTAGAAGAAGCCTATCGCCAACCCGCCACGTCGCCTTTCCGATCTGATCTGCGCCTGGTGTTCATCGGCGGCGGGGAGGAGATGCTGCCACTGCTTAAGGGAGCGATGGATGTGAGTCAGCGCGTGACGATGTTGATCACGCCGGGCGAGAATGAGATTTCTGCCTCTCGTTTGAAAGAGTGCATCAACATTTTGGCAGATTATCCGCAAGCAGTCAGTTCGGTCTTGGCAAACATAGAGCCGCGCGGGTCGTTGACCGAGATGGTCAGCTTGTGGGATGAGGCATTCCGCTTGCGAGGTCGAATGGCGATCACGGTTGCGCTGGAATCGGCGGCGTCACCTAGTGAGGCAGCGATCAGCGCGATCAGCAAATGTGATCTGATCCTGATCGGCGGCGAGCTTCGCGAAAATGTGCTGCCGACTCTGCAAATCGGCGGCATCGCCGACTTGTTGCGCCGATCCAAACGCGCCCGCGTGCTGGCGCATCCCGATCCGCAACGGGCGTTGAAAGAGATTGAGGCAAACGCCGGCAAGGATTTGATCACCCACATCATCACCAATAATCAAATTGAAAAACCTTGGTTAGAAGTCGCAAATTTAAAAAAGAGCGAGCGCGTCGCCGAAGCCATCACCCGGATTTGGTTGAGGCGGACACGAGTGCGCGGCACACCGGCGCCGATCTCCGGGAGCATTTATGAGTGAGAAGAATTTCGCCGCCGCCGACGGCTTGGCGTCAGCGGCGATTGCCGGGTTGTTGTTTTGCGCTTATCTCTTCACGGCGTCGTTGACATTCATCAGTGGCGACGAACTTTTTTTATTTGACTACACCGAAAGTTTGGCCAAACACGGAAGCGTATGGCGCAGCGAAACAGCCGAGTTGGAGTGGCCCGGCGAATCCACAACCGAACCGCTTCAGCCGTTGCTCGCCGCGCCGTTGTATTGGTTCATCAACAACTTCGACGGCATCGGCAACGTGCATGGCACGTTGTTGTTCAACCCGCTCATCACTGCCCTCACCGGCACATTAGTGTTTTTATATCTGCGGCGGCTCGCCTTTGATCGTCTCACTTCGATTATTGCCGCGCTGGCGTTTGGGTTAACGACTCTCGCCTGGCCCTACACCAAAACTTTTTTCCGCGAACCCCTCACCGTCTTTTTAATTTTTGCCTGCGCCTTTTGTTTGCTTTGTTTGCGCGAAGCGATACGCGACAATGATCGCGGCAAACGGATATGGTTTCTGTTGGCGTTGATCAGCGGACTCTCCGGGATGTTAACCAAAGAGGCGGCGGTCTTCGGTGTGCCGACCGTATTATTGATTCTTCTGCCGCTCGTCATGGCGCGACTCCGCGCCCCGCGTGATTGGGCGATCTTATTTGGAATCAGTTTTGTTGCATTGGCGATCATCTTAGGCGCGTTAAGTTTGTTCGGCAGTTACATGGGCATTGGTCGCTTCGACTTCTTCGGACGCTTGGCGCAGATGTGGGCGAACCTGGCACTCGCGCAACAAGGCATCGTCGGATTTTTGATCAGCCCCGGCAAAAGCATTTTTGTTTATTCGCCCATCTTGTTGTTCGCCCTCGCCGCGCCGTTCATCACAGATCGCAATAGACGGTGGGATGTCAGTTGGCAATTCATTCTGGTCTTTGTCTTCGTCGTCATCTATTCGTTTGTGCGCGGCGCCGAATGGTTCGGCGGGCGCAACTGGGGACCGCGTTACATGGTGCCCCTCACGCCGTTTCTCGTCGTCAGCGCCGCGCCGTTGATTCAAATTGCGCTTCACAACAAACAGTGGTTCGCCAAAGTTGCGTTGATCATTTTGCTCGTCGCCGGGTTCGCCGTTCAAATCGGCGGCACCGCAGTGAACTTGGGCGACTACGATGAGATCGTCGGCGCGATTACGCCGGGCGGACCTTGGACGATTGCCATTTGGAATCCATATTACTCACCGGTGTTAGGACATTGGCGATTGATGGGCGCGAAGGCAGCCGACTTCGCCTGGGCGCAAGCACAGTCATCACCGGCGTGGATCATGCCGATCCTGATCGTTGCGGTCGCCGCCGTTTTCAGCGCAGCGTTATACCTTTCATTAACCAAACAACTCAAGCGGCGCATAATGTTTCTCTCTTTCATCGGCGGCTTCCTTCTTACGGGCGCGATGACGTGGTTTAGTTTGCGCGCCATCTATTATGATCGTCGCTATCAAGGCGACATCCCTCAACTGCATCAACTCAATGACGCGCTTCGCGCAATTGACGCGCCCGATCCGATCCTCTTCCTCAACAATCACGCCTACTTCAACTTCATGTTGAATTACTACAAAGGCAACTTGTGGTGGTATACGCTCGAACTGAATCCGAAGGAACTTTTGCAAGAAGGCGAACCGCGCCCCGCGCCGTCCACCGACCCCACTACCATTGCCAACCGCAACGCGCGAAGCGTGATCGAGTATTTCGGCGAACAACGGAAAACGGTTTACTTGATCATGGAACACAGCCTCTTCACGCCCGAGTCGCCGCGCCCGTTGGAGTGGTGGATGTCGTCTCGTTATTTCTACGAAGGCGTGCAGGAGTTCAGCACCACAGTTCGCTTGGTTCGCTTTTCATCCGCGCTCGCGCCCAAACCCAACGAGCCATCGGCGCATCAGGTTAAATATCAACTCGGCAAAACGATCATGCTCACTGGATGGGATGCTATACCTGACGGCACGCGTTTGAGACCCGGCAGCACCTTGAACATCTCGACTCAATGGAAAGCGATCAGCCAACCCGAAGGCGATTACAAGATCGCTTTGTATTTCATCAGCCCGACGGGCGCGGTGGTGATGCAAGATGACAGCATCCCGATGAATACTTTTTGGGCGACGACGTCCTGGCAGCCTAATGACACCATTCGTCACAACATCGCCTTCGTCCTCCCCACAGATTTGCTTCCGGGTTTTTACGAAGTGTGGACGGTGATGTATTCTGAGGCAGACAATCAGCGTTTGCCCGTGCAAGACTCCAGCGGCACCGCCATCCGCGATCACATCGTGCTGACCACTGTGGAGATCACTCGCTGATGGGCGCGATACTAGTCACCGGCGCGGCGGGGTTCATCGGCAGTCACGTCAGCGAGATGTTGCTTAAACGTGGCGAACACGTCATCGGCTACGACAATCTCGATCCGTATTACGATCCGCGAATCAAACGGCGCAACGTCAACTTGCTCAGCGACTACATTCAATTCACTTTCATCGAAGGCGACATTCGTGACCCCGAAAAATTAAATCACGTCGTGAAGACGCAAGAGATAGATCGAATCGTTCACCTCGCCGCATTAGCTAATGTTCGTGTGTCAATAAATCGCGCCGCCGATTTCACCGCCGTCAACGTCGGCGGCACCGTCAACGTGTTAGAAGCGGCTCGCGCTGTAAACGCCGCACACGTCGTCATCGCTTCAACGTCCTCCGTCTACGGCGAAACAAACCGCATCCCTTTCACCGAAGACGATCCCGCCATCAACCCTCTCGCGCCCTATCCCGCCACAAAACGCGCCGCCGAGTTAATGTCCCACGCCTTTCATAATCTTTTTCACTTGCCCATTACCGCCCTTCGATTCTTCAACGTCTACGGACCTCGCGGCAGACCCGACATGACGCCCTACAAATGGACACAAGCGATTCTCAACGGCGAACCCATCACGCTCTTCAACAAAGGCACCATGAAACGCGATTGGACATTCGTTGACGACACTGCCAAAGGCGTCGTCACCGCTCTCGATCATCCAAACGGATTCGGCATTTATAACTTGGGGCGCGGTGAGCCGGTGTTGATGAGCGACTTCGTGCAGATCATCGAAGAGATCACCGGCAAAAGCGCAATCATTCAAGAAACTGCCGCGCCCCCAAGCGATCCCAGCGTCACTTACGCCGACGTCACTCGCGCCCGAAAAGCTTTCGGCTATGACCCGCAAGTGTCAATCGCCGATGGGCTACGAAAATTTTGGGAATGGTTTCGACGAAAGGATGAAGGATGAATTATCCACAGGACGCTTCGCGTGAAGGATGGATGCTTGATTCATCCTTCATAATTCTTAATTCATAATTCCCATGCAACGCGACGGACTCTTTGAACTCAAACGCAAGTGGCTGCCTCTATTTTTATTCGGGGTTGCCATTTTTGGTTCGGGCATTGCCCTCTTCGCCCTGTGGCTGTATCGCAGTTCGCCCTACCCGCGCATCGTCGTTGATTTTTTAACCACCAACGATCCCGCCTCACTTCCGCGCGGAACATTAATCAGCCTCAGCGCGGCGGCTTTCGCCTTGTTCGGCGTGTGGATCCTCCTCTACTCGATTCGCAAGATCAACGAAAGCGAAGTCGGCGAGATCGATTCATTCTGGTGGAAGATCGCCGTTGCCGCGCTTGCCGGAGGCTGGTGGCTGGGGCAGCCGCGTGTGGCGGTGATCGGATCGGGAACGGGGATGCCAACTCTGCTGCGGGCGCTGAAAACTTTTTGTGGAGCAATCACCGTTGTGGGAAACGCCGCACCCGAACTTGTGATCGCTTTGGCGGATGACGAAGAGGGCGTGAGGTATGTCCTGCACAAGACTTCGGAAGTTTTAAAAACTTCCGAAGTCTCTCAACTAAGCAACGGCTTGCGCTTGCACGGTCGCTTCCTCTCTCCCGATT
>Ga0082335_1008852_pt1 | contig 11202 bp, 6 predicted proteins | sample Subgrocontami58m_FD_72375 | JGI IMG/M metagenome (GOLD analysis project Ga0082335, IMG submission 72375) | Subsurface groundwater microbial communities from S. Glens Falls, New York, USA - GMW37 contaminated, 5.8 m (SPADES assembly) (version 2) ...
GATTCTCCAACCGAACCATTAACTCACGCAAGAGGGCAGCTTGTTAATTCAGCTCCGCTCGGAGCGTATTCTATACCGATTTTACAAGCTTATATAAATTTACAATTAGGCAATCAGCAAACCGGCGTAACTCTTCAGTATGATGTTGATGCTTATAAAATAGTTTACAGAACTATAGATCCGAATGGTAATTTAGTTAATGCATCAGGCATGGTTTGTATTCCAAGAGGCAAAAACAATCTTTCTCTAATTAGTATTCATCATGGCACGCAAACTAACAGGAATAAGGTGGGCTCGGTTAATCCGTATAATACACCCGAGGGAATAATTGCTGCAGCACTCGGTTACTATGCTGTTATGCCGGATTATCTCGGGCTTGGCGAATCAAATCTTCTTCATCCTTATCATCTTGCCAAACCCTCTGCAGATGCTGTTATAGATATGATTAGAGCCGGAAGAGAATTTGCGAATAAAAACGGTCTTACTCTTAACGGGCAAGTTTTTCTTGCCGGTTATTCCGAAGGAGGATACGTAACTCTTGCCGCTCATAAAGAGATTCAGCAAAATTACAGCAGCGAGATAAAAGTTGCCGCTAGTGCGCCGATGGCAGGTGCATACGATTTGAATCTAACTGCAAAAAAGATAATTCAAAATAAAATTTACAATCAACCATCATATCTTGCATTCTTTTTTGCCGCATATAATAATTATTACGGTTGGAACAAATTGAACGATTTTTTCAATTCACCTTACGCAGAAAAGATTCTCTCGTTGTTTGATGGCACTAAAACCACAGATGAAATAAATAATCAATTAACTAATGATATAAATCAGCTTTTCAAAACAAATTTTGTTAACGCTTATCTTAACGGAAACGAAACAACGTTAACATCTGCTTTCGACAGAAACAGCCTGCTCAATTGGACTCCGATTGCACCGATAAGATTTTATCACGGCAGTGCCGATGAATATGTTCCGTATGAAAATTCAGTACAGGCGAGAAATAATTTTATTTCACGCGGAGCAAATGTTGAACTTATTACTATTCCGGGAGGAACCCACTCAACGGCTGCTCTGCCCAGCATAATAAGCGCGATTAATTGGTTTGAGCAGTTAAGAATTAAGAAAATGTTAGCAGCAAAGTAAAGTATTAATTATTAATGGAGCCAATGATGAAGAAAATTTTTGCTTTACTTGTATTATCTATTTCCATTCTAAACGCTCAAGGAAAAGTAAAAGTAACTTTAGAAGTAATTTCACCAACGTTAGAGGACACATCTAAAATTTACGTTGCGGGTAATATTGAAGAACTTGGCGGATGGAAGCCCGATAAAGTAATGTTGAATTACAGCGGAAATAAAATCTGGAACAAAAAATTTGAGATAGTAAAAGGCACCCGTCTCGAATACAAATTTACAAAAGGGAGCTGGGCAACCGAAGCACTCGGAAGCGATTCTTCAATCCCGCAAAATGCAGTTCTTGTTGCGAACCGGGACACTATAGTTTTAATAACAATATTCAATTGGCGGGATAAATTTAATTTCAAAGTTAAAGGACAAATTACCGGAACAGTTAAGTATCATAAAAATTTTGTTCTGCACGGATTAAAACCACGCGATATTTTTGTTTGGCTCCCACCGGATTATGAAAACGATAAAAAAAAACGTTATCCGGTTTTTTATATGCATGATGGACAGAATCTTGTAGATCCAAGAACATCGAATACATTTATTGATTGGCAGATTGACGAAACTGCCGATAGTTTAATTCGTGGAGGAGAGATCGAACCGTTTATCATAGTTGGAATTAATAATACAGATGACCGCGGAACGGAATATAATAACACACCTCTTGGAAAACTTTATATGAGATTGATTGTGGAAAAAATAAAATCGTTCGTAGATCAAGAATATAGAACTTTGCCGGACACCAAACATACAGCTGTAGGCGGATCTTCATTGGGTGGATTAATTTCTATGATATGCGTTTGGGACTATCCTAATGTGTTTTCACAAGCAGCTTGCTTTTCCCCGGCATTTTTGTTCCGCGATTTTGATTACACTAAAGTCATTCAGGATGATAAAGCAATAAAGAAGAACTTGCTGATATATATTGATAACGGCGGTGTAGGTCTGGAAACAGTGCTTCAACCCGGCGTTGATAAAATGGTTAATGTACTCAGAGAAAAAGGATTTAAGGAAGGGAAAGATCTGTTTGTTTTTATTGATGAGAAAGCAGAGCACAATGAAGCCGCCTGGGCTAAACGCGTTTGGAAACCAATAAAAATATTTTTTAAAAAGTAATTTATTCTCACCCTCTCTTTTGGAGAGGGACAGGGAGAGACAAATATGAAAATTCTTGTCGGTTCAAAAAATCAGGTTAAAATTTCTTCTGTTGAAGAAGCGTTCAAAAATTATTTCGATAATATTGAAGTAATTGGAATTGAAATTGAATCCGGAGTTTCGGTTCAGCCGGTGAACGATGAAACATTTGTTGGGGCTCAAAACCGGGCTATGAAACTAAAAGACTTAAATGATAAACAAAATCTTTCCGCAGATTTTTTCGTCGGCATCGAAGGTGGAATTATGAAACAGTTTGATAAATGGTTTGCCTTTGGCTGTATGTGTGTTGCCGATAAAGAAGGAAGAATTGGATTTGGAACATCTCCCCATTTTGAACTTCCTCAAAGTGTGGTTGAAAAACTTTTACAAGGAATCGAACTTGGCGATGTAATGGACGAAATTATGAATCAACAAAACACAAAGCAGAGACATGGCTCCATCGGTTTCTTCACAAACGGAGTGATGAACAGAAAAGAACTTTATATTGAAGGATTGAAAGTTGCAGTAATTCCGTTTTTACATAAAGAGATGTTCTTTTAAATCTTGCTCATGATCTGGAACGGGCAAGATCACGATTAAGATTACGATAAAGAATATACAAAAGGAGAAAAAATGACTCTACTGATTTATTAGATTGCTGCATTTACGAGTAAACTTTTCATATTTTTATATAGACATTATAAAATACCTAATGACACAAACTAAAATCATACTTTCAGAACTCCAAAGTCTTATTCAAAAAAATAGCATTGACATTTCCAGCTTTTTTTCAGTAGAACAAGAATTTACTTATGATCCAATCAAACATTACATTAAAGCGATTTCGGAATTTCAAACTAAGCCAGAGACCGCTTCACATGAACTTTTCCGTTCAATCATTAAGGATACTCTAAAAATAGAAGCATTTAACGAAGTTAAAATTGGAAATGGCTTTGTTGACTTTGCAATAAAAGAGAACATAGGCAATCCGCTTCTTATAGAATTAAAACCTTTGTTTAAGTTCATCAAGTCAAAAGGTGTTTTGAAAGCCGAGGAACTTGATTTTACAGATCACAAAAACCAAGTACTTAAATACCTTAGAACAAACGAATATGTTATTCTTACTAATCTAAAAGAAGCATTTCTTTTTAGTCGAAATGCAATAATAGACTTTGAACCATTTGCTTCTCTTGGTTTTGTAGAACTTCTACATAGTTTTATTCGATACCAAAACCTTTGGGATACGTTAAGAAGAATCGAAGATCAGAATATTAAAGTTGATCTTGATAAATCCTTCTTCGAGGATCTCAAAAACTGGTATAATGAATTTAAGTCAATCCGATTCATTGAAAATGATAAATTCACCAACGAAGAACTAATTGTACTGCTTCTTAATAAAATCATTTTTATTAAAACCCTTGATGATTTCGGGCTGATACAATTTAATCAGATTGTAGACGAATATTTAAATAAGAAAGAAAAATGGGGGGCAAAGGGGAGCGAAAAAATCTTAACAAGATTTTTTGCTGAATTGGAAGAATATTTTGACGACTTCTATGATACCGAACTCTTTAAGGAAAAGTTCTGGAATTATGTTGTAAAGGATAAGAGCAATACAGACAAGTTCATGTATACTTTTGAACGTGCCCTGGGTCTTGATAATTGGAGCCGTTCTTTTGGCCGCGGGATGCTGCATTACCAATATAGATGGATTGATGAGGATATCTTCGGAAAAGCATACGAAACATTTATTGCTGAAAACAAAAAAGATTCCGGAATTTTTTATACCCCCAAAGATATAACCCAATACATGGCAAAAAAACTTGTAGATCAGTTATTTATGCCGGTGGTTAGTGAAATAGTAACAGCATTAGATAAGGATGACACAAACCTTGAAACAGCCGATCAACTAATTGAAGAACTTTATAACATTAGAATAATAGATACAGCAGCGGGTAGCGGAAGTTTTCTAATAAAGATATTACGTGAAATCTACAATTGCTATCAAATGATTGAAAACCAAACAAGTTGGGTTGGTAAATTAGCCGGAACTGATTTATTTGATCAGCCGAAAAATTATCAGGATGCGAAGGCGTTTAGACAAAAGCATTTCTTTAATTCAACAAGTGCATCTCAACTTCAGCTGATATCAAAAATAGTTTTGAAACATATTTATGCAGCGGATATTGATGAGCGTGCGCTTGAAACAGCTAAAACGAACATTTGGAAAGAGGCGATTAAACTCAATCCGAGAATTTATAACTACAAAAACCTCAATGGAGAAAACAACCACATACTTCCTAATCTCGAATTAAATTTTATCTGCGGTGATACAATTGCCGATCTTCCAATCGATCTTCAACTTAAAATTATTAGTGAAGAATTTAGTAGTGAAATTAAGAGACTGCATGAAATAAGAAACGGCTACCTGATTAATCCATTTTATCCCGACTTCATTGACGAAGCGTTAGAAATCAAACGAAAAATATTTGAGAGACTAAAAATAGAATTACCGCTAATTGAAAATCCCGTTTTTGTCTGTGTGGATTTCTTCTTCTGTTACTTTGATGGGGAAGGGAAAATTCTCGAAGAAGAAAAGAGAGGGTTTCATGGCGCTATTGGGAATCCACCATGGGAGGCGATAAAACCAGTAGAAAAAGAATTTGCCGGAAAGGGTAAAGGCGAAATTGATATTCTTAATTTCAAAAAATGGTTTGAAGAAAAACTTGCTACGGATGATAAATTCCGCGGCGAATGGCAAAAATATACCGAGTTTTATGAGAATTATAAATCTCATATCAGTTCCAGGTATAACTATCAGGGCGTTGGAGATCCGAACTATTACAAATTATTTTTAGAAAAAGACCTTGAGCTTCTTAGAAGTGGCGGAGTTGTTAACATTCTAGTACCGTCGGGTATTCAAACAGATAAGGGGTGTTCCGAATTACGCGATTTGCTTATTAATAAAAATCAATTACATGAACTTCTTTCTTTCGAAAACCGCGGCTACACACGAATTGTTAACGGAGAAGAAAAAACAATACGCCTTTTTCCGGAAGTAGACAGCCGGTTTAAATTCACTATAGTTAATGCCTCTAAGCAACCCACTCATCCTTTCAACACTTTTGATGCTAAGTTTTACATGCACGATCCGGATGAGTTATATAATAGAACTCCGATCAATTATAATATTGAGATGGTTAGAAAATTTTCGCCGGAGAACCTCTCCATCATGGAGTTTAGAACAGAACAAGATTATGAACTATGTAAAAAAATTCGCGCTGAACATACTTTGTTTGGAGAGCTTGAATATCGGTTATATACAGAATTTCACATGACTAACGACAGCAATCTCTTCCACCGCAAAGAAGAGATAGAAAAGAAAAAAGATCAAAATAAAATTCTTCCTCTTTATGAGGGGAAAATGATCCATCAATTTAATTCCGCTTTTGATGAACCGAGATATTTTGTTTATGAAAAAGAAGCCAAACAACAATTGTTAGAAACAGAATTACGCAGTATTAAAAGACAATATGATTTAGATGAAAAAGAAATCAGCAAATTAAAAATAGACTTAGAATATCAGAATTACCGTCTTGCTTATAGATCAATTGGAAGCTCGACAAATGAGCGGTCACTCATTTCGTCTTTAATTCCGCCAAAAAGTTTTATCGGTCACTCAATGAATTATTTACGAAACTATAATTATGAATTTTCAAAAGGAAAATTAAAACAAACACAGACTTCTTTTAAAGATGTAATTGTACTAATGAGTTTGTTAAACTCGCTGACGCTAAATTATTACATACGCAATAAAATTTCTGCAAACCTCACAATGAATTTTATTTACGAACTTCCGTTTCCAGAATTAAACAATGAGCAAAAAGACTATTTAACCACCGCTGGCTTAAACTTACTTGCCAACTTTAATGAGAAGAAAATATTCAATAAACTTTTCACCGAATGTGGTTTTGCGCCCAAGGCAAAAATTAATTCAATAAAAGTTAGAGCAGAGTTGGAGCTTTTTATAGCAAAGGAAATTTACGGCTTAACCGATGAAGAATGGGCTCACCTAACTTCAACATTCTCGTTCGGCGGTGATACTAAAACCAGAAAAGAACTAACCGAGATAATTGAACTTTCATTAAAAAAATAATTCTAGGTATTAAATCCTGATCTTGCCCATGATCATAATCTTGATCTTTTAAAACGGATCAAGAGCAAGAACACGATCAAGAAGGAGAAAAATATGACCTTACCATTATATCAAGTTGATGCATTCACAACAACACTTTTTGGAGGTAATCCGGCCGCCGTTGTTCCTCTTGAAAAATGGTTTGATGATTCAACTCTTCAAAACATTGCCGCAGAAAATAATTTATCCGAGACAGCATTTTTTCTAAAAGAAGGAGAGTATTATAAAATTAGATGGATGACACCGGCGAATGAAGTTCCTTTATGCGGACACGCTACGCTTGCTTCTGCATTTGTAATTTTTAATTTTATTGAGAAGAACTCGAACAAAATAAAATTCATGTCAAAGAGCGGGGAACTAATTGTTGAAAAAAATGGAGAGATGCTGACACTCGACTTTCCTTCACATAAACCGGCACCAATCAAAATTACAGACACAATTAAAAATTGTTTTGATAAAGAACCGCTTGAAGTTTTACAAAATGGATTTTATGTTCTCGCAGTTTTTGATTCCGAAGATTACATCCGAAACTTTCAACCGAATTTTGAACAGATAAAACAAATTCATCCTCATGCTGTAATAATTTCATCAAAAGGAAAAGAAGCAGATTTTGTCTCGCGTATGTTTGCCCCAAATGAAGGCATTAACGAAGATCCGGTTACCGGCTCATCACATACCGTTCTTATCCCATATTGGGCTGAAAAATTAGGTAAGAAAAATTTTCGTGCACTTCAAGTATCTAAAAGAGAAGGAGAACTTTTTTGTGAAGACCTTGGAAAACGGGTTAAAATCTCTGGTCAAGCTGTGCTCTATTCCACAGGGAATATATTTTTGAGTTTATAATTTAGATTATTTCCTGCATATTAGCTCTGGAAATTGGGGATTTTTAAGGTTGAATGATTTATCTCGCAAATTATTAACATTGAAAATTGTCTGTATGAAAATTTTTCGTAGTCTTTTTGTTTGTGTAATCTTAGTTGGACTAGCATCGTGCGATGTTCCTCATCTTAATCCGCTCGATCCGCAAAATCCGGATTATAGTTTTGGGCAAATTGACGGATATGTATATTCACGTCCGCGCGATCCTTTACCAAAGGCTAAGGTTACTTTGAAACAACAAAATATTTCTGTCGAAACAGATTCGCAGGGATATTATAAAATCGACGGGGCGAAAATTACAGATGGAATTGTTTTTATCGAAAAGGAAGGATTAAAAAAAGACTCTATACGTGTTTTATGGAATAAGCAAAAAAGTATCCGGCTCGAAGGAAAAATATTGGACTATACAATGGGTCAGATAGACGGCACCGTAAGAGCTATTGCACCTTCTCTTAAAGCCTTAAGCGGAGTTAAAGTTTTTTGGAAAAATCAAAACATACTAATTACTACCGACTCACAAGGGAATTTTAGTTTCAACAACATTCCCTACAACAACGGATGGATGTTTTTTGAAATTGAAGGATACAGCAAGGATTCGCTTTTTGTTGAGTTGAACAGTTATGTTGAAAAAATAAAACATCTCAACAACATATATTTGAATTCAATACCGCTATTGAATAGTTTGTTTATTTATGCCGGTGTAGAAAATCGTTATCAGGACGACCAAAAAGATACATTGTATGTCCAAGCAAATATTTCTGACGCTGAAAACGATATAGACAGTGTAAATGTGCGTAGTACATCGTTGAACCTTAATAAAAAGTTGAAATTTAATACAAAGAAAAATGTATACGAATTAATTTATTTCTATGGCACTAAAAATAGTATTCCCCCAATTGATGATGCTATAGGAAAAAGTTTTGAAATAATAGTAAAAGACCGTCTTGGCAAAACTTTTAATATCGGTTTGTCAACAATCAAAAGAGTTATAAGACAGGAAATTTTATTTGAATCTCCTGCAAACGGAGTAATTGTAAGTCCAAAACCGGTTTACCGATGGTATCGTTTTTTGCCCGGGTTTAATTTTAAATACATGATGCAAATATTCACCAATGAGAATACACCGCAGTTGAAATGGGAAAAAAGTGATATCTCAAAAGATGATATTGAAATTATACCCAATATTAATTTGACTCCGGGCGATTATTATTGGGTGATCTGGTGTATTGATGATTTTCAAAACAGAGCACGATCTAAACCGGCAACTTTTAATGTTCAATAAGAAGATTTTTTTTAGAAGCTGATGACAACTTTCTTTACAAATAATATTAATCATATTAAGAACTTATCGAAGGATGAATTCGAATCTCTTTATGAGTTCAGCCAAATTCTTAATTCAGCTACTAAGCAGGAATTATTGATTGAAGACGCCATTGATATTGTGATTAATGTCATTAATGCGGAACGTGGATTATTTGTAAAGTATGATGAAACAAATGATAACTTCTCCATAATCACAGCAAGGAAAATTTCGAATGAGAGTATTACTGATCTGCATGAATTCTCTTCCGGCATATTGCGAAAAGTTATTAAAGAAAAGAAACCACTTCTCTATCACGATGTAATGAGCGATCCCCATCTTTCGCAATTTGAAAGCGTACAAATTCAACGGATCAAATCTGTAATTGGCGTTCCAATTGTCCGCGATGAAAAAGTATGGGGAGTAATTGTTGCCGATAGCCAGCTTGACCGCCGTGAGTTTACTGAAGAAAATCTTTTATTCTTGAGTTTCTTCTCAAACTTGGTTTCGCTTGCATTAGAGCGCATAATAAAATTAGAAGAATTAGAAAAAGAGAATCAAATTCTTGCTAATCGACTTCAATCATATTTTGAAATTCCGGAAATGATCGGTGGCAGCCCTGTGATACATAACCTCTCACAAATTCTTTATAAAGTAGCACTGACAGACGCAACAGTATTAATTACAGGTGAGAGCGGAACAGGAAAGGAAATTGCGGCAAAAGCTATTCATCAGCTTAGCAAAAGAAAAGACAAACCATTCCTTGCACAATTCTGCGGTTCAATTCCGGATAATCTTCTTGAGAGCGAATTGTTCGGATACAAAAAAGGCGCATTTACCGGTGCTAACACCGACAAACAAGGATTACTGGAAGCTTGCGATGGCGGAACGTTTTTCTTGGATGAGATTGCGGATATTTCCACAGCGCTTCAGGCAAAATTATTGCGTGTTCTTGAAAACAGAGAAATCATTCGGCTTGGTGATGTTAAAGTCAGAAAAATTGATGCAAGAATAATAACAGCCACGAACAAAGATTTACAATCATTGGTAAAAGAAGGAGTCTTTCGCGAAGATTTATTTTATAGATTAAATGTTTTTCCAATACGCATTCCGCCTCTGCGTGAAAGAAGAACCGATATACCGTTGCTCGTCAGTCATTTTATTAAGAAGATGGGCAAGAAAGATATGGCGATAGATTCAGAGGCAATTAAAAAATTAGAAAGCTATTATTGGCCCGGGAACATTCGGCAATTAATAAATGTAATTCAGCGCGCACTTATTCTTTGCGAAGGGAATAAATTACATGCGGAACATATTATACTTGAAGATGCAGCTGTTACAGAAAAATTTCAAGGCACTTTACAAGAATTTGAAATGCTGCTCTTAAAAAAACGCCTGGAAGAGTTAAACGGAAACAGAACACTTACGGCTAAGTCACTCGATGTTTCCGTAAGATGGATACAACTCAAATTGAAAGAAATGGGAGAACAGTAGAATGTCCGCACTCTCTACGGAAATATTATTTGAGAAGTTTCAAATCATTGAAGTGTTAAAGAAAGACGAACACGCGGCGGTATTTCTTGCCAATCATATTTATCTCAATAAAAAAATTATTCTCAAAGTTCTTAACACACAAAAAATTCATGATCCCTCACTTGTTGAAAGATTTAAACGCGAAGCAAAGATTTTAGCAAAGCTTGATCATCCGAATATTATCAAAGTGCTTGATTTTGGATTGAGCAAAGAGTTTTTCTACATCTCATTTGAATATATTGAAGGCGAATCACTTCGAAATGTTTTCAAAACAAAAACTCTTACTCAAGAACAAAAAGAACATTTGATGATTCAGCTTCTAAAAGGATTGGATTACGCACACGTTAATCAAATTATACATCGCGATATAAAACCGGAAAATATTTTTATTGATAAAAACCTCAACGTAAAATTAGGTGATTTTGGTCTGGCGCTTTCTGCGGAAGATAATTTTGTAACCAATCCATATTCGATTGTAGGCACTCCAAGTTATATGAGCCCCGAACAAGTGCGCGGCGCAAAACTTACAGCACAAAGCGATCTATTTTCTCTAGGGGTTGTTCTTACAGAATTGTTCACAGGGCAAAACCCATTCTTAAAAGAAAATGTTAGTCTTACGCTCAATGAAATTAACAGTTATGATGAAACTGCTCTCGAAGAAAAACTTTCCGGTGTTACGGAAAATATAAAAGAGATACTTCTTGTTCTGCTTAAGAAAAATATTAATCAGCGGTATGAATCCGCCGGAGAGATTTTAGAAGAGTTAAATATACAAGTGGATCAACCAACTATAGTAGTTAATAATATCGATACCGAAAGCAGAAAATCAAAACTTGCATGGATATTTCTTGCTGTAATTGCTATTGTAATAATCGGGATAGTTGTTGTTCCAATTATCAACGAACAAAAACAAAACTCTACTCAAGTTCCATTTGGTAAAGATACAACTCAACTTAAAAATGATTCAGCAAATC
>Ga0082335_1008853_pt1 | contig 11202 bp, 7 predicted proteins | sample Subgrocontami58m_FD_72375 | JGI IMG/M metagenome (GOLD analysis project Ga0082335, IMG submission 72375) | Subsurface groundwater microbial communities from S. Glens Falls, New York, USA - GMW37 contaminated, 5.8 m (SPADES assembly) (version 2) ...
AGCCAGCGGCGGAGTCAATCCGGGTTTAGTTCTGGTCCTCATTGGAGTTCCGGCGATTCTGGTATTCATCATCGGCGCAATTTTGGTTGGCAGTGGCATGATGGGTGGCGGCAACACTTCGCAAACAGCAACCGCCGCGTTCATTCTTAATCAAACTCAATCTGCCAATGAAAAATTAACAGCGGTAGCCCAACTTCAATCACAGATCACTGCCACGGCAATTGCCACACAGCAAGCGCAGCTCTCTTCGACGCAACAAGCGCTCGCCGCCACCGGCACGGCGCAAGCCGCAGCAGCACAAGGCACGGCGCAGGCGCAAAAGAATGCGACGGCAACCGCGCAGATACAAGCCACCACATCATTTGCAGCGACGGGGACGGCGCAAGCGGGAGCGAACAACCCAAAGGTCGCTTTCGTCAACGCCAACGATCTGTGGGTGGTAGATGTAGACGGATCGAATCTTAAACAGCTAACCAAAGACGGCGCGCAAAAAATCCAACTGCGTTGGTTGTCAGATGGTCGCACCATCACTTTCATCTCCGGCAAGTGCGTGCGTTCCGCCGATTACGTTACGGGTCAAGTAAAAGATTTAGTGTGTTTCAGTTTCGCCGAACTGGTGGAGGGCTTCGAAGTCTCGCCCGATGGACGTTACTTCGGCGTCGCCGTAGATCGCATCCTCTACATCGGCGATTTCGATCCGCCGCGATTGGCGCAAGCAACGTCACGACTCAAGATCGAACAGATGGCGGCGTGTTTGAAATTCGATAACAGTCCGGTGAAGCAGATACGTTGGGGGCGCGAGAATAAACAAGTGGCGTTGTTGGCTCTCGCACCATTGGCAGGCAAACAAGCCGACTACATCATGTTGTTCAACCTAAACTGTGGTCAACCGCTTAACCAACTAAAGGACTCTTTCCCCGGCACACGGTTCACTTTGCCCGGTTTCGATCAACTGCCTCAGTTGTCCAATGTGGGTTGGGACGCCGAGTCGTATTTTGCTCTCAACACTAACGTGCGCAATGACGGCTACGGCGATTTGTATCTCTACAACTCCAGCAACTTTCGCCCGCCTACTAAAATCAACCCGCTCGACGTGTGCTGTTATCGCGACACAGCATGGAACAACGATGGCAAGGCAATGACCTTTGCTTTCCAAGACATCCGTGATGGAGCGCAGAGCCGCGCCAAAATTTATTACATCCAGTTTGCCAGTCTCGGCACCGGGGCTGGATACAAACCGATCCCGCTCCCCGAAACTTTTTTTGCGACAGCAAGCGAGAAGCCGTTTCCGGCTATTTCACCAACACGATAAAACGAACCGCCCGAAAAATTTCCCCGTCGCGGGAGACGGTTGTCTTCACAGTATGCAATAATCTTTCGCAAATAAAATGTCGTCAATGCTAATTACCCCCGGACTATTTGATCACATCCCCTCTTTTAAACAGTTGCCGGCGACGCCCAAAATGCCATCGGTGCAGTTTCTTGGCAACAAAGAGCGATTATTGGATTGGATATTTTCATATGCTCCAAAGTCAACGCCCGATAAGCCTATTTCTTTTTTAGACGCCTTTTCAGGATCGGGGATTGTGGCGTTTGAGGCGAAGCGGCGCGGCTTCAGAGTCACAGCAAACGATCTTTTGCAATGTTGCTGGCACATTGCGCGAGGGTTGGTGGAGAACAGCAGCGAGACTTTATCAAGCGAAGATGCGGAACATCTCTTCTTGCCTAACCCCAATGCTAGTAACTTAATGCAACAATTGTTCACTGGAAATTTTTTTGAACCCGAACAATCACTCGTATTAGACACTTTCCGTGTAAACGTCGAACAATTCCCAGAAGCAAAACGCTCACTTGCTTTTGCCATCATGAGTCGCGCCCTCACACGCAAAGTGATTATGGGACATTTCGCGCATCTGCAAGCGATCACATATGCCAATACCCCGATCCGCGTTAAACGCAATCCAAGCATAGCCAAACCCATCCGTCAATTATTTCTTGACCTCTTACCTGACTTCAATCGGGCAATCTTCAACAGCCATCTCTCTCATCGCAGCTTCAATACTAATATTCTTGATCTCTTAAATGGCGACTCAAACTACGATGTCGCTTACTTTGATCCTCCTTATTGCATGAGTCACAGTGACTATCAAGCGTTCTATCATTTACTCGAAACCTTTTCACGTTATTGGACAGATAAAGAATTTGTCGGCGGCACTAATCGTTACTCCCCTCCGCTTGATTCGAATTTCGATAGGAAGACCACTGCAATCCAAGCATTCAATCAGCTTTTTGAACTTGCTAAAAATATCCCGCTTTGGTTAATCTCCTACAATGATCGCAGTTACCCGAGCGTAGAAACTTTTGAAACCCTCTTACGCGTGACGGGTCGAAATGTCTCAACCTATCGCTATCGCTACCCCAACAGTCGAGGGGGCAAAGGTTCGGTGAAAGGTTCGCACGAAATATTGTTTGTGGCGAAAAAGGAATGAGCAACTTCAATCGCTGGCTTAAGCTTTACAACGATAACAACCTGCTTGAATTTTCCCGTGATGATCAAGCATTGGTCTGGCTCAAGCTCAAATCTATCGTTCGCAAAGAATGGTTGGAGAGCTTTGTGGCATATGCAAATCTACAAGTCAAATCCAAAACACTTAACAAGCAATGGCAAGAACTTTACAGCACACTTGCCGATCATCCTAAAGCTCATCAATTGCTAGATACATTCATCCGCGCCGAGAATCGTAAAGTGGCTCTGGCATTGCCTGTAGAGCAACTGGTGTCAGAACTTTATAAAATGCGAAACTTTGATTGGGGCGGGAATTATCAGAACAACCTTGACCGTTATATCATAGACAATTTCATCAAAACGATTCCCTCTTTTGATTTAATCTCTCAAAAAATTGATGCCGAGATCGCCGTAAGTGTTGCAGGGTATGTGCTATGCTCTTGGTACAATCACTGGTCATCAATCTTGATCGAGCATCTTTTCAAAGAACATGACAAGGTTCTGCCGACTGTCGGCATGATCAAAAAAGTAGATTTCTTTGTAGACCAAGTCCCGTTTGACCTAAAAGTGACATATCTGCCGATGGGCTATATGGCAGAGCAACGACGCAAGCGCGGACTCAAATCGGAGATCGCCGAACTCCGAACATATGCGAAAACATATGGGGTTCACTTTGATCGAGATACAAACGATGAAACGCAAGCATATGAGATTTCGCAGAAACTCCTCGACGCAAAAAAGTCGGAAGCCTCTGTCATTCACAAGGTGCGAAACGAAATCCTGATCGAAGCGCAACAACATCCGCAAGAGTTGATCCAGTGGCTTTACGAAAATCAAGGCGAAAGACGCTTTGATGCTTCAAATCGCATTTTTATTATCTTGGTTGACACAACGGATTGGGATGCAAGTTGGAAATTGAAACGAAATTTAGATTTATTGCGCCCCGCAATTCATCAATGGATCACCCGCTTTAGCAAACGCAAATTAGAGTCGCTTCATCTCAGATTCAAGTTCGACAGCAAGCCATATGAATGTTTCTCTGATGCTATCTTCGTGATAAAAGAGTGAACTGATTTCAACATGTTCAACAAAGTTGGACGTTACGAAATTAAAGGTGAACTGGGTCGCGGCGGCATGGCGACGGTCTATCGCGGCTACGACCCGATGTTCGAGCGCGAAGTGGCGGTCAAGATCATGCCGCGCGAATTTTTAAAAGACGCCTCGTTCCGCGCGCGCTTTGAACGCGAAGCCAAAACCATCGCCCTGCTCGAACACCCCGCCATCCTTCCCGTCTACGACTTCGGCGAAGAAGACAACCAGCCCTACTTCATCATGCGTCTGATGGCGGGCGGCACACTCGCCGAGCGGCTCAAACACGGCGCGCTCTCGCTCGACGAAATCGTGCGCGTTATGAATCGCCTCGCGCCCGCCCTCGACCTGGCGCACTCCAAAGGCATCATTCATCGCGATCTTAAACCGGCGAACATCCTCTTCGACATTGAAGGCAACCCCTACATCGCCGATTTCGGAATCGCCAAGATGCTGCAGCAAGCGAGCAGCATCACCGGCAGTGGACTCATCGGCACGCCGTCGTACATGAGCCCCGAACAAGCGCGCGGCGAGACTGACATTGACGCGCGAAGTGACATCTACTCGCTCGGCGTGATTCTGTACGAGATGCTCACCGGTCAACAACCGTTTCAAGCCGATACGCCCATCGCCGTCGTGATGCAGCACATCATCTCACCCGTGCCGCGTATTATAGAAGCGGATCCTAAACTACCGGCAAGCTGTCAGCAGATTCTCGACGCGGCAATGGCGAAGGAACGCGAAGAACGTTTCGCCAACGCCATGCAGATCGCGCAAAGCCTCGAAGCGATCTCGCGCGACGAACCTCTGCCGCAGTTCGCATTAAGCACCGATGCCACGCGCCCGCGTCAGCCGCTCGACGACGACACCTTAAACAAAAAGCGACAAGAGCCAGAGGCGGCATCACCGAAGATCACTTCGCTCACCAGTTTCAAATGTCCGCAGTGCGGCGCACCCATCGAGATACCAGCGGGAGTCAGTTCGACGAAATGCGGTTATTGCAACGCCTCTATCATCATCCCCAAAGAATTGCGCGCCAAGATCGAAGCAACGGAAAGAAAAAAGATTCGCAAGACTGATGAACCGAAAGTAGAGATCGAGATTCCGCTTGCGACGCCGCCACCGCCGCCCGCCCTACCCACCTACCCCAAGCCGCTCGTCGGCGCGGAAGCAACGGCGACGATAACAGTTTTCATCATGTCGTGCATCGCCTTAACAGCTTTCGCCGCCATCGTTGCCACAACGGATCTCAAACGATTGAGGGACAACATCACGGATCGGATCACGGCGACTCCTTTTTTTGTGATCGGCGACGCCGCCACGCCAGCGGCGGCATCCACTCCGTCAACCGCGCGCGCCACTCCAATCACCCTCGCCGCGCCATCCGATGCAACGTTGATCGTCAATGGCGACACCATCTTTCAAGACCCGCAAGCGTTAAGCATTGACGCCAATAATAATTTTTATATCTCCGACGGCAAGGCAGTTCGCATTTTCAAATTTGATTCGAGCGGAAAGCTATTGCATCAATGGGCAGTAGACACGAAGAGCGCCTACGGTTCACGCAGTCTGGTGGTAGATCGATTCGGCAATTTGTATGTGGTGCAGGATGGCGTGATCTTAAAATACAACGCTATTAGCGGCGCGCTGCAAAGCAAAATCACCGACAGCAACGGCGCCGGCTTTTTAGATATGGCGTCTCTGCCCGACGGCGGTTTCGCCACAACGTGGTATTCCAATCGCGATGACATTGTGCGCTTCAACGCCAACGCGCAGATGATGTTTCGTGTTCAGAAAGCGATCAGTGGTCAAACCGACAAGCCGGAAAAACTTTTGCGTATCGCCGTGGACTCGTTGGGTAACCTGTACACGGCGGGTGACGACAACGGCGTCATCGTCAAGTATTCCAGCGAAGGCAAGTTCTTGATCAAGTTCGGCTCTACCGGAAGCGGCGCCGGACAATTCCAATCCATCAGCGGCATCGCCGTTGCGCCGGATCGAACGCGAGTCTACGTGAGTGATCTCAAGGGCGTCCAAGCATTTGATTCCGATGGTCGCTATTTGGGAGTGAGCAAACCGTCGGGCGGTTTCGTCCACGATATTACGTTCAACGATAAAAGTGAGATGTTCGGGTTTATAGGCAACAAGGTGTATAAGTTGACTCTGCCGAAATGAGGAGATGATTATGGACAACCAAGACCGCGAAGAAATTAGAGAAATCGTCAAAGAAGAAACGAAACATCTCGCAACTCGTGAAGAATTGCAGAAAGCAATTGCGCCTCTTGCGACGCGCGAGGAAATGCAAAAAGGATTCGATGAGTTGCATAAATCTTTGGCGCAAACACAAACGACTGTGGCAGAACTGCAAAAGTCGTCGGCGCAAACACAGACGGCGGTGGCAGAACTGCAAAAATCATCGGCGCAAACACAAGCGGCGGTGGCAGAACTGCAAAAATCATCGGCGCAAACACAAGCGACCTTAATGGAATTTCAAGCGTCCTTTGATCGTCACGCCGAGTCACTGGCGAGTTATTTCCGCAATATGGATAAGCGATTCTCCGCGCTAGAAACCCGTGTTGCTAAACTTGAGGAACGGGTGGAGGCGATTGAAAATCGTTTGAACATTATGTCGCGTCAACTGGAGAACATCAGCGACGCCGTCGCCGAACTGCGCGCCGAAAGAAAGCAGGAGATGCTGTATATCACCTCACTCGAGGAAAAGATTCTGGCGGAACGCGTTGACACGCAAAATGAATACCACACGCTTTCTACGAAACTGAATGAACTCGAAGCGCGCATCGCCCAAATAGAGAGCAAGTCGAATAAATAATTGCGTAAGTTCAGAAGTTATTTTTAAACAACGCCTTTATGTCCATCCACACGCTCTACCGCTACAACCTTGATGGCGAAAACGAAGTAGACGCCAATCGTTACGGACGAGTCACGCCGACACAATTCGATGCGTTTGACGTGGGCAGTAAAGGCATCGTCGGCGTGCGCGGGGTGATCACCATGATCGCCATTGCCTTGTTCTTCTTCGTCTTACCTGTCGTCTTGCTGTGGCTCTTCCGCGAATCGGTGGGGTACGGGTTGAAGTTATATATCGCCATCGTCGGCATCATCATGTATCTGATCGAGATTCCATTTTTATGGTTGTACATCCGCAACATGATCATCCACTGGGAATTGAGGAGAGGGCGCATCGCGCAGGCGGAGGGTGAAATTGTGTGGCGGCGCAACCGTTACGTGGCAGACGCCGAAGGTCGCCGCTTGCAGCCGTTGTTGGGCGATGTCAGTTTAATACCGGGCGAATACCGATTCTATTTTCTTCCCACATCGGGGCGGTTGCTCTCGGTGGAGCGCACCACCAGCAACATTCAACTGCTGCGCGACGCACTGGCGCAGACCAACAACTTCCTCACCAGTGCGTTGGAGACGAACCGCCAAGGTCTCTTGGCGACGAGTCAGATTCTGCGATTGTTGGGGATGATCGCCACGAATCTTTTCTGGTCTATTTTTATTTTGATCATCTTCAGCGGAATCAGTTTCGCCGCCTACACCTATTTACCCGCTTTCGGCTTCAGCCGTTGGTATGCCTTGATCGCTTTAGGCGCCGGTGGATTGATCGCGTTGGGCTTTATGACTCAAAGCGTGACACTGCTGGCTGACCTTGCCAACGGAAAGGCAAGCGTCGCCGACGGCAAGATCGCCAAGACAGTGCAGACCACGCACTCGCGTCACGGTACGCACCACGATTATTATTACGAAGTGTTGTATGCTCATTTAAAGTTTGAGGTGTCCGAGGCGGCGCACGAGGCGCTGGTGGACGATCTGGAATACTATTTGTATTACACCCCGCGCACGAAGATCATGGTGGCGGTTGAACCAAAGTAGAGACGTTGCATCCCACTTCGCTTCGCTACGGGGACAGTGTGCAAGGTCTCTACTGGAGACTAATGTGATTGCCAATCAAGCCAGACTACTTAAGTCTATCAATGGGGAGTTCTTTACTTCCGTCTATCGGATCACGGGTCGCGTCAGCTTTAGCGGGTTGGGTCTGTTCAGTGTCCTGAGCGACTCGACACGCAGCGCCATGATGATCGAGGATGCTTACATCTCACATATCGCTCAGCCGAGCGTGATCATTGGGCATCGCGCCAGCGTTCACGTTCCTAAAACGTCGTTGGACCTGATGGTCTTCGGCAAAAGCGAGAACACCGGGATCGAGTCCGTCCGCAGTAACATCACGCGAGTCACGCGCCACAAAGTTTTCATGGCGACGAACACGTTTGAGATACTTGGACTGCTTGACGCCGCCACTGGCAAGTTCGATCCTGAATTATTTTTGACCAACGTCGTCAGCGCGTTTATCCCGATCATGAACGTCAGTGCCAGCGCATACTTTTTGCCGAAGGCGATCTATGCGGGCGAAATTGCTTTTGTCAATCGCACGCACATTAATCTAATCACTGCTGACGATTAACTATTCTGGACTTACGCACCTTAATCACGAATGACTCGAATAAACGAATAACACGAATTTTTCTTTTGTTTTATTCGTCAAATTCGGAACATTCGTGACATTCGTGATAAAAATTTCTGTGAACTGCGTAAATCCATTTATTTATGGCTCATATACTTTTCATTGACGACAACCGAGATGTGCAAAAACTGCTGAGCATCGCCATCAAGCGAAAAAAGCAGCACGAACTCACGCCTGCCAGCAACGGCGAAGAAGGGATAGCCCTCGCCGCTAACCACAAGTTCGATCTGGTGCTGCTCGACATTATGATGCCCGACATGGACGGCTACGAAGTGGCGCGCCGTTTGCGCGCCGAGCCGCGCACGCAGCACATACCGATCATCATGTTCACCTCACGCGCGCAAACCGCAGACGCCGAAGCCGGGATAGAAGCCGGGGCGAATGCTTATCTGAGCAAATTGGCGGCGGTAGATGCTGTCTTGAAAACAATTGATGAGGTGATCGCCGAATCGCGCAGCAAACAACCCGCTCCAACCCCAACACCCGCCGCGCCGCCGCCGACTCAGCCCGCCGCACCCGCTCCCGAATCTGTTGCAACGGCTCCCTTGCCGCCGCCGGGACGCTCGGTGTGCATCCTCGGCTGCCGCGGCGGAGTCGGCGCCACCATGCTTGCCGTTAATATCGCCGCCGCATTTACACGTCGCGCGCGGCAAGTTTGTTTAATCGATCTGTGGCACGTCAGCGGTCACGCCGCGCCGATGATGCGCTTGCCATCGAAACCGTCGTGGGGCGATCTCAATTCCGATCTTAACCCGAACGCGATTGGGGGCGCGTTGATCAAACATCCGAGCGGGATGCGTGTATTAGCCGCGCCGCTGCAACCGCAAAGCGTTGGCTTATCGCTGGAAGCATTCAACAGCATTACAAAAATTCTGCCGACGTTTTTCAATGAGGTGATCTTCAACGCCTCACCTTCGCTCGACGCGGCGACGCGCATGGCGCTGACTTATTCAGAACGCATCCTGCTCGTTCTCGCTCCCGAAGTCACGACGGTGCCAGCGGCGGCAGCGATGTTAGGATTCATCCACTCGCTCAACGTGCCGCCTCACCGCGTGCGTGTTGTTTTAAATCCCCCCTCGCAAAATTCATCCGCGCCTCTCCCCGCCATTGAACGGGAATTGAATCACCCGATAGATGCCATCTTGCCTTACGACTTATCGCAGCCACGCGCTCTGGCACAAGGCATACCTCTCGCCTTCTCGCCCACCACGTCCGCCGTGCCGCCGTATCTGGCGGGGCTGGCGATGTTGCTGCATAAACTATAGGCGCACGACATTAGCGACGACGACATTTTGGCGAAACTGCTTGAAGAGAATCTCAAACGCGAACCCGCACAAGGACGCGGAGTGCAAGGGGATGATGAGGAGAAGCCGAAGAAGAGAGAGGGGAAGAGGAAGAAGAAGTGATCTCGGATTCGTCATTGCGAGTAAGCCATCGCGGGCATATCTCCGAGTTCTTAAAGAACTCGGAGATCTTGGCGCGACCCGCAAGGGAGAGAAACTTGAGTTTCTGAGTAGCGTTCTTTGCAACGAAGCATTCTCGTGTCGGTAGAGTCTGAGATTGCTTTGCGAAGCACTCGTAATGACGGAGACTCAATAGTTGTAATTTTGACCCTCTAATCCGCTAACGAACTTTATTCCAAACTTTAACCGTTAGCGCGTGTGCAACTCCCACGTTTCCATGCAGAATAATGGTTGGGATCAGAAAAATGCTGAGCAGCGGATTAGAAAACCACCCCTCCATCATTAGATTTCCGAAGTCGCACACACCGCGAAGACTGCGGAAATCTTGCGCGCGGTTCAACGAGACGGCACAACAAGACGGCTCACCGAGCCGTCTCTACCATTCCGATTTTGTAATGCGGACTCTGATGCCTAAAATAAGTGTCATACAACTCCGCATAATGCCCGCCCTGCGTCATCAGCGAATCGTGATTGCCCTCTTCGATGATCGCCCCCTGCTTCAACACCACGATCCGATCCGCCGCCTTCACCGTTGAAAGACGGTGAGCGATCAAGATCGAAGTGCTGTTCGCCAAAATTAAATCCACCGCCTCTTGAATCTGCGACTCGGTGAAGGGGTCAATGCTCGCCGTCGCTTCGTCCAAAATAAAAATCGAAGGGCGCTGCACCAAGACGCGCATCAGCGACACCAGTTGACGCTGCCCCATCGAAAGTTTTCCGCCGCGCTCGCCAACGTGAGTCGCCAAGCCATCGTGCAAGCTCTCCAGCCACTCGCCGTTTCCAATTTTGCGCGCCAGCGATTCAATCTCAGCCTCGCTCGTCTCGCGCCGCGCGTAACGGATGTTATCCGCCACCGTGCCTTCAAACAAAAACGGCACTTGCGAAACGATGCCCAACTGCTTGCGATACTGCGCCAGATCAAACGAGCGAATGTCGCGCCCATCAATGCACAACTCGCCTTCTTGAAATTCGTAGAAGCGGGCAATCAACTTCGCAATCGAAGACTTGCCCGCGCCGGTGTGACCGACTAGCGCCACGCTCTCACCGGCATGGATGCATAACGAGAAATCGCGCAAGACAACTTCTTGCGTGCCGTATTTAAAATTTAAATTGACAAACTCGATCTCGCCGCGCAGTGTGTTCACCGATTGTTGATCGATCTGATTCACACGCGGCTCGGCGTCAATGAGGGCAAAGACTCGTTCTGCTGCCGCCAACCCCGCCTGAAACTGACTCCAAAATGCGGCAAGGTTCGTCACCGGAAACCAATACTTCTCCATACTGTTGATAAACAAATACCAAGTGCCAACGCTGATGCTGCCGCTCCCAGCGATGAAGCCGCCAAAGTAAACCACCATCGCCGTGCCGATCCCGGCTAACCCGTTCAACACCGGAAAGATATTCGCCATGACAAAGCCGCGACGCAAATTGATCTGATACGACTGCGCGTTGACTTGGGTGAACTCGTTATAGATCGTCCGCTCTTGGCGGAAATTTTTGGCGATGCTGATCCCGGCAATCGTCTCGCGGATTGAAGCGTTGACATTCGCCATCGCCCGATTGCCCTGCCGCGTCACGCGCCGCGCCAAACCGCGACAGCC
>Ga0082335_1008854_pt1 | contig 11201 bp, 9 predicted proteins | sample Subgrocontami58m_FD_72375 | JGI IMG/M metagenome (GOLD analysis project Ga0082335, IMG submission 72375) | Subsurface groundwater microbial communities from S. Glens Falls, New York, USA - GMW37 contaminated, 5.8 m (SPADES assembly) (version 2) ...
CAACTTTGGGCAGACAGGACCCTATCGAGATTACCAGGCGACGGAGATTGTGTTTTGTGCGTTGGGTGGATTGATGTATATCACGGGTGCCCACGATCGTGAACCACTGAAAATGGGATTATCACAAGTGCAGTACCTGGCCGGCTCGTACGGGGCATTGGCGACGATGATCGCTCTGAGGGGGACCGGTACTACTGGTATTGGCCAACATGTTGACCTATCCATTATGGAATGTCTTCAGGCCTCTCTGCTAAGCCAAACCAGCTATTATTCGCTGATGGGAGCTGTCCTTCGGAGAAACGCCCGGGCAGGAGGTGTGTTTTCGGAGATTTTACCTTGCGAAGATGGTCATGTAGTGTTAGTGGAAGGGGCAGAGTGGGAACGGGTTACCGAGTTCCTTGGCATACCAGAGCTAAAGAATCCAGCATTCTCGACCCTGGCAGGGAGAACGATGCACGCGCCTGACCTCCGAAAGATCATGTCAGCGTACTTGATGAACAAAGGCAAGCAAGAAGTCTTTCATTCGGCGCAGGAGTGGCGCTTCTCCGCGGGCATGGCACAAACCGCAGAAGACCTCGTCGCTTGTCCACAACTTAACGCGCGGGGATATTTCGTCCAGATTGAGGATTCCCAGATCGGGAGGATTCGGCTACCAGGACCAGCGTTCAAAATGACCGGAACCCCTTCGAACCTGATGCGGACCGCGCCGTCCCTAGGGCAGGACAATGCTGAAATTTACGGGAAATCTCTAGGGTTCTCGGAGGCGCAACTAGGAAAGTTGATGGCGCAGAAGGTACTTTAGGGAGAACAGATAGCGCACCCAATGACAGAACCAATGGCCCCGTTGGCAGGTGTCAGGATTTTGGATACCACGGCGCATTGGGCCGGTCCAATCGCCACACGCCTGCTCGCCGAATTCGGAGCTCAGGTGATTAAGGTTGAGTCTGCGGCACGTCCCGATCTCACCCGTCTTCATGGTCCTTACCCTGAAAACGAGCCTGGGGAATCTCACTGGGAAGAAGGCGGGGCATTTGTCGAGGCGAACTGGAACAAACTGGGTATCACGCTGGATTTCAACAAGCCTCAGGGGCTCGCTATTTTCAAACAACTTGTAATGCTCAGTGACGCAGTAGTCGAAAACTTTACGCCTCGTGTAATGGCAAATTTTGGGTTGGACTATGGAGCACTAAGGAGTCTAAAAAGCGACCTTGTAATGGTTTCCGCAACCGGTTTCGGACACTCGGGACCATGGACTAACTATTTGGCCATGGGCGCAACCATGGCGCCAAATACGGGGCTGTCACATCTCACTGGATACCGAGATGGCGAACCAATGAATCCCGGAACCGCATTTAATGATATCTCGACTGCGATTCATTGCGCTTTTGCAATACTTGCGGCGCTCTCCCACCGAGAGCGCACTGGGGAGGGGCAGTGGATCGACCTGTCTATGTATGAAGTAGGCGTCTCGTTCAACGCCGAGGCCATCTTGGACTTCGAGATGAACGGCAGGGTAATGAGTCGGATCGGTAACCGCCATCCGGAATGGGCCCCACAAGGATGCTTTCGATGCCTTAACGAAGATGAATGGCTCGCCTTGTCCGTCCGAAGTGAAGTGGAATGGCGCCGGTTGTGTGCGATCTTGGGTATGCCTCGGCTTGCCCGGGACCCGCGGTTCTCCAACGTCGCAAAGCGTCGCGCGAACCACGACGAGCTCGACGAAATTATTGCAACCTGGATGGTGACAATGCCCGCCAAAGATGTGATGGAACTTTTGCAAGAACAAGGCATTCCATCTGGAGTAGTTTTAAACAACAAGCAGTCGTTCCTTAATTCCCAGCTCAAGGCAAGGCGCTTCTTCACGCCGGTGACCTTCTTCAAGGAAGCTGAACGAATGGGGACTCGTCTATATCCTGGTCTACCTTGGAAGATGTCAGGATTTGAGCCTCGACGCAGGGCTTCGCCACGATTAGGGCAGCATAACGGCGAGATTCTAGAAGGCTTACTGGGCTTGTCCGAGACGGCAGTTGCGAACCTTCGGGCCGATGGAGTCATCGGGACAGAACCTTGGACGGAGGAGACGCGTCGGTTAAGCGGGTTAAGCGGGTCTGTGCCCTTGGAGGAACTCTTGAAGCAAGGCCGTCTAGCTTCGTACGATACGGATTATAAGCAAGTTCTCGAACAACAAGGTGACTCATCATAAACCTGTTACAACCTGATTAGCGTTCACCGTCCGGCGCACCGGGGTGGTTGCTTACTATAGCAGGGCGGGACCCAGTGGAGACGTAGGTCTGGCAATCTGAAAGGTGACAGACTATCCGATGGTTACGAGAACGCCTGACCAGAACATCCATAACACCTTTTAACTTGGCGCGCTGTCGAGAAGGAGATAACCATGACCGACTACAGCCGGTTTCCCACACTGTTAACAGAACTGGATCGAGGCGTCCTGACAGTGACCATGAACCGGCCGGACCGCCTGAACGCCGTGGGTGACGGAATGCACGAGGCGTTTGAGGACCTGTGGGAGGATGTGGCTCGCGATCCTGAGGTCCGGGTCGTGGTGCTCACCGGTGCCGGCCGGGCCTTCTGCGCAGGTGGGGATGTGCGCAGCGGTGGGCAGCCCCGGTCGGGGAAAGACGCAGCACTGCCGGGAGCACGGCGCCTCATCCGGAACTTCCTGGAGGTGGACCAGCCCATCATCGCCGCCATCAACGGAGACGCCGTAGGCCTGGGCGCCACCCTCGCCCTCTTCTGCGATGTTACCATCGCCGCCGAGAACGCCAGGATCGGCGACACCCACGTCCGGGCGGGCCTGGTCGCGGGCGACGGCGGCGCCGTCATCTGGCCTCTCCTAGTGGGGGTCAACCGGGCAAAGGAGCTCCTCATGACCGGGCGCCTTATCAGCGCCACAGAGGCCGAGCGAATCGGCCTCATCAACCGGGTGGTACCCCAAGGCGAGGCCGTGGCCGCGGCCCAAGAGTTGGCCCGGGAGCTGGCGGACGGCCCTTCCCTGGCCATACGTTGGACCAAGGCATCCGTGAACAAGCTGGTCCGTGAACGGATGAACCTGATCCTAGACACGTCACTTGCCTTTGAAGGGATGACGATGGCGACAGAGGATTCTCGTGAGGCGGTGTCGGCTTTCTTGGAGAAGCGCCAGCCCCGGTTCGTGGGACGATAGCCGGTTCCATCCTTGAGGCGCGTTCCGAAGCGCCTCGATCTACCAATGGTCATCGTGATTTGTTTCATACATCATGTTCAGGATTTTCGCCGCTCGTTCTGAGCGTGTCGAAGGGGACCTAGACAACGGTGTCGGCCATACAACCCACCCCGCTGGCCGACTACTGAGAGGAAGGAGGGATTATAGAGCTTGCGCGATGCACGCCCGGAGAGCGGCATGATGGACAGCTTTGTCCTTGAGTGCGGGCGTGGCTCTTTGGTGACCAACTGGACGTCTACTGGTAAATCTGTTCCTTGGACCTGCTGGCCAGAGCGCAAAGATCTGGGGACACTAAGACGGTCAAGACACCAGGCACGTATTGCCAGGAATTGGTGGATCCGGGTAGCTCCCAGCGCGTAGCGCCCGGCGTTCGGTTGTATATTGAAGTTGGTCTGGGCCAGCGTCTACGCTCAGCTAGAGCGACGAGCTGAAGAGTGCTTCCATGGTAGGGATCCCTGCACCTAGGATAGCGGAACTTAAAGAGGAGAGTGACTGTGAAGAAAACCACGCAACTTCAAGAGTTGTTCCAGCGGGAGAGGATTTTTATCATTCCCGGCGGTGGGTGCGCACTACATGCAAAGATCGCCGAGGCGGTCGGCTACGAGTGCGCGTACATGTCTGGTGCTTTTACCGCGGCCCATATACTGGGGATCCCCGACGCGGGTCTCATCACTATGACGGAGATGGTGCAGAACGCAGGACGCATGGCCAATTGCGTCGATATCCCGCTCATCTCTGACTCTGACCAGGGATTCGGCAACGCGATCAACGCCCGCAGGACGGTGCAGGAGTTTATCCGGGCGGGCGTTGCGGGTATACACATCGAGGATCAGCAATTTCCCAAGCGCTGCGGCTTCGTCAAGGGAAAAGAGGTCATCTCGCTGGAGGAGGCGGTAGGCAAGTACCGCGCAGCGGTAGACGCGAAGAACGAGTTGGACCCGGACTTCGTTATCATCGCACGCTGTGACGCTCGAGGCGCGGCCGGCGGTTCCCTGGAGGACACTATTGAACGGCTCCAGGCATACAAGAAGGCCGGTGTTGACGTGCTTTACGCAGAAGCGCTGACCAACCGCGAGGAAGTGAAGGCAGTACGGAACGCCATCGACGGGCCAATGATGGGGACCCTAGGATTCTTGGCCCCTCCCCCCAGCCTAGAGGAGCTAGAGCAATTAGGGTACGCGGGCGCGTTCTACCCCGGCCTCATCGCCCAGGCGGGTATTCAGGCCTCTTGGGAATACGCCCACGATTTCCTAGCGCGAGGCGTGGAGGCGCAGATTGAGTGGCAGCAGCAGGCAGTGAAGTACCCGATGCCCCACGTCTTTGATCTAGTCGGGTTCCCACAGGTCGCCGAATGGGAGGAAAAGTATCTGCCCGCCGAATGGCTTAAGAAGTACGAAGACTCCATCGGACGGTATGAGCCGCGGGCGGCTATGCGCGTGGCTCGGCCTTAGTGAAAGGTTTCCATGCCGCAGAAGATGATCACCAACCCGAAAGAGGCTCTGAATCGGCCGCAGAGACGCGCCGGCCTTACGGCACCATAGCGCGCTGAAGTTCGGAACGGCACAAAACGAAACTAACGGAATCAAGGGAGGAACCGCACGATGGGGATGACCATTGCTGAGAAAATAATGGCGGCCCATGCAGGCCGCAAAGAGGTGAAGCCTGGCGACTACGTCTGGTGTAAGGTAGACGCCACTGGGGGGTTCAATTTGCGCCAGTTGGAGACGTTGGGGATTGACGAGGTGTGGAATCCCGACCGCATATTCATGGTAGAAGACCACCAGGCTCCTCCGCCCACTATAGAGGTGGCCAACCAGATCAAGGACATGCGGCGCCTCGTCAAGAAGTACAAAATAAAGAAATTCTTCGAGTTCGGCCGTCACGGGATCCTGCACCAACTGTTCGCCGAGCAGGGGATGTTCGCTCCTGGCGAGCTCATCGCCATGGGCGACTCCCATGCTACCAGTGGGGGCGTGTTCGACGCTTGTGTCACCAATGCTGCTATGGATGCAGTGCTCATCTTGGTATTTGGCGAGCTATGGTTCCGGGTACCAGAAAGCGTCAAGATCGAGCTCAACGGCCGCCTGCCAGAGTGGTGCGTGGGCAAGGATGTGATCCTTAAAGTCGCGGCAGAATTGGGCACTGACTTTGGTCTGTACAAGTCGATTGAATATGTCGGCCCTGTGGCCCGGCAGATGACCCTGGCCCAGCGCTGGACCATCTCCAACATGGGCGTGGACGTCGGCGCCAAGTTCGCCATCTTCGAGTGTGACGAAAAAACGGAAGAGTTCCTTGAGGGCCGATTGGACCGCCCTTACACCCCCGTCTCCTCCGATCCTGATGCGCAGTACGAGACGGTTCACAAGTTCGACCTGACGGAACTGGAGCCTATGGTGGCTCTGCCCGGCGATCCTGGAAACGGTCGTCCGATGTCCGAGGTAAAAGACATGCACGTGAAGATTGACCAGGCCTTCCTTGGGTCTTGCACCAATTGCCGTGAGGAAGATCTTGAGATGGCCGCTCGTATCATGAAGGGGCGGCAAGTCCACCCCGATGTGCGGATGCTCGTCAGCCCGGCCTCCCAAGCAGTCTTCCGGGATGCCCTGAAAGCTGGGTGGCTGGAGATCCTCGCGGACGCGGGCTGCGTGGTGGAACATTCCACTTGCGGTCCCTGCTACGGTGGACACATGGGCGTGCTCGGTGATGAGGAGGTGTGTATTTCTACCAGCAACCGCAACTTTCAGGGTCGTATGGGCAGCCCCACGGCGCAGATCTACCTGGCCAGCCCGGCTACTGTTGCGGCCTCGGCGATTGCCGGCGAGGTCGCCGATCCACGAGACTACCTATAGAGGCTGGGGAGGTGTAGTATGCTTGAGACGGTATTCCAAGGGAACACCTGGAAATTTGGGGACAAGATCAGCACCGACCTAATGGTGCCGGGCGCCTACGTGCTGGCTAAGAAGGGCATCACCGAAGCGGAAGCGGCCCAGTATTGCATGCACGCCAACCGACCAGACTGGGCAGCCCAGGTCCAGCAAGGCGATATCGTCGTGGCCGGCGTAAACTTCGCCTGCGGCTCCAGCCGCAATTGGGCCCGCCCGCTGCAAGTCCTAGGTATATCCGTCGCCTTGGCCGAATCGGTGTCTCGCATCGGCCTGCGCAACGGGATCAATACCGGGCTTCCCACCTTGGTGTGCCCCGGCATCACAAATTTCGTGCAGGAAGGGGAGCGCCTAAAGGTTGACATCATCACTGGCGAGGTGGTCAACCTAACTCGAGAGACCACCATCCAGGCCCAGGCCTGGCCCAAGGACAGCCCACCCTTCCAGATCATGATGGCCGGTGGCTTCAACACCTACTTCCGGCAACGGCTCATCGAGGCTGGAAAGATAAAGCCCCCTTTGGAAACGGTCAACATCTCGTAGCCGCCCGCGCGGGTGCACCTGAGATGCAACGCAAAGGGTTACGGCGTGGGCTCCGAACTCAGGTCGGGACGCGTCTGAGCCGTGACAGGAGCCGCAGCAGCTAGCCCCTGGGAGGAGGGTCGGACGCGGTGGAAATCCTCGACCGGTGCAAATGCTGCTGCGAGAGAGCCACGCGGCTATCACTCATGGAGAAGTGCAGTGGAATCCTGCCCGAGGAAGTGTATGTGTAAGCAACGAAAAGAGTTTTGGGAGGGAATCTTTGGAGTTTGAAATCGAGTACTCACCGGAACAAGAAGCCTTTAGAAGTGAAGTAAAGGAGTGGCTTGCAGCCAACATACCTGCCGGGATTAGTGTCTCGCCGAGACTTGAAGAGCACCCTCGCGAGGAATGGGAGGCGCGGCGGGAGCTCGCGAGACGACTCGGGGCGAAAGGCTGGCTCTGGCTCACCATGCCGCAGCAATACGGCGGCGGCGGACTCTCCTTTGACCACGCCCTCATATTAGATGAGGAGCTCGGTCGCTACCGCCTGCAAGTCCCACTCTACCATGACCCCGTAGCCGTAACGGCCGCCTGCATCATGGTCTGGGGCTCGCAGGAACAGAAAAACTACTTCTTGCCCCGCATTTTCAAGGCCGAGGTGGTTACCTGGCTATGTATGACTGAGCCTGAAGCTGGCTCGGACGTTGCCAGCGTCAAGACTCTAGCTGTCCGGGATGGTGACGAGTACGTCATTAACGGCCACAAGACCTTTATCGGTGCGGAGCATGGCGTGGACTATCTTTGGACCATCTGTGCCACTGACCCTAAAGCCCCTCGCCATGAGAACGTGAGCTGGTTCGTCATTCCTGCCGATGCCCCCGGCATCACCATGATGCCGCTCGAGTTGATGGGTTCGCGGGTGATCGGTGGTTCGCCGGATGGCGTGAAGAACAGCATCTTCTTCGATAATGTCCGGGTTCCTGCGTTCAACCTTGTCGGCGGTGAGAACAACGGATGGAAGGTCGCCAGTACGCTCCTGGAACTGGAGCACGGCGGTGGGGGGCGGGTGGCGCCCGATCTGTTCATTGAAATGCTCTGGGATCATGTGCCTGTCGCGAAGCTCGATGGTGGGCGCCTTTGGGACGACACGGATCAACGAGATGCTTTGATGGACGCTCACGTTGGCTCAGAAACTACCCGGCTCTTTGGTCTCCGTAACTTCTACCTGGCGAATGCGAAAAGGCCCCGGTCGTATGGTGGCTCCCAGGCTTCTCTGTTCCGTAAGCAGGCCAACCTAGACCTGATCCACCACATGGGCAGGGCTTTCGGCTATTACGCCCTTACCACAGACCCGGAACACCGTCTGATGGACGGCGCTCTGGAAATCCAGCAACGCCAGGGAATCATCGACAGTCACCCTGGTGGCACTATGGACGTCCAAAAACTCATCATAGCCAGACGAATCGGGGTTGGGCGCACAAGCAGGGAAGAAGCTGGTCAGCTTGCCTAAGCCACAGCGCATCAGATTTGTTTTTCACCCATCCCGGTGCTTTCCGCCCAATCTCAAAGAGGAGATAGTCTCATGGATTTTGTTTGGGACCCCGAGGACGAGGATTTTCGCCGAGAGGTCAGGCAGTTTATCCAAGAAACTCTTCCTTCTGACTGGGAGGAGCGCGCTTATTTTGGGACAGATGAGAGTTACGAGTTTGGTCGCGCCAATGCGATAAGACTAGCAGAAAAGAAATGGCTTACGCTCGCTTGGCCCAAGGAGTATGGCGGCATGGGGGCCAGCCATTGGCAGCAGGCGATCTTTAATTGGGAGACCGCCTACTGGCGGTTTCCAGTAACGGTTGGGTCGGGTATTAGTCTGGCAGGCCCAACCATCATGCTCTATGGTACGGAGGAGCAAAAGGCCCACTGGCTTCCGCGGATCGCTTCTGCAAAGGAACTATGGTGTCAGCTCTTCACCGAGCCGGGCGCGGGGTCCGATCTTGCGGCGCTGCAGACTCGCGCTGTCCGGGATGGCGACGACTATATCATCTCGGGACAAAAACTCTTCACAAGCCTCGGCCATCATGCTGATTTAGGCTGGGCTGGGTTCAGGACAGACCCCCTTGCACCCAAGCATCGTGGCATCTCCACCTTCGTCGTTCCGATGCATTTGCCAGGCATTACAGTGCGGCCAATGATCGATATGTCTGGTGTGCACGACGTGAACGAGATTTTCTTCGACGAGGTGCGAGTGCCGAAAGAGAACCTCATCGGCCAGGAAAACCGAGGGTGGTACCAGATGGCCGCAACTCTGGACTTCGAGCGTTCCGGGGTGGGGCGATACGCAACTGCGACCCGTGTGCTTAAGGAATTGGTAGATTTTGCTAAACAGGCCAAGCACGAAGGACGATCCCTCGCGAAAGAGCCGCGGGTACGGAACAAGCTCGCCCAAATGTACGTTGAGGTGGAGGTTGGGAAATACATCGGGTTCAGGACCGTTTCCATGCAGGCGCAAGGCCTCGTACCCAATAGAGAAGCTTCTGCATCCAAAGTCTTCGGCGCAGAGCTGCGGCAACGCCTTGCGAATACTAGTATGAATATTCTTGGGCTCTATGGTCAGTTAAAGAAAGGCTCCAAAGGTGCCGTCATGCAGGGTCGTTTCGAGTTCGAGTACCTCAATACCATGTATCTCACTATCGGCGCTGGAAGTTCCGAAATCAACCGGAACATTATCGCCGAACGAGGACTGGGCCTGCCCCGCTAGCAAGTGCTTACTAGGGGTCTCCGCGAATATTTAGTCCAAACAAGAAGGATAAACATCGAGCATGCGTTTGGCGCGACGGTCGTTACAAGAACTGCAAAACAGGTGAGACGTTATTTCTCGCAAAAGCGACGAGTTCTGCGAAAACAAATTTGTAAAGCTTGTCCTCTCTAACAAAGAGACGGTCAAGGTTGTGGTAAAGTGCCTAATATCCAGCAATAGAAAGGAACAGGTGATGGAAGCTAAGTTTGTCAACATAGCGATAGCAGTCAAAGACCTCGACGAGGCGATCAGACTTTACGGCGATATCCTGGGAGTCAACCTTGATGGCAACATTACCGAACAGTCTTCGCTAGGTGTGAAGACTGCGATGTTACGAGGGAACGGCTTCGAATTCGAGCTATTCTCACCATTGACCGGCGAGAAGACTGTGACCCGCTTTTTAGAAACCCGGGGGGAAGGAATATATCGGTTGGCATACAGCGTGAAGGACTTAGATCAAGCGAGCGACCATTTCAAGTCTAAAGGCGTAGCCGTGTTCGAGGCCGGGATCAACAACAATAGGAGAGTCTTGTTTACCCATCCGAAGGCTCTCAAGGGCGTGATGATGGAATTAGTGGAGCGTCGAACCTAGCGACGGCGCTGTCCTTCCAAATAGAAGGAAGCCCTCATCGCGCACAATGCGAGAGGCGGCAGTTGCAGTTTCAGCGAGGACTTGTCATCTTCCCTGAGGCACGATGCCTCGCACGCCTGCCCGTTCCTCGGCACACAGCCCTCCCTGTAGCATCTCGATCGGCATTTCCAGAGGAGATCAACGAATCAGAGGGTCGCCCCGCCTGATAAACTGAAATATATAGATAAACGTCTCGCCCGTTGGTTTCAGCAATTCTCGTTGAGTAAGCTGATGATGCTTGGTAATATGTTACTAGCGCTTTCTTCTGGGAAGCATGTTCTCGTTCCTGTATACCAATCGTTTGCAGCGCCGAATATAGCCCACCCCATCAGTGACGCAGACGCTTCTATTCGCTTCCTTTTTACCTCCTCCTCTGTGGGCATCTGCATAAGCCATCCCGTGATGATCTCGCGCAGAACCAATGGGATCCTTAGTTCAAACCGAACCGGCATCGGGCTGATGTCTCTATCAACTACGCAGGTATCGCGATACTGTGCAAGCATCTCAATGGCTGCGACTATTAGCAAGTATAGATCACGCTCGTTGAATGATGCCCCAATTGATACTCGGTGAGAGAATTTCACTCGCCAGCGCGCGAAAGTAGCTTGATCGAATAGGTCATACTTATCACGAAAGTGATCATAGAAGGTAGACCGGCTCAAGTGTGCTCTTTGGCAGACGTCTTGTACAGTAATCTCCGAAAAGCGTTTTTCTCTTAGAACATCGCGCATTGCTATGTTCAACATCTCGTGCGTTCGCTGTGTGCGAGGATCTGCGGCATTCATTCAATTCACCTCCTATCTGGAGACTGCGCCTCCAACGCCGTATAGATTGTCAAACACTTGTAGCATACTCTTTAGAAGGCGTTTTGGGCAAAAGTGCGTTTCTAAGACCCTCGCCCCACATCCCAACTTGCCGGGTTTGCAGATACCGCACCTTGTCTCATTACCCGTCTCGTTATCAAAATCTCACTATTGAAACAGGAGTTCGGTTATGAGACAATCTCCCAACCTATGCAAATTGGGTACGCCCGCGTTTCTACCGTAGAACAAACTCTCGACCTTCAACAAGATGCTCTGACCAAAGCCGGATGCCCCCGCATCTTTTCGGATGTAGCAAGCGGTGCCAATACCGACCGCCCTGGCCTCG
>Ga0082335_1008856_pt1 | contig 11200 bp, 9 predicted proteins | sample Subgrocontami58m_FD_72375 | JGI IMG/M metagenome (GOLD analysis project Ga0082335, IMG submission 72375) | Subsurface groundwater microbial communities from S. Glens Falls, New York, USA - GMW37 contaminated, 5.8 m (SPADES assembly) (version 2) ...
TTATTTGGCTGCTGCCCTTGAGGGCGATCCGACAGCGCGGGGGCAGATAGGTAGGGGTTATACCAGACAGCTTGAGGTGTTCAAGGAAAATCCCATCTTAGGCGTTGGTTTTGGAAATTACCCTTTTTATTATTCAAAAGGAGAATCTTCTGTTGTTTTGGCCACCACGTTCAGTATGTATCTCAGACTATTGACTGAGCTTGGCCTTTTGGGTACAGCGCTTTTCCTTCTATTTGTGGGCAGGATTTTGTGGCTTCTGTACAAGGTGATAACCCGCATGCCGAATTCGAGCCTGGCGCCCTTTGCCCGAGCGGCCTTACTTAGTACAATCGGCGTTATGATTGCAAGGGTGGGGCTGGATGGTGTCAACACGGACAGTTACATGTGGGTGATGCTGGCTACAGGTCTTGCCATTACCCAACTCTCGCGCCGGCTGAAGGCGTCGGAGTCTCTATCGGAACTCGCCTAGAAAAACACGGGGGATTGTTTTTCAGGAATCCTCGTTATTCTCCTTGAGGGGTTTTACCCAGCCTGATCATGACGGTACCCGCAGCTCCACTGCCTAGTTTCGGCACGATCCTCAGCGCTTTGGTCAGCCCGGGCTCCACTGGAAAAAGTTGGGCGAGAGACGGCTCTGGCCGTGTGGCGCGCGTCTATAGCTCGGGAAGAGATGCGTTGTCTGCGGCGGTACAGGCTATCGGGAGGGCGAAGGGTCAGAAAAAACTCGCAGTCTGGTTCCCTGCTTACTTCTGTAACGAGGCGCTTGCTCCTCTGCGTGAGTTAGAGGTGGATATAGAGTTCTATCCGGTTTGTGAGGATTTGAGCCCGGACTGGGCGATGCTGGAGGGGTTGGTCGGCGGTGAACGCGCCACGCAAATTTTCGTCATGGTTCACTATTTTGGCTTTCCCAACGATCTCGAGCGAGCGCACGAGTTCTGTAAACGGCATGGGCTTAAGCTTCTGGAGGACGCCGCGCATGTTCTTTTGCCCCCTCGCGCCATCGGAGCAGGTGATATCCAGATCTTCAGCCCTAGAAAGCTTTTACCGCTTCCTGCCGGAGGTATTCTTGTCATCCCCGAGGAAATGTCCGCCTACCTGGCGGATGTCCCGGAAGCGACTCACCTGGCGGAAACGGCGCTGTGGCTGTCGCGTCGCGTGGCGCAGAGTATTATGGTTCACCTCCATGTCCCATGGCATCTGTTTCGAAGAGCTAGCTTGAGTGCGGGGGTGGCATCCTCGAACGGTGGGAGTAGAGGCTACCCGGAACCTTGTGGCCCGTTTACCCTTAAGCTCCTTGCCGCTCTGGAGCAGCAACTGGATGAAGTCATCCGGCGGCGAAGACACAACTACAGCTTTCTGTTGGAGTGGGCTAAAGGACTTGCCCTATGCAGACCTCTTTTCCCTGCCTTACCCGAGGGTATCTGTCCCTACGTATTCCCGCTATGGGTGGAGCGGGGAAGTGAGGAGATGGCCCGGAGGCTACAGTCCGTGGGAATCCCGGCGAGCCAATGGCCGGATCTTCCTCCCGAAGTTCTCGCCAAATCCAGACAGTACGGGAGTGCCGTCGAAATTCAGAGAAAGTTATTGCTTCTCCCTGTTCATCAAAGTCTTGGCCAGGAACAGATGGGTGCCGTGAGTCATCGGGTAGGTGCAGTAGCTTCCTGTCAGTCGCAAATAAGTTGATGCTTAGCTTGTCAATTCATGACTTCGGGCAGAATGAGTGGGCTGAGCTTGTATCCAAATTCCACGACCTCAGCCTTCTTCAAACCTGGGAGTATGGGCTGGCCAAGGCCCGGACCGGCCCCTGGAAAGTTCAGCGCGGTATCTTCCTGAAGGAGGAGCATGTCGTTGGAGCATTTCAGGCCCTGGTTCGCACCATCCCAGGACTCCGGCGGGGGTTGGTCTGGATCAACCGTGGACCTCTCTGGGAAAGGGACGGGAATTCAAATTCTTCTCTCTTGCTTGAAATGATAGAAGAGCTTCGCCGTTACTGGGTAAATCAGCGGCACATGTATCTTCGTGTTGCGCCGTCCAGCCGTGAGGGCCAGATCGAAGCGAAATCGTTCCAGGAGATCGGATATCGTCTGGACGAAAGCCTGCCTGGTTGGGCCTCCGCTCGGGTTGATCTCTCCCAGCCTGTGGGAACATTACGGGGGCAGCTCCAGCAAAAATGGCGGAACTGTTTAAACAAGGCCGAAAAGCTGGACCTTGTCGTTGAGTCCGGCTCAGGAACGCCGTTATTTGAGGAATTTCTAACGGAATACGTTCGGATGTTAGCGGACCGTCGATATCATTCCAGTGTGACTCCGGCGCTATTGTCGCACCTGCAGGCGTTATTGCCTCCTGAGCGGAAACTGTGGGTTTTGGCGGCACGACAAGGGGAGCGCGCCTTCGGAGGTGTGCTTATAGCGAAATACGGTGAGGCAGTCGAATATCTTGCGGGGAGCGTGAATGAAGATGGCCGGAGAGTCAATGCCGGCCAACTGCTGCTATGGCGCGCGCTGTGCGAGATGAAAGGTCAGGGCTACCGTTGGTTTGACCTGGGCGGGATGGATCCCGAGCGAACTCCTTCGGGGATCTTTCACTTCAAGGCGGGCATGGGCGGAACTCCGCACCGTCTCATCGGGGAGATCGAAGCGCACGATGGCAGTTGGATCAGCAGAATTTTACGTTCGCGCGTCCATCATGCGCGTCAGGCGGTAGGAGTGTAGGTTGAAGGCCGGATCGTCGACACAGCCTCTTCGGTACCTCCTGGCCAAGAATCTGCTCATGGGCCAGCACTTGTTGAACGGGATGGGGAGAAAAACGCCCGTTGGATCCTTTCGCACAATTCTTTTCCATGATCTTCCTGAGGAGCAGTTGCCGGCTTTTGACAGGCTCGTTCAACACGTCATGGCTGCCCATGGTTTCATAACCCCGGCTGAGGCGGAGTCCATCCTGGCTGGGAGTCACGATCCACTGAATCGTCGTGTTCCGGTCCTGCTGACATTCGACGACGGCTTTCAATCGCAGGCCCGTGCCGCCAGAGAGATCCTGGACCGTTATGCTATCAAGGCGGTTTTTTTTGTTTGCCCCGGGCTGATAGATATTCGACCAGAGCAGCAGCGACAAGCCATTGCCAAGTATATTTTTGATGGGAAACATGGGGGAGATCTTCCGGGCCATATGAGACTGCTATCGTGGTCTGAAGCGGAGTCTTTATCGGCCTCGGGTCATACCATTGGGTCGCATACCTCCTTTCACCGCCGTTTAACCGGTCTCGGCCCGGAGGAATTGCAAGGCGAGGTCGCCGGTTCAGGAGAGTTGTTGAAGAAGAGACTTGGGATACCGGTTCGTTGGTTCGCCTACCCGTTTGGCAATATCGAGAGCATTGATCCATCCTCTTACGAGTTGATCCGCAGCCATTATGAATTTTCCTGCAGCGGAATCCGCGGGCTAAACTCCAATCAAACCCACCCTCTTGCCCTCTTGAGGGATTGCATGGATCCCACTAGCCCCCTGGAGTACCAGGAGTTTGTTTTACTTGGCGGCCTCGATTTTTATTACCGCCAGCGCGCTCGCCGGCTTCATCTCATGGCTAAAAATGCGGATGAGATCCATTAGCAAAAAATGGACATCTTTATAGACCCTCTTTTTTGTGAGCGTTACTATCGGGAATTTCCGGTGGTCCTGATGGATATAGGGGCCAGCGGCGGTCTGTCCCGGATCTGGAGGCGGGCCCAAAGATATCTGCATGTCATCGGATTCGAGCCTGATCAACGGGCCTTCGCCGATCTGGCAAGGTCCGCCGATCCCCACTTGGAGTATTGGAATACCGGGCTTTATAGAGAGAAAGCGGTTTTAGACTTTTATCTGACGAGCAAGCAGGAGGTTTCCTCCTTGTTCAAACCCCATCGGGAATTTCTGGATGAGTTCCCTGAGCGGGAGCGTTTCAATATTGTAGAAACCACGCAGATACAATTTGATACTCTCGACAACCAGCTGCAGAAACACCGGGTCTCGGACGTGGATTTTATCAAAGTGGACACTCAAGGGAGCGAGTTGGCCGTCCTCGAAGGCTCTCGCGGGATTCTCGCCAATTCGGTTTTTGGTTTGGAAGTCGAGGTGGAATTCGCCCCTATGTACCAGGGGCAGCCTCTGTTTTCGGATTTAGATAGCTTCGTCAGGCAGTTGGGGTTTCAGTTGTTCGACCTGAAGTGCGGTTATTGGAAACGTGATGCTGGAAAAAGCTATGGCGGAGCAAGGGGACAGCTCATATTTGCCGATGCCTTGTATTTTCGCAGCCCCCAGAGCTTTGGCGAAATTCTCAAGCGAATTGATGAGGGGAGCCGGAGAAAATCCAAGCTTTTGAGGGCCGTATCCGTTTGCATTCTCTACGGTTATTTAGATTACGCTTTGGAATTGTTCAATCGGCTCGGGGGCGACTGCAACGCACAGGAAATCGACCTGTTTAGGAAAAAAATACGGGAGGAAACCCAGCTTTGGGCGAGGCTACCGTATTTTCCGGGGCGAGGGAAAATTTCAGCTTTATTGTACGCTCTCCACCAGATGGTCAGACCCAGCCATAAGGGCTGGGCCGTGATGGAAAGAGAGCTAGGGAATTTTTAAAATCCGCTTGGAAGTCAAAAACTGATCCCTGTGAAAATTGCCGTTAATGCCTTATCCGTACAGGGGGGTGGAGGTCTAACTTTTCTCAGGAATCTACTGTATCATCTCCTGTTAATCGATAAGAAGAATGAGTATCTGATCCTTGCGGTGGAGGAGAAAGCAGAGGAATTAGGAATCCGTGATCCCCATCCTAACCTAAGGACGTTGATCTATCCGAGCCGAGGGTGGGTTACGCGCGGAATGTGGGAGCAGATTTTATTGCCATGGGTAATGCGGCGGGAGAGCGTGGACATCTTATACGCGCCAGGTAACCAAGGCCCAGTTTTCTTTCGCTTTCCATTTGTGCTTTTAATTCAGAGTGTTGATCCCTTCATGTTGGACGTGAGCAGAATGCCGACAGAGTTTCGCGTTAAAATGAAAGTGCTGCAAATCCTGATGAGGATATCCGTCCGTAAAGCAAAGAAAGTAATTGCTATATCTAGTTATGTGCGTCGATTGTTGATTAACGAATTCAATTGTGATCCGAGGAGGATTGACGTGGTCTCCCATGGAAGACCGCACGATGTTGGCTTCAAGGACATGCATAGTTCTGATGATATCGGGAGGTATAGTACAGAAGTACCCTACTTTCTTGCAGTTTCAGACATTAGGTACAACAAAAACTATGAAATCCTTATAGAGGCATTTGCAAATGCCTCGCGTCGGATCGCTCAGCCGCTAAATTTGTTGATAGCGGGTGAGGTACAGGATAAAAGGTATTTTTTGCGTCTCAAAGAAGTTGCCAGTCGCAATAATGTCACTTCAGTGGTAAAATTTCTGGGTTCCGTCGATCATAGCAGATTGCGCGGCTTGTACGCAGAAGCGCTAGCATTAGTTTTCCCGTCGCGACTCGAGTCATTTGGTCTTCCCCCTTTGGAAGCTATGGCGTATGGGGTTCCAGTATTAGCGGCAAACATAGAATCGGTAAGGGAGGTTTGTGGGGATGCGGTTATGTATTTTGATCCCGACAGCAGTGAGGCAGTCGCGAATGCTATAGTTCGAATTGGGAACGATGAATCGCTGCGTAGGAACCTTGTCGAGCGCGGCAGAGCACAGGCGAAGCAATTTGAATGGGAGAATACTGCCCGAGAGACATTGGCAATACTAGAAGGCGCTTCCGAGTAGCGTGCCCTAATAAAGCACGGCACAAGCGTATCCTCAAGTAACAAACAAAACGCAAAAAGCGCCTCCTGACGTCGCAACACCTCCAAGCGTTACGTCTGTTTAGCATAGTATAAAATAGAATATGAAGGTTTACATTGAAAGGCTCGTGTCACCCGACCATCTTCAACTGCGCGTTCAGGAAGCGCTAAAATGGATTGGTGCTGACAAAATTATCCGTAATGACAGCCAGGTTTTCCTTAAACCTAATTTAACCTGGCGCCTCCCTATGCCGGGCGTAACAACAACGCCTGAATTCATAGAAGCCGCCGTAGCTGTTCTGAGAGAATATACAAGCCGGATTATCATCGGAGAGGCAGACAGCGGCTATCATTTATTCCCTGCTGAGGAGGCATTCCAATCACATGGCTTATACGACCTCGTCAGGCGATACGGAATTAAAGTGGTGAATCTCAGCAAGTGTCAAGCTATTGAGCAGACTGTAATCATCGGGAACAAGCCTGTGGCAATCGAACTTCCTGAAATGCTTTTATCCGCCGTAGATATTTTCGTGACACTTCCAGTTCCCAAGGTTCACGCGATGACAGGGGTCAGTCTGGGCTTCAAGAATCAGTGGGGATGTCAGCCTAGCACTATGCGACTGAGAAACCATCCTGATTTTAACAGAAAAATCCTTGCAATAAACAAATTGCTCAATCCGCGTATCGTTCTTTTTGATGGGAAGTATTTCCTTGATGGAAGTGGACCCATGATCGGAGAGGCTGTGCGTATGGATCTTCTGATAGCCTCAGATGACATAGGCGCTGGATCCATGACCTGTTGCGAGATCATGGGTATTGATCCCCGGGGGATTTCCCACCTTCGGCTGGCTCAACAAGAAGGTATGATGGTGCATTCACTGAATGAGGTGGTGCTCAACCAATCATTAAAGCCTTTCAAGGTGCGGCAGTTCAAATTGCGACGAAGCCTGATTAACTACGTTGCACTAATTGCTTTTCATTCTCACTTCTGGACACGACTGTTTTATGACTCCATTGCAGCGGCTCCGGTTCATTGGGTGCTCTACAAAATTAGGAAAAACCGCATGATTGGACGCCTGCTGTATGGACGCATCGGACCACCTGAAGGAGAAGGGCGGGGATGACTGTCCTGCACCGATAGTTACTGTGGGTCCACGGCTATGAGGGTTTTGATCCTTGGGGGCTCGGGGCTGCTCGGACACAAGTTGTATCAACGCCTGCGGGGTCGCTTCAGCGTTTTTGCGACCGTGCGAAAGCCATCGTCGCGCTATCTGCGTTTCGGTATCTTTGACCCCGACGGGGTTCAAGGAGAAGTGGATGTGCGGCATACGGAAGAGATCCTCAACGTCTTTGCCTGGTCCCAACCGGACATCGTCGTCAACGCAGTAGGAATCATCAAGCAACGTAGGGAGGCGGAGGATCCGTTACAAAGCTTGGAGATCAACTCGCTATTACCGCATCGCTTGGCATTGATTTGCCGCAGCCGGGGATCACGTTTAATCCATATCAGCACGGATTGTGTCTTTTCGGGTAAGGACGGGTGGTATAACGAGGAATCCGTAAGCGACGCTGAGGATCCTTATGGTCGAACGAAGTATCTGGGGGAGGTCCAGGGAGAACGAACCCTCACGTTGAGGACCTCGTTCATCGGGAGGGAAATCGAAACCAGCCACGGGCTTTTTGAGTGGTTTTTAGCCCTAAGGGGTCAAAGCTGCCGCGGATTTTCCAAGGCAATCTTCAGCGGGCTTACCACGATTGCCCTTGCTGGGCTTGTCGGGGACATCATCGACAAGCACCGCGATTTGTCGGGTCTTTTCCATGTCTCCAGCGATCCCATTTCCAAATATGATCTGTTATCCCTCATCAATGAGATTTACCGCCTCGAAGTCAGAATCGAAAGAGACGACGGATACGTTTGCGATAGGAGTCTTGACTCATCCCGGTTTAGGGCGGCTACTGGATGGCGACCGGCCTCTTGGCAGGCGATGGTTCTGCAAATGAGGGAGGATTCGACGGCTTACGACACTTGGAAGAAGGAGTAACCGGATGCTATGTTGCTAGATGGAAAGAGGGTTTTGATCACAGGAGGCACGGGTTCTCTGGGCCAGGTGCTTACGAGTAGAATTCTGAGCAAGGAGCTCGGCACTCCCGGCAAGGTGATCATATTTAGCCGCGACGAGGCAAAACAGCATGCCATGCGGCTGGATTACCAGCACCGTCGTGCGGCCACAGACGAGGTTATCTATCACAATTTCGAAAAGTTGCTCGAATTTCGCATAGGAGATATCCGGGATTATGATTCGGTTGCTTCGGTCCTGCGGCGGGTTGATATCGTCTTCAGCGCGGCGGCACTGAAGCAGGTTCCTACCTGTGAGTATTTTCCCTTCGAAGCGGTGCGGACGAATATCGGTGGCCCTCAAAATATCGTGCGCGCCATTCAAGAGCTCAGCCTGCCCGTGGAGATAGTCGTGGGGGTTTCGACGGACAAGGCATGCAAGCCCATCAACATTATGGGGATGACGAAGGCGATTCAGGAGAGGATTTTCATAACTGCCAACCTTCATGCCCCTAAGACCCGCTTCGTGTGTGTGCGTTATGGGAACGTGCTGGCCTCCAGAGGTTCTGTGATCCCCCTGTTTCTAGAGCAGATTCGCGCTGGAGGACCGGTGACGATTACTTTGAAAGAGATGACGCGTTTTCTTTTGAGCTTGGACCGGGCCGTGGATACTATCTTTGCGGCTGCAACAGGGGCACAAACAGGTGAAACCTACGTGCCTCGGGTGTCCTCAGCACGCGTCCTAGACATCGCAATGGTGATGATCGGAGAGCGGAACATCCCGATCCAATACACGGGGATACGACCGGGCGAAAAAATTCACGAGATTCTTATTTCTGAGGAGGAGTGTTTTCGGACGGTCGCTCGGGGAGACTACTATGCCATTCGGCCGATTCTGCCAGAGCTTGGGGGTTCAGGCGAAGGGGCGCCGGTGTTGGAGAGCGAATACTGCTCGAGGGATAACACCTTGGACCGCGAAGCCCTGCGGTCTCTGCTTTCGGAGGCGGGCTTTCTCTCGGGGCTATGAAAATTAAACTGATGACCATCTTCGGGACGCGCCCGGAGATCATTAGGCTGAGTTGCATCATCAAGCAGTTAGATCCTTTCTGCGAGCAGACGCTCGTGCACACCGGCCAAAACTATGATGAGAACCTGAGCGATATTTTTTTCCGCGAGCTGGGCTTGCGACAGCCCGACCTATATCTAGGTGTGCGCGAGGCGAGCTTCCCGGATCAGGCAGGTCAGATTTTCAGCCGCGTGGGCGATGCCATGCAGCAAAAGAAGCCGGATCGGGTACTGATCCTCGGGGATACAAATAGCGGCCTTTCAAGCGTCATAGCGGCGCGCTACGGGATAAAGGTGTTTCACTTGGAAGCGGGCAATCGATGCTATGACGATCGCGTGCCTGAGGAGATCAATCGCCGGATTATCGATCACTGCAGCACGGTTTTGATGCCGTATACGAACCGGAGCAAGGATAATCTAGTGCGAGAAGGGATTGAACGAGAGCGTATTTTTGTCGTCGGCAATCCCATCGCTGAAGTGCTCCAAACCTACGCTTCTAATATAGAAAGGAGCTCGGTTTTGGCAAAGTTCCAGATCACGCCAGGCAAATATTTTCTAGCCACTATGCATCGGGAGGAAAACGTAGACGCGCCTAAGCGTTTGAGCCAGTTGGTTTCCGGCCTGGAGCTGGTTGCGTCTCATTTTGGCCAGCCGGTGATTGTCAGTCTACACCCGCGAACGGCCGACAAAATTCAACGCTTTGGGTTGAAGATACCGTCCGGGGATGTGCGGCTCCTCCAACCAATGGGCTTTTTCGACTTTGTGGCTTTGGAAAAGAGTGCCCGTTGTGTGATAACCGATAGTGGCACGGTACAGGAAGAATGTTGCATCTTTGGCATCCCCAATGTGACGATCCGGGATGTGACGGAAAGGCCGGAAACCATAGAGTGTGGCAGCAACATTCTGAGTGGCAGTGACCCAGGTATGATTTGTCATGCCGTTGAGTTAGCCTTGAGTTCACAGACAGCCTGGAGGCCACCACCGGAGTACTGCGAGAGAGATGTCTCCAGTACCGTGGCAAAAATCGTGTTGGGGTTCCATAATTTTTCCCGCCGCGCTCGTGAAGCGGACTAGAATGGGAGCCTTTCGCGCGGGCTGAATCCGAGGAGTAGTTGTTTTGAGAGTGCTCATCCTTTCCCAGTATTACGATCCGGAGCCGATTCCAAAACCGGCGGAGCTAGCGCAGGAATTAAAACGCAGAGGACACACCGTCTTTGTAGTTACCGGGTATCCCAATTATCCTGCTGGAACCCTATTTCCCGGGTTCCGCCTCTCCTTATTTCAAAAGGAAAGTCGGGACGGTATCCCGGTGCTTCGGACTTTTGAGCTTCCGTATCATGGTCGCTCCTCACTAGGGCGTATCCTTAACTATGCGTCATTTATGTGCTCAAGCGTTCTCGGTGCCTTCTTAACTCCGGCGTGTGATGTCATTTACGTCTGGCATCCGCCGCTCACTATCGGAATCGCTGCGGTGATCATCAGCCTTTTGAAGAGAGCGCCGTTCATCTATGATGTGCAGGATATCTGGCCGGAGAGTATCGTTTCTTCTGGATGGAAGTTGCCAGCGCTTGCGGTTCGGTTTCTCCATTGGATGGAGCGGATCATATACCGGCAAGCGGAAAAGGTCCTGGTGGTGACCACAGGCGCCAAGGACAACCTGCTTGGCAAAGGAGTCCCATCAGCTAAGCTCGTGGTCGCACCCCATTGGTTTGACGAGGGTGTGTTTCAGAGGGAAAACCGCCGCAACCGCGATATCCGCAACCAGTACAACATGAAGGACCGCTTTGTGGTTATGTTTGCCGGGAACCTGGGACTGATGCAGGGACTCGATACCTTAGTCCACGCCGCGGAGAAGTTGCGCGATCATAAAGAAATCCTTTTTGTCCTCGTTGGCGACGGATTGGACCGGGATCGGCTTCGATCCATGGCTTCCGAACTTGGCCTGGAAAACATCCTGTTTGTAGAGAAACAGCCCATGTCGGAAATGCCATCCTACCTCTCATCCGCAGATGCCTTGTTGGTTCTTCTGCGCGATTCCAAGTTATCCGAGTGTATCATCCCTACCAAGACCTTTGCCTACATGGCTGCGGGGAAGCCAGTCATATCCGCCGCGAACGGCGCTTGCGCAGATCTTATTCGTGACGCCAAGGCTGGCCTTACGGTTTTACCTGATAGTGGCGATGCGCTGGCGGAAGGGGTGTTACAGATGTATAAGATGTCTGATTCTTCCCGTAAAATCATGGGTGAGAATGGCCGGAGGCATCTTTTGAGTCATTTTTCGAGAGATAAA
>Ga0082335_1008859_pt1 | contig 11192 bp, 8 predicted proteins | sample Subgrocontami58m_FD_72375 | JGI IMG/M metagenome (GOLD analysis project Ga0082335, IMG submission 72375) | Subsurface groundwater microbial communities from S. Glens Falls, New York, USA - GMW37 contaminated, 5.8 m (SPADES assembly) (version 2) ...
CGTTCATCCAATAACGCCCACACCGCATGCAACTTCTGTTTCAATCCAAGCGGAGTATTCATGGACTGAAAGTATAGCATTACCCTGCGCCAATTGCTACCTTTATTTATTTACAGTGCCTAACTATTGAAGCGGAGGTGTTCCGGTATCGTACCACTTTACAACAAAATAAATCTGTAGAAGAATTGGTTAGGGAATTGAGCATTGTCTATTCGACCGATAGACCTAGCAGTCCTATTTTGCCTATTTTATCCGATGGACATGACAGACGGTGCGAGCATCACATAGTAAAAACTTACGTACCGTCTGCTGACGTGATACATGACATTAATCCATTACTATTTCGTCAATCAATTGACGTTTTGAGAAAGGAATTGCCGGTTATTCCTGAAGAAAGGCTATCGGAACTATCAGAGAACACATATTGGTCAGCAGCATCAAAATTGATGGGATCAGTTCTTGACACTTATTATGCCTTGTTAATTTATATGGGAACAGACAATCGTGAGCAAGCGTTTCAGATTGTAATTGACCAACTGGACAAACGCCTCAACCCAGAAAAGTGTTTCATGTACTATGGGACGTATCTATACAACTTTGAGATGGACTCACCTACTGTGGCTTCTGTAGAACTGTCTGAGGGTATTGAAATACGACTTACTACACATGAGGATTTAGCACGAGAGTTGCATACATCTAATCTGTTTGATTATGAACTTAATGTTAGGAAATTTCTTCCCCCGCCCTACTATATAACTATCCACAATACTATTCCATCCTACCTAGCTAGCGTGCTAGTTCCTGCAATTTATGCACCTCCCGAAAAGATAGATAACGTAATTTGTGCGCTTCGTCTTCATCAGGCTAATTATGTCGGGCGTGATCGTGTTCATGGATGGATAGCAGGCTTGTTGCCTACTTCACTTTCTGGTGGAAGTATAGTAGACGCTACCGCCCGACAATTCGCGAGAGGCATACCAGACGCAAGAGAAAATCTGCCGACCTATAGGTTAAACATAACTGATGTAGATGAAATCAAGAAAACGCTCCAGGCTCTAGAGACACCAACAGGCAAGTCAATGCTTAACATCGCAATTACTAGATTCAACGATTCCTATAGTCGAGGTGATGCAAAGGAACGTATAATTGATCTCGTGATCGCTTTAGAAAATTTGTTTGGAGAAGAAACCACAGGGCAAACTACGGAAGTGGGCTACCGACTGCGTATGCGTGCTGCAAAATATCTGGGCAAAACTTCAAACGAGAAAAAAGAAATAATGGAGTTCTTAAGAAGCGTATATAATTTGCGTAGCAAGATCGTCCACGGCAGTTCCAATGACGTAGATGAAACGATAAAAAATAAATTGAAAATGACAATGAATGAAGTGGTTGTATGGACTGAAGATATTGTCAGGAGAGCGCTTCGCAAGATGCTGCGGAATCCGTCACATATTGGTCAGGCATATCAAAACGACCTTTTACTCGGTGCTACAGAGTAAATGCTATTCTTTGGAAAATAGGGAGATATCCCATATTTCCCGTGCGGGTTGTATAAGCTGAACCCCTTATTTGGAAAAAGCTGAAGACTCCTGCCTGTGCATCTGTACCTTCAAAAGGTGGGTTCAAGCTGCAAACTTGAACCTGCGAAGACCCAACAATTACCGGGTAAGACGGGTTTGACAGGATAGACTGGATAATGGCAAAGGAAAGTGCCGTGCCGCAAAATCCTGTAAATCCCGTTCCTCCTGTCGAAAAAAACAGTTCAATGTGCCAATGATTCCTTATACAGGATCGCACGGGCTGTCGTTTACGGATTCCAATTCTGTGTTGATGGTTTCCCAGGTGTTGTAAAGGGTGGTCAGTTCCTGGGTGAGGGTTTTGTACTGTTTGTTAATTTCGACAGATTTTTCCCTGTCGGTGTACAGCGCGGGATCCAGAAGTACAGCATCCAGTTCCTTCTTTTGCGTCTCCAATAAGGCGATCCTTTCCTCGGTGGTTTGAATTTCCTTTGCAAGCTTGCGCTTCCTGGCGTTCTGCTCTTTTTTCAGCAAATATTGCTGCTTCTGTGAACTGCCGTCATCCTGTTTCGAAATGGAGGGATTATTTGTCTTAACGCCGGAAGTGTCTTTGTGTAAGTCCGCCGCCTTCTTTTCCAGAAAATCTCCAAAACCTCCCAAATGGACGTGGATGCCGCCGTTTTTCAGTTCGTAGACCTTGGAGACCAGACCATCCAGAAAGTTTCTGTCGTGAGACACAATCAACAAACTTCCCGGATATTCCAGTAATGCATTCTTGAGGATTTTCTTGGTGGTAATGTCAATGTGGTTTGTGGGCTCGTCCAGGATGAGGAAATTCGTGGGTTTTAGGAGCATCTTGGCGAGGGACAGACGCGACTTCTCGCCGCCGCTCAGGACGCTGACGGTCTTGAATACGTCGTCGCCGGAAAACAGGAACGCCCCTAAGATGTGTCTGACCTGGGGAATCATGGAAAACGGAGCGACCGATTCGACTTCCTGCAATAACGTATTGCTGCCCTGTAATTTTTCCGCATGCTCCTGTGCAAAATAGTCAAAAAGGACATTGTGCCCCATCTTGATAACGCCGGTGTGCGGCTGTTCCAGCCCGGCGATGATGCGCGACAAGGTGGACTTTCCCGACCCGTTTTGCCCCACCAGCGCCACTCTTTCCCCCCGTTCTATCGAGAGGCAAACGTTCTGGAAGATCAGGCGTCCGTCGTATTCATGCGAGACGTCTTTTACGTCCAGCACGGTTACGCCGCTTTGTTTTGCGGTGCGGAATTTGAATTTGACCTCTTCCGTGGTATTTTCAGGCAGTTCTTCCTTTTCCATCTTTTCGAGCATGTGGATGCGGCTCTGTACCTGAGACGCCTTGGTATTCTTCGCCCTGAACCGTTCAATGAAGCGTTCCACCTCCTTGATTTTTTTCTGCTGATTGACGTAGCGCGCAGTTTGCATCTCCGCCCGGTTTTCTTTCTCTGCCTCATAAAAGGAGTAATTGCCGTGATATTCGTTAATCTTTCCCTTTTCCAGTTCCCAAACCTTGGCAATGTTCCGGTCGAGAAACGTCCGGTCGTGTGAGATGATAATCAATCCGCCCTTGTACTCTTTCAGATAATCTTCCAGCCAGAGTATGGAATCAATGTCCAGGTGGTTTGTCGGTTCATCGAGCAGGAGAAGGTTGGGATCCTGGAGTAACAACCGGGAAAGCGCCACGCGCATCTGCCATCCGCCGCTGAAGGTGTCAATGCTCCTTTCAAAATCGGATTCTTTAAATCCCATACCTTTTAAGACCATGCCCGTTTCTTTATCAACCTTGGCGCCGTTAACCACTTCGAATTGATGTTGGAGGTGCGCGTACTGATCGAGGAGCAGTTCATGGTCTTCACCCTGAATGGACTGATCCTCCAACCGGGTATGAATCTTATCCATCTGACTTTTCAGGTGGAGGACGTTGTCAAACGCCGAGCTGGCCTCATCGAAGATGGTCTTTTTCTTAAAGACAAAACCTTCCTGGGGGAGATAGCCGATGCTGGTGTCTTTGGCAAAAACGAGATCGCCTGCGCTGGGTTCAGTTAAGCGGCAGACGAGCTTGAAGAGTGTGGATTTACCCGTGCCGTTAGGGCCGATGAGGCCGATCCTGTCGTTTCTCCGGATGTGCAGTGAGATGTTGTCGAGAATGGTCTTGCTGCCAAAGGAGAGGCTTACATTATTCAGTCGAATCATAGTGTGAATCTTTGAAACAAAGGACAACGATTATATATCACCCTCCCATAATCCCTCCCATCGGGAGCGGGAAAGTTTCTTCGCCCTTTGTGGGAGAGTGACAGGGTGAGGAGAATTATTTTCGGGTGAATTATTTTATCCCACAATACACCGCTTCCCGATATTCCTTCCAGAGACACTCGGAAGACCGGAACCCGGCGTCCATAAGGATTTGCAGGTCGTCGGTAACGAACAAGGGGTGATCTCCGTCTTTCTTCTCCTTTTCTGTCAGCTCTGAGGAGATTTGATCAAGGGATTTCTCTATGTCCTTGATGCCTTTTAATCTTTGTTGTATGCCCAGGTGGTGCAGATACCGGAACCTTGCCTCCAGCACGGCGTCGGCGGTTTTAAAGATATCACAGTTCAAAAACCAGCCGTTGGGTTTCAATATCGAGCGGATATATTTGAAGAGCACCAGCTTTTCTTCCCGGTATAAATGGTGAAGCGCAAAGGAAGATACCACGCCATCGAGATTCGAAAGCGTCTTTTCTTTGTCAGGCAATTCCTGGAATGTAGAGAGTCTAAAGGTGACCTGTTTGAGATGGTCATGAAGCCTTATGCGCGCCTTTTCAACCATAAGTTCCGCGGCGTCTACGGCGATAATCGTCGCATTGGGAAACGATTCGATTATCCTGCGCGACAGGTATCCCGTGCCAACGCCCAGGTCCAGGAACTTCAAATTCTCATCCTTGCGAAAGGGTAGTATCTCGCAGACGATGGACGCCATTTTCGCGCGGTTTGGGTGCCACACGTCCATGTCGAAGTCATACGTGGCGACGATATCGTTGTTATTAAATGCGTAGACCGTTTCTCTTAAGGCAGTTTTTTCCATATCAGCAAGACCTCAATGATTGGTATCCTCTAAAAAATATTTTTATTAGCGACATGTAGGGCAAACTTTCAGATTTGCCTTCGTGCAATAAACGCAAGGCTAAAGCCTCGCCCTACATTTCTCTTCCGATTTCAAGCCAAAAAGTAGCGCAGGCTTCCAGCCTGCATGTAGCAAATAAAAGAAAGCTGGCAGGCTGGAAGCCTGCGCTACAGGGGCTGAAAGAAATTTGCCTAACCGGCAGATTAATTATATACACGATTAAATAAAATTGTGATAAATTAGATTTTCTGGGTAATATTTACGGATTCCTATTGTATAGGCAAATTCATAAAAATACAGAGTTAATTTTGAAGAAACAATGATGGGGTTTAGGAAAATAAGGGAATTTTGGGAAAAGAGCCTTGTCTACAGGGTGTTTGTAAAAAAGTACCGGCGGTACTTCATCATCGGCGCGATATCGCTGATGGCGGTGGATATTATCAATATCTTTCCTCCGCTCATTATCAAAAAGGCGATTGATGTTTTTTCAACGGGGGTAAACCTCCAGAAAATTGCCGTGCTGTCCGGACTCTTTATCCTGGTGAGCCTTGCCCAGGGCGTCTGCCGGTACCTCTGGCGGATAAACTTCATCGGGACGTCGTTCCGGTGCGATTACGACCTCCGCATGGCATTCTTCAGTCATATTGAAACGCTCTCCCGGAGATTCTTCCAAAAATACAAGACGGGCGACCTCATGTCGAGGGCTACAAACGACATTGGCGCTGTCCGCATGGCCGTTGGCCCCGGGTTATTGATCGGGCTTGACGCCATATTCTATTTCATTGTGGTGCCGCCGATCATTATCTATTTATCCCCTAAGCTGTCCTTGTATACATTCCTGCTGATGCCGTTGACGCCTTACATTGCCTATAAAATCAAGGATGTTATTGATAAGCGGTTCCGTGAGGTTCAGGAACAATTTTCACGGATCAGCGAGAAGGTGCAGGAAAATACGTCGGGCATCCGTATTGTAAAGTCCTTTAACATGTCACGGCAGGAAGAGCGCCTGCTCAGGAATTTGTGCAATGATTTCATGAAAAAAAACCTGAAACTGGCCATCCCGCAGTCCCTCCTGGGGCCGGTGTTCGAGTATATTACGTATATGGGCATCATACTCTTGCTTTTCATGGGCGGGAAGATGGTGCTCGAGGGCGCTATCACGCTGGGTACGCTCGTTGCCTTTCAACGCTACATCTCCATGATGGTCTGGCCCATGACCGCCATTGGCTGGTGTTTGTCCCTCCTGCAGCGCGGCAACGCCTCTATGAAACGCATTGACGAGGTGATGGATGAGAGGTCTGAGGTTGTTTCAAAGGATAACGCCGTGCAACAATTTGTTCCCAAAGGCGAGATCGAATTCAGAGACATAAACTTTCGGTATGACAGTCATGCGGAATGGGTGTTGAAGGGTGTAAGCCTGAAAATCCCTGCCGGACAACGCGTCGCCATTGTGGGTCCGATAGGAAGCGGAAAATCTACGCTGGTGAATATGCTTTCCCGTATGATTTCCGTAGACGACCGGAGTCTCTTTATAGACGGCGTTGATATCACTACGATAGATATTAAGAGTTTGCGAAGGCACATTGGCTACGTCCCGCAGGACACCTTTCTGTTTTCGGAAAAAATTTCAGATAACTTATTATTCGGGGCGGAAACATTGGACGGCAGCAATACGGTGGAGGAGCTTGCCCGCATGGCCGCCATTGAATCGGAGATTCAGGAACTTCCCAGCCGGTATGAAAGTTACCTGGGTGAACGGGGGATCAACCTGTCAGGAGGACAAAAGCAGAGGATTACCATTGCGCGGGCGCTGGCCATTAATCCGGGAATTATTATCCTTGATGATTGCCTTTCCGCAGTAGATGCGCGGGTAGAGGAAACTATTATGAGAAATATATTACAGAGATTTCCGGAGAGCACCCTGCTGGCGGTAACCCACCGGCTGCCCGCCGTGAGAGACTTTGACATGATCGTGGTGATGAAAGACGGCATAATTGTTGAAAAAGGCACGCATGAACAGCTCATCAAAATTAATGGACTGTACACATCCTTGTATACGAAAGAAGCGCTGGAAGAAAAGCTAGGCTAGTGGATCATTTCCAAAACAATTTTACAGTTTATGTTAACCACAAAGACAGAAAGGTCACAAAGAAAAACATAAGTAAAAATTTGTGTTCTTTGCGCCTTTGTGGTTAGTGTTTTTCAGACAATATGGAAAAAGAAGAATATTTCAGTGAAGACGTCCTGTCGGGCAGGCTCTACGACCGGACGATTATAAAAAAGCTGCTATCGTACGTGCTGCGCTATAAGGCGTCTGGCCTGCTGTCCATCTTTATGGTATTGCTTACCACCGTTCTCTTCCTGATGGGTCCGTATCTGTTTGGCTATGCAATTGACCACGGCATCGGCAAGGGGAATATGTCCGTCGTCTATAAGATGGCGCTGGCGTTACTGGGTATCCAGACATTGAGGTTACTGCTGACGATGGCGCAGAGTTATAACATCCAGGCCATCGGTCAAAAGGTAATGCTGGATATGCGCATGCAACTCTTCAATCATATCCAGTCGCTGCCGTTGTCCTTTTTTGATAAAAACCCTGTCGGGCGGGTCGTTACCCGCCTGACCAATGATATTGCGGCCATTGGAGAACTCTTCTCGGCGGGCGTCATTGTGGTCATCGGCGACGCCTTCATCATCGTTGGAATATTCGTCGCCATGTTTATGTTAAACGCAAAGCTTGCCCTTATTACCCTCTCGGTTTTTCCCATTATTGTCGTGATTGCCTTATGGTTTGGCCGCCGCATGAAGGATTCATTCCGCGAGATACGGCGCAAGCTGGCGCGGGTAAATGCCTATCTCAACGAGAATATTACCGGCATGAAGGTCATCCAGCTCTTTAACCGGGAGAAAAGGAATTACGAACAATTTGACGGGATTAACGATGATTATCTAAAGGAGCAGGTTAAATACATCCGCTATTTCGCCGTTTTCCAGCCTGCAATTAATATGGTGAGCGCGCTGGCAATCGGCCTGGTGCTCTGGTATGGCGCAATACGGTACATGCACTGCGCCCTAACCCTGGGCGTCCTCGTGGCTTTTCTGGCCTATGTTCACGACCTGTTTGAGCCTATCCGTGATATTGTGGAAAAGTATAATATTTTTCAGGGCGCGATGGCGTCATCCGAGCGGGTATTCGGTCTTATGAATGAACAACCAGAGGTTGATTATGTTATCACCAATCCTGCAAGAGAAGTATCCGTAATGGATTTCAAGGGAGCGATACAATTTGAAAACGTCTGGTTTGCCTACAACGGCAGTGATTATGTGCTCAAGGACGTCTCGTTCCGGATAGAACCGGGGCAATCCGCCGCGTTGGTGGGCGTGACGGGCAGCGGCAAGACTTCGATTGCAAGCGTATTGACGCGGCTCTATGAAATCCAGAAAGGCACGATCTGGCTTGATCAGATGGATATTCAAAAAATGGAGAAGGTCGGATTACGATACGTCATCGGGCTGGTCAGTCAGGATGTATTCTTATTTGCAGGCACACTGCGGGACAATATTACCCTCTTTAATCCCGTGTCGGATGCCGGGGTGCTGGGGACCATTGACGCCCTGGGGTTGATGTCCTTTATCGAACGCATGCCGGGTGGGCTGGACATGGAGATCGCCGAACGGGGGGCGAACCTTTCCGTGGGGGAACGGCAATTCATCTCGCTCTCCCGGATTATTATGTACAATCCCCGTGTGTTAATCCTGGACGAGGCGACCTCCAGCATGGACCCCATCTCCGAGGTTTTAATCCAGAACGCCATGCAAAAGGCCACGCAGGGCAGGACGTCCATCATCATTGCCCATCGTTTATCCACCATTCTCAACTGCGACAAGATCATTGTCGTAAGCAAGGGCGTGAAGATGGAAGAGGGCAGTCATGAGGAATTACTGCGAAAGGGCGGCCTTTACAGCCAGCTATACAGGGTATACATGAAGGATGAGCTGATAGGGGAGGATTAGTTAGGCCTTTGGCTATTTTTGTCTCCCCTCTAAAAAGAGGGGCCTGGGGTGTGTTAAAAGCTCCTTTGCGGGTTCAAGTTTGCAACTTGAACCTGGAGGTTTATGTATTTCAGGGCGTTGTGACTGTTTAAGGTTATCGTTTGTTCAAACGACAAGGTTCAGGTTACAAACCTGAACCCGCCCGAGAAGGATGAGTTGATAGGGGATGGGTAAAGTTAACAAAGGGTGTAAGAAAGTGGGAAAAGAAGCAAGCCTTTAAGTTTGACATTTAGCAGATAGATGTGATACAAATATAACGATTTGATTAACTAAAGGAGGCGTTTATTCGTGAAAACCTATACAGCGATTGTTGAAAAATGTCCTGATACGGGTTTATATGTGGGTTATGTACCTGGGTTTCCCGGCGCACATACTCAGGCAGAAACCCTTGATGAGTTGAATCTAAATCTCAAGGAGGTAATTGAACTACTCCTGGAAGATGGTGAACCAAAGTTGGAAACAGTGTTTGTTGGTATACAGACTGTAACCTTGGTCTAAAATGGGAAGGCCTCCGGTTTTAAAGCCTCGTGAAGTCATGACAATCCTGGAGAAATTGGGTTTTATTGAAGTTCGTCAACGAGGTTCACACAAGCAATATCGGCATTCAGACGGTCGTTGCACTACCGTTCCATTCCATACAGGCAGGGATATCTCGCCGATTCTCTTACGTCAGATAGCAAAAGATGTCGGTCTAACAATAGAAGACTTTTTGAAGACCAAATAATTTTGTACTTTTCGTGGGAATAAATAGTGATGCATCCCAATTGCTTCAATTCATTTTCATTTGTAGCGAGAATTTAATAGAGAAAATGGGATATACTGTTAGTTATAACTTAAAATAGGAATCACGTTATGCTCAATAATCGTATCGCTCAAACTTTCTATGTCTTTCTTTTCTCCCTATTGATCCAGTCGGGCACCTCTATGGCAAATGAACCGTATTTTGGAATCTCTAAACCCCCTAACCCTAAGGGATCATATCCAATTTTGCCTTTCGCTGAAGGACTTGCATTCAGCACTGTCCAAATTCAGGTAGAACTGGATAAGGACAATGCCACAGGTAGTGGCACAGACTATTTCATGGGCACAGGCTTTTTCTTCACTTTCTTTTTGGAAGAGAAGGAGAATATTCCAGTCATTGTCACAAATAAACATGTCGTAGCTGGGGCGAAAAAGGGATCATTCATCTTAACAAATACCAATGCTGACGGAACACCAAATACTACTTCACATATACATGTTAGTATGGATTCATTTGAATCAAAATGGATTGCACATCCAGATTCTACTATTGATTTGGCGATAATGCCTATTGCTCCCTTGATAAAAGAAATGATATCAAAAGAATTCATCCCCTTCTTTAGAACACTGAATAAGTCGTTTATCCCTACCGATGAACAGTTAAAGCACCTTACAACAGTCGAAGATATTGTAATGGTGGGTTATCCGACAGGAATTTCTGATCGATACAACAATTACCCGATTTTTAGGGATGGTATCACGGCGACACATCCTGCAAATAAGTACGAAGGCCGCGACGAGTTTATGATCGATGCAGCTTGCTTTCCAGGCTCTAGCGGATCCCCAGTTTTTCTTCTCAATATTGGCAGTTTTGTGGACAAAAGATCCGGAACCCTCCTCATCGGAGACAGGTTTTATTTTCTCGGAATTCTTTATGCCGGTCCTCAGTATACTGCCACTGGTGAAATCAAGATTGCGACTATACCTGATCGCCAAAGCACATCAACTCAAACATATATCCCAATAAATCTCGGCAATGTAATCCGATCATCCAAGTTGATAGATTTTGAGAATGTACTCAAACAAATCACAAATAGATAAACAATGCACAAATGAAATCCAGGATAATATCAATAATTGAAAAACATGGTTATTTGTGTCCGATAATATGCTCGCCTGAAGAATTATTAGGAGATGAATAATGATAGACCCCGTTGTGGAAGAAGTAAGAGCCGCTCGTCGTAAACATGCAGAACGATTTAATTATGACCTACATGCAATATGTGAAGATTTAAAGAAGATGGAAAAGAATTGCGGCCATCCGGTTAAATTATTGTCAGCGAAGCAATTGTTAAAGACAACTACAAGTTGATCATGATTGCGTTGGCGTCTAAACTAATGTTATTTTAGAAGAAAATTTCCGCCTAGAATTAGTAGCATGCCTATCGCCTTCGACAGGGTAATCTCCTCGCCCAGGAACATCCAGCCCAGGAGAAACGTGAACAGTGGGTAACAGCTTGTGATGGGGATAATGCGTGATATCTCGCCCGCCTTGAGCGCCTTGTAAAATACCAGTTGCGCTACGAATCCCGCCAAAAGGCCGGCAAGGACGAGAAAGAGTATGGACTTAATCCCCATCTTCCCAAGGGGCGGGAAATGAGGGGCAAAACAAATAGTAATAACGACGCCCATAAAGACCCCGGAACATCTTACCAGATATGCGGCCGTTGGTTCTACGGACGAAA
>Ga0082335_1008861_pt1 | contig 11192 bp, 6 predicted proteins | sample Subgrocontami58m_FD_72375 | JGI IMG/M metagenome (GOLD analysis project Ga0082335, IMG submission 72375) | Subsurface groundwater microbial communities from S. Glens Falls, New York, USA - GMW37 contaminated, 5.8 m (SPADES assembly) (version 2) ...
AGGCAACTATCTGGGGCAGAATTTCGGTGTCATTACCGGAATCACCGACAATCTGATCAACCTCAAAGAGTTGGTGCAGGATGCATCCGGCGATTGGACTGAGCGCAAGATCGCGCTGCAGATAGTCGAGGCAGAAGCGGCAAAAGGAAGGTGAGGATCTCTATGGCTAAATTTTTCGGTTTGATCGGCGTCTTGATTGCATCCTTCTGGGCTGTTCTGGCGTTGGCGCAGACGCCGCCAAACAGCGTCGAGGCCTTCAACGTATCCCAGCAAAGCGGCAAGGTCATCGTCAAGCTGACGCTGAAGGAAGCGCTCAAGTCGCAGCCGGGGAGCTTCACCGTAGCCAACCCGGCTCGCATCGCGTTCGATTTGCCCAACACCGTGAATGGTCTCGGGCGCAACAGCCAGAACATCGGCGAAGGCGAGCTTGTGAGCATGAACATGGTGCAGGCGGGCGAGCGCACGCGCATGGTGCTGAACCTGCGCCGGTCCGTCGGCTATGACACCCAAATCGACGGCAAGAATCTGGTCATTATCCTAGCCGCCGCACCGGCCGCGAGCGCCAGCGGCGGGGCTGCGGTCACGCATTTTGTCGAAGCCAAACAGGCTGATGCGCACACAGTGCGCGACATCGACTTCCGTCGCGGCAAGGCGGGCGAAGGCCGTATCGTGGTCGATCTGTCCGACAGTTCGACCGGCATAGACATCCGCGCGCAGGGACAGAACCTGGTGATCGATTTCTTCAAGACCTCGTTGCCGGACAAGCTGCGCCGGCGCCTGGACGTGACCGATTTCGGCACTCCGGTGCAGTCCGTGAACACCTTCAGCCAGGGCGAGAACGTGCGCATGGTGATCGCGCCCAAGGGCATGTGGGAGCACAGCGCCTACCAGACCGATACCCAGTTCGTGGTCGAAATAAAGCAGGTCGTTCCCGATCCGAACAAGCTGACGCAGGGAAGCAAGGCGGGCTTCAGTGGCGAAAAGTTGTCGCTCAACTTCCAGAACGTCGAAGTGCGCAGCGTGCTCAACGTGATCGCGGATTTCACCGACCTCAACATCATCACCAGCGACGCGGTCGGCGGCAGCCTGACCCTGCGGCTGAAGGACGTGCCCTGGGACCAGGCCCTGCAGATCATCCTCGACACGCGCGGCCTGGACATGCGCAAGAACGGCAACGTGGTGTGGATCGCGCCGCGCGACGAGCTGGCGACCAAGGAAAAACTCACGCTGGAGTCGCAGCAGCAGATCGGCGAACTGGAGGCGGTGCGCACCGAGAGTTTCGTGCTCAATTACCAGAAAGCGGCGGAAGTGCAGGCGCTGCTGTCCTCCACCACGCAGAAGATTCTGTCCAAGCGCGGCAGCGCGGTGGTCGATACGCGCACCAACACCGTGTTCGTGCAGGACGTCCCCACGCGCCTCGAAGAAGTGCGCAAGCTGATCGCCCAGATCGACGTGGCGGTGCGCCAGGTGATGATAGAGGCGCGCATCGTCGAGGCGAACGACTCCTTCAGCAAGAATCTGGGCGCGCGGCTCGGCTACAACCAGGCGCTTCCGGGCGGAGACTCCCTTGGCTCAAACGTGCTGCGCACCTCGCTCGGCGCGAGCCTGGCCAACAATGCGCAGTTGACGACCAATGCCGCGGGTACCCAACAGATGGTGTCGGGCACGCCCGACTTTCTCGCAGGCGGCCAGAACGTCAACCTGCCGGCCACCGGCTTGGGCGGTTTCAATGCCGGCGTGATTTCCGCGATCCTCTTCAACCGGGGTTTCACCCGCTTCCTCAACCTGGAGTTGACCGCGCTGGAAGCGGACGGCAAAGGCAAGATCATATCCAGCCCGAGAGTGCTGACCGGGGACAAGGTCGAGGCGGTGATCGAGCAGGGCACCGAGTTGCCGTATCAATCGGCGACTTCGAGCGGCGCGACCAGCGTGTCATTTCGCAAGGCCAACCTGAGCCTGAAGGTGAAGCCGCAGATCACGCCCGACGGCAATATCATCATGACGCTCGACATCAACAAGGATTCGGTGGGTCAGGTAACGGCGGCGGGTTTCGCCATCGACACCAAGCATGTCAAGACCGAGGTGCTGGTCGAAAATGGCGGCACGGTGGTGATCGGCGGCATTTTCAGCCAGGACGAGCGCGTAACCACCACCAAAGTGCCGTTGTTCGGAGACATACCGGTGCTCGGCAATCTGTTCAAGAACACCGGCAAGACGGACAACAAGACCGAGCTACTGGTATTCATCACGCCGCGCATCATGGACGATCGTCTTATCCTTCGCTGATTGCTTCTTCCTTGGCATGGAAAAGAGCCGGGTGACCGGCTCTTGTTTTTTGCGGTGGACGCAAGCTGCGCGGCGCGGGCTTGTTGCGCCCCCGAGGGCCGGTGGCTACTGCTAGAATGGTTGTGTGAAAAACACGGATAACATATTTCTTGTCGGCCTGATGGGGGCGGGAAAGACCACGGTGGGCAGGCACCTAGCCGCCGCGCTTGCCAAGACTTTTCACGATACCGATAAGGAGATCGAGCGCCGCACCGGCGTGAAGATCTCGCTCATATTCGAAATCGAGGGCGAGGCGGGTTTTCGCGCGCGCGAGGCGCAAGTCGTGGACCAGTTTACGCAGTTGTCCAACGTGGTGGTGGCGACCGGCGGCGGCGCCGTGCTCGATGCCGACAACCGCATGCACCTCGCCCATCGCGGCGTGGTGGTGTATCTGCACGGCCAGCCCAGGGATCTTTGGCATCGCACCCGTCACGACAAGTCGCGGCCCTTGCTGCAGGACACCGACCCGCTGGAAAAACTGCACTCGCTCTACCGGCAGCGCGATCCGCTGTACCGTGAAATAGCGGACATCGTCGTCGATACCGGCTGCCAAAGCGCGCGCGCCCTTCTTCACCAATTGCTGCCCCAGTTGCGGGAACGATGCAAACTCTCCGCGTAGAACTGGGTGAGCGCGCCTACGCTATCCACATCGGAGAGCGTTTGCTCTCCAGCGCCGAGCTGATCTTGCCGCAGTTGGACCTGCCGAGGGTAGCCATCGTCACCAATACCACGGTTGCGGCGCTGTACCTCGAGCCGCTGGCCGAGGCATTGCGAGTCCGGGGGGTGGACGTGATCAGTATCATGCTCGAGGACGGCGAACGCTACAAGGACTGGGCCACTCTCAATCGCATCTACGACGCGCTGCTCGAGCGCCGCTGCGACCGCAAGACAACACTCATCGCCCTGGGCGGCGGCGTCGTCGGCGACCTCGCCGGCTTTGCCGCTGCCACGTTTATGCGCGGCATACCCTTTATCCAGGTTCCGACCACGCTGCTCGCCCAGGTGGATTCCTCCATCGGCGGTAAGACCGGCATCAATCATCCGCTCGGCAAGAACATGATCGGCGCGTTCTACCAGCCGCGCCTGGTGCTGGCCGATACTGCGGTACTGGAAACGCTGCCCCCGCGCGAACTCTCGGCCGGCATGGCGGAGGTCATCAAGCACGGCCTCATCCGCGACGGCGCGTTCTTCGCCTGGCTGGAACAGAACATGGAAAAGTTGCTCGCCTGCGACCGGGATGCCCTGGCGCACGCGGTGCGCCGCTGCTGCGAGATCAGAAGCCTGGGAAAAGCACACCACTATGGATGCCAACCGGCGCGCGTTCTACGAGTACCATGCGGCGATGATGGAGCCCTGGGACGGGCCCGCGGCGGTCGCCTTCAGCGACGGCCGCCAGATCGGCGCCACGCTGGACCGCAACGGCCTGCGGCCCGCGCGCTATATCGTCACCGACGACGACCTGGTGATCATGGCCTCCGAAGCGGGCGTGCTGCCGATTCCGGAGGAAAAAATCGTCAAGAAATGGCGCCTGCAGCCGGGCAAGATGTTTTTGATCGACGTCGAACGCGGGCGCATCATCGACGACAAAGAACTGAAGGAAACGCTGGCGGCGGTGAAGCCCTACAGCGAGTGGATAGAGCGCATCCGCATCAGGCTGGACGAAGTGAAAAGCGACAAACAGCAGCCCGTGCGCTCGGAAGTGCGGCTGCTCGACCGCCAGCAGGCGTTCGGCTATACGCAGGAAGACCTCAAGTTCCTGATGCTGCCGATGGCAGCGGCCGCGGAAGAACCCGTCGGCTCGATGGGCAACGACTCGCCCCTTGCGGTACTGTCCGCCAAGAACAAGACCCTGTACCACTACTTCAAGCAGCTGTTCGCCCAGGTGACCAACCCGCCGATCGACCCGATCCGCGAAGACCTGGTAATGAGTCTGGTGAGCTTCATCGGACCCAAGCCGAATCTGCTGGGTATCGACGAGATCAATCCGCCGATCCGGCTCGAAGTCAGCCAGCCGGTGCTGGATTTCTACGAGATGGACAAGATCCGGCATATCGACCGTAACACCGAAGGCAAGTTCAAGTCCTTCGAGCTTGACATCACCTATCCGGTGGCCTGGGGCCGTGAGGCGATAGAAGCGCGCCTGGCGAGCCTCGCCGCACAGGCCGAGGACGCGGTTCGCTCGGGTTACAGCATCATCATCGTCTCCGACCGCCGTCTGGATTGCGACAATGTGGCGATTCCGGCGTTGCTGGCAGTGTCGGCCGTTCACCAACATCTGGTCGGCAAGGGCCTGCGCACCAGCGCGGGGCTGGTGGTGGAAACCGGCTCGGCGCGCGAGGTGCATCATTTCGCGCTGCTTGCGGGCTACGGCGCAGAAGCGATCCATCCTTATGTCGCGTTGGAAACCTTGCTCAATATGCAGGGGCTATTGCCTGCAGGTATCGATGGCGGCAAAGCGATCAAGAATTACGTCAAGGCCATCGGCAAGGGCCTGATGAAGGTGATGTCCAAGATGGGCATTTCCACCTACATGTCCTACACCGGGGCGCAGATATTCGAGGCGGTGGGCCTGTCGCGTGAGCTGGTCGCGAAATATTTCACCGGCACCGCCTCCAACGTCGAGGGCATAGGCTTGTTTGAAGTGGCCGAGGAGGCGATACGACTGCACCGTCAGGCGTTCGGCGCAGATCCGGTGATGGCCGATGCGCTGGACGCAGGCGGCGAGTACGCGTTCCGCATTCGCGGCGAAGAGCATATGTGGACCCCGGACGCGATCGCGAAGCTGCAGCATTCGACCAAACAAGGCAGTTTCGAGACCTACCGGGAATACGCGCAGATCATCAACGACCAGTCCATGCGGCACATGACTTTCCGCGGCCTGTTCGAGTTCAAGTTCGGGCAACTGCAGCCGATTCCGCTGGACGAAGTCGAACCGGCGAAAGAGATCGTCAAGCGCTTTTCCACTGGCGCCATGTCTCACGGTTCGATCTCGATCGAGGCGCACACCACGCTCGCGCTCGCGATGAACCGTATCGGCGGCAAGTCCAATACCGGCGAAGGCGGCGAGGATCCGAATCGCTACGCAGTGGCGAAGGCCGGCGAGACGCTGGCTCGGCGCCTGGGCAGACACAACATAGAACGGGACATTGCGCTGCAAGAAGGCGATTCGCTGCGCTCGAAAATCAAGCAGGTCGCCTCGGGCCGCTTCGGCGCCACCGCCGAATACCTGGCGAGCGCCGACCAGATCCAGATCAAAATGGCGCAGGGCGCCAAGCCCGGCGAAGGCGGCCAGTTGCCCGGTCACAAAGTGTCCGAGTACATCGCGCAATTGCGTTTCTCGGTTCCGGGCGTGGGCCTGATCTCGCCGCCGCCGCATCACGACATCTATTCGATCGAGGATCTGGCGCAGCTGATTCACGACCTGAAGAACGCCAATCCGACGGCATCGATCAGCGTCAAGCTCGTGTCCGAGACCGGCGTGGGCACGGTGGCCGCGGGCGTGTCCAAGGCCAAGTCCGACCATGTCACCATTTCCGGCCACGACGGCGGCACCGGCGCTTCGCCCTGGTCTTCGATCAAGCATGCCGGCACGCCGTGGGAGCTGGGCCTGGCTGAAACGCAGCAGACGCTGGTGTTGAACCGCTTGCGCGGCCGCATTGCGGTGCAAGTCGATGGCCAAATGAAGACCGGCCGCGACGTGGTTATCGGCGCCATGCTCGGCGCCGATGAATTCGGTTTCGCCACCGCGCCGCTGGTGGTCCAGGGCTGCATCATGATGCGCAAATGCCACCTCAACACCTGTCCGGTGGGCGTGGCCACGCAGGACCCGGCGTTGCGTCGCAAATTTCAGGGCAAGCCCGAGCACGTGGTCAACTTCTTCTTCTTCGTCGCCGAAGAGGCGCGCGAAATCATGGCCCAACTCGGCGTGCGCAGCATGAACGAGTTGATCGGCCGCTCCGATCTGCTCGAAATGAAGCGAGGCATCGAGCACTGGAAGGCAAAAGGGCTGGACTTCTCGCGCATTTTTTACCGACCGCAGGTCGGCGCGGAAGTGGCGCGGCACAAGTGCGAGGAGCAGGACCACGGCCTTGCGCGCGCGCTCGACCATCGCCTGATCGAAATTGCCAAGCCCGCGCTGGAACACGGCAAGCGGGTCGCGATCGACATGCCCATACGCAATATCAATCGCACCGTCGGCACTATGTTGTCCTGGGAAATCGCGCGGCGCTATGGTCATGCCGGCTTGCCCGACGACACGATACAGATCAAGTTTGCCGGGACTGCCGGACAAAGCTTCGGCGCGTTCCTGGCCAAGGGAATCACGCTCGACCTGATCGGCGACACCAACGATTATTGCGGCAAAGGGCTATCGGGCGGGCGCATCGTGGTGCAGCCCTCGGCCAAGTTTCGCGGCGAGCCGACGCAGAACATCATCATCGGCAACACGGTGTTGTACGGCGCGATCGCGGGCGAGGCCTATTTTCGCGGTGTCGCCGGTGAGCGCTTCGCGGTGCGCAATTCTGGCGCGAGTACGGTGGTCGAAGGCACGGGCGATCACGGCTGCGAGTACATGACCGGCGGCACGGTGGTGGTGCTGGGGATGACGGGGCGCAATTTCGCCGCGGGCATGTCCGGCGGCATTGCCTATGTACTCGACGAGGCCGGGTCCTTCGGGGAGCGCTGCAACACGGCGATGGTACAGATCGAGCCGGTGCTCACCGAAGCGGAGCAGGAGGGCAAGCTCGCGCGCGGTCTTTGGCATCTTGGGCAGGCTGACGAAGCCGTGCTCAAACGCCTGGTGGAGAACCACGCCAGATACACCGGCAGCGCGCAGGCGAAAAAGGTACTGGATGGCTGGGCGCAGTACCGCGCGAAGTTCGTCAAGATCTTCCCGCACGAGTATCGGCGCGCGCTCGGCGATCTCGCAGCCAAGGGCGGCAAGCTGGCGGCCTGAACTGAAAAAGCATTGACCGCAGAGGAAGCAAAGGGCGCAGAGGAAAAGCAAGAACCTGCGGAAGTCCTTTGTGTCCTTTGCGTCCTCTGTGGTAAAGCGAATTTGGACTTTGGATTAATGTAAATGGGCAAGATAACCGGTTTCATGGAGTTCCAGCGGCTGCAGGAGGCGAGCGAAGCCCCAAAGACGCGCAAGAAGCATTACCACGAGTTCGTGCGGCACCTGTCCGATCAGGAGGCGGCGGTGCAGGGAGCGCGCTGCATGGACTGCGGCACACCCTTTTGCATGAGCGGCTGCCCGGTCAACAACATCATTCCAGACTGGAACGATCTGGTCTATAAACAGGACTGGCGCGAAGCGCTGGAGACGCTGCATTCGACCAACAATTTCCCGGAATTCACCGGCCGCGTCTGTCCGGCGCCGTGCGAGGCGGCATGCACGCTCAATATCAACAATGACCCGGTGGGCATCAAGTCGATCGAGCACGCCATTATCGACAAGGGTTGGGAGATGGGCTGGGTATTGCCTCAGCCACCTGCGTGCAAGACCGGCAAGAAGGTCGCGATCGTCGGCTCCGGCCCCGCGGGCCTGGCCTGCGCGCAACAACTGGCGCGCACCGGGCACGAAGTGGTGCTGTACGAGAAGAACGACCGTATCGGCGGCTTGTTGCGCTATGGCATTCCCGACTTCAAGCTGGAAAAGCACTTGATCGACCGGCGCGTGGAGCAGATGCGCGCCGAGGGCGTGGAGTTCAAGGTGAACCAAGCCGTCGGCGGCAGTGCGAAGAACGCGCTGCCCGCGAAAAAGCTGCTGCAGGAATTCGACGCCGTGGTCGTATCAGGCGGCGCGGAGCATCCGCGCGACCTGCCGGTCCCCGGACGCAAACTGAAGGGCGTGCATTTCGCCATGGAATTCCTGCCGCAGCAGAACCAGGTGGTGGCCGGCGACAAAGTCGCAGGGCAGATCATGGCGACCGGAAAGCACGTGGTGGTCATCGGCGGCGGCGACACCGGCTCCGATTGCGTCGGCACTTCCAATCGCCAGGGTGCGGCGTCGGTGACCCAGTTCGAGCTGCTGCCGCAGCCGCCGGAGCAGGAGAACAAGCCTTTGGTATGGCCTTACTGGCCGATCAAGCTGCGTACTTCCAGTTCGCAGGAGGAAGGCTGCGAGCGCGACTGGTCCGTGGCGACCAAGCGCTTCGAGGGCGCGGACGGCAGGGTGAAAAAGCTGGTTGCCGCGCACCTCGAGTGGAAGGACGAAAAAATGGCCGAGGTCCCGGGCACCGAGTTCGAGGTCGAAGCCGATCTGGTGCTGCTCGCCATGGGTTTCCTCGGCCCGGTGCAAATGGGGCTGATCGACGAACTCGGGCTGGCGAAAGACGCGCGCGGCAACGTCAAGGCCACGACCGACGGCGCCGGCTCCTACCAGACGTCGGACTGCAAGGTGTTTGCCGCCGGCGACATGCGCCGCGGCCAATCGCTGGTGGTCTGGGCGATTCGCGAAGGGCGGCAATGCGCCCGCGCGGTGGACGAGTTCCTGATGGGAACTTCGGAACTGCCGCGGTAGTTGCGGCAGCGCGCGATCTGCCGCGTCTGCGGCAGATGCGATCGATCATGGCAGAAAACGCACCTGGACCGCCGCCTCAGGCTGCGCTCCCGGGTACGAGGACACACTTGACCGCGATCTAAACCGGTAATCGCTGCGCCATTCGAAACTGCCGGCCTAGTTCGTGTCACGGCATGTCACAACCGCTAAGTTGGGCAGGATGACCGGGTTTGTGAATATGCTAGCGTTCGGGTCACCGGTACCATACGGGCTAATTGCTCCCGGCGGCAGCACGTCAGCGTCGACGAAGTCTTTGCTCGCACCGGGTAAGACAAGCGTACGAACGTCGGGAGGATCGTTGCCGATAACACCGGCGCGGCCTTCAAGTATTAGCTCAGCCCACCCGGTGCGATCCCTCGGATAGGTAATGGTAGCAGTCGCGACACCGCTGGCGTCAGTTATGCCAGTACCAGTTACGGTGGCTACGTTCCCCGGGTCAAGACGTCCGTTGCCGTTGCCATTAGATAGTTTGTCGTCTTCGTTCACCAAGACCACCGGCGGCACATCCAGAATGCCATTGAAATTCAGATCTTCGTTGAGACAGGTTGCAGTTATCGTTTGCACCCAAACTAGCCGAACACCATCGAACGTGTAGTAACCCTTGAAATACCTGCTCGGGCGCAAGGCAAATCGTACTTCAGTACCGACTACCGCATTTCCCGCGGCGTCGGTAACCATAGCGACGTAGGTCTTGGTGTAGACTGGAGCGGTTCCTCCGACCAGATTATCGGTGCCCAGCCGCACCTCCAGCACCTGCCCGGCGACAGTCAGGTTCGTGGTGTTCATCACCACCGGGATAATCGGGACCCCGTTGATGTCGGTCACCGTGGCCTGGATGGTCACCCCATTGGACGCGCTGCTGGTTGTGCCTGCGGTGTAGATCACCGAAGCGGAGCCGTTGACATCGGTTATCGCTCTCGCCGACTTAAGAGCGCCGCCGCTGGGATCTACGGTAACGGTAAAGCTCACGCCAGCGTTCTTTACCAGGTTGTTGGCTTTATCGCGCACCAACACCGAAATCGTTGAACTGTTGTTTGTTTGGGATGCCACGCCGGTCGTGACTTGGATCGTGCCGGGAACAGCCTGCACCGTGACGTTGTTGGCGCTGGTCGCGACGAATACCACTTCGCGAGTGGCGGCTGGTGTGCCGCCCGGTCCGGAGGCGGTGATGATCGCCGGTCCTGCCGTCGCGGATGAAACCGTTACGCCGACTTTGCCTGTTGCCGGCAGAGTTGAACTGTCAGGGGTAACGGTGCCGCCGGCAATGGTGCCGCGGGTGGTCGTAAAATACACTGTCTTGCCAATCGGGGACGATGCGGCATCAGCCCATTCAACCGTCACCGTCGGCGCGCTACCCGTGGCCGGTGTTAGAGGTATTTCCGTAGCTACCGCTGGGGCAGTGAACGCGAAACTCGCGCTGCTAATGGTCAGCGGCTGTTTCACGCTTGCGTAGGTCGTGGTGTCGGCGACCGCGTTGGCGGTGATCACGTCTTTCCCCAGTGTAACGGCTAGCAAGGAATCGGCCTTGACGCTAGCGATGATCTGACCCGCGGTGTCGGTGACGCCCGTCGCAGGCGAAATGGTATTGCCGTTCTCCGAGTTGAAGTTCACCGTCATGTTCGGCAGGGCAGTCCCGCTTGAATCCTTGACCGCGAAAATAAGCTTCGCGATGTCGTTAAACGCGATCGAACTGGTGCCGCTGACGGTGATCCCCGTGCCGGTGACATCAACGGAGTTCTCCGCGTTGGCGGAGTCGGCAGTGGCCGTAAGCTTAATCGTGCGGTTCACCTTGTTGCCGCCTAGATTGAGCTTGGCCGTGACCCGCCCGTTCGCATCGGATACGCCGCTGGCGCTGACATTGTCCACGTACGCAGTATCGGTAGCAGTACCCGCTGTAAATGTCACCGTCTTGCCGCTCAGTGTCTGCTTGGTCGCGCTTAGCACGATGGCAGTCAGGTCCACCGGACTTCCCCCGGAGGAAGGCATCTGCGGGCTGCTTACCAGCAACTGCAGCGACGCCGCCGCGGGAGCCACGGGAGTGGTGGGCGTGGTGGGCGTGGTGGGCGTGGTGGGCGTGGTTGCGCTCGCTGCCGCGGTAGGGGAGTCCGATCCCCCGCTGCAACCGGCGAGTACGCCTACCATCGCAGCCAGGAAGAGCGATGCGGAGAATCTCGAAATGTTCCGGCTGAAAGAATTCTGAGTGAAGTAATTTTGCACGCAAGCCTCCCGTTCACGCGATGCGCCCAATCAATATGTTGTGCCGCTCACATAACGGTACAATATTTTTGATATAAACACAATAAGTTAA
>Ga0082335_1008862_pt1 | contig 11189 bp, 14 predicted proteins | sample Subgrocontami58m_FD_72375 | JGI IMG/M metagenome (GOLD analysis project Ga0082335, IMG submission 72375) | Subsurface groundwater microbial communities from S. Glens Falls, New York, USA - GMW37 contaminated, 5.8 m (SPADES assembly) (version 2) ...
CGAGGTACGTTCCTTGATCATGCAGAAGACCGAGCACCATGAGGTACGGTCCGCCGGTGCAAGGAAATTCGCATAATCCCACGAGCGCACCTAAAGAGAACGCGGTCGGGAGAGACGCTCTATTCATTAGCCCTGCCATCTTGTGATGTGCGGCTTGCGGGATACGGAATTTAATCGGAAATGAGGGGAAGAATTCGTTGATAAGATGAATGATGCCGAGTACCACAAGAAGTCCTGCCCCGACTTTTGCCATGAAGTGCGGAGTATTGAAGAGATGGAGTGCATGGAGAAGTCCGAGACCAATCAGGATATAGACCGCGAAGATGCCGAGAATATAAGCGCCCCCGATTTTCAGAATGCCGGATCGCATCTTCCCGATGGACAGCAGAAACGCAATCGTGAGAAGAAGAATTGAGAACGCACAAGGATTGACGCTGTCGATCAGGGCGGCAATGCCCACGAGCGGGAGAAGCCATGTTCCTTCACCGCTGAGATTCCAGAGTGCGGTCGTACCAATGTTACCCGCCCTGAAAAAAATCACCGATCCGAACAGCAGTGTGCCGACAGCAATAAGTATTGCGAGTTTTTTACTCATAGGGTTTAGGGAGTCACACGTGCCGCGAATTGAAGCTCGATCGGACTTCCCGCATTATTCTCAATCGTGACCACTCTTTGAATCGGGCCCACACCCGCGGGGCCGTGCGCCGCCGGATCAAAGACAACTTCTACGGTTACTTCCTCATTTGGATTGACTGTTTGATCTATTTTGGGGACAGCGACATGCCCGGGCATGCCGAAAGGCCCAAACCGCTGATCTCCCTTCGTGAGTGTTGCAGTCGTACACATGCATGAGGTATACATTTTGCTGATGACGACCGTATCACTACTGCTATTTCTGATCTTGAATATGCGCGTCACGTTTCCGGCGGCCATTGAGATGGTGCCGAAGTCGTAGTTACTTGACTCTTCTACGGTAAGCACCCCATTACTATTCGCCTGAACGGATGATGTGCTCTTACCATCTGGGCGCGCGATCCAGATGAGCCCTCCAAGGATAAGAATCCCAACAATGATGCCGATACTAGTTTTGTTCACCCCGTTAGAAATTTGTTTTGTCATGGTGATTGATTTTCATAAACCTCATTAGCAATTTTATGGAATTTCTAACGGGGTTCATATCTTCAACGAAATTATACGTACAAAAAATCCCTTCATAAGAGGGACTATCGGACGCGCGATATAAAACCCGTTCGATAAAGGGTTTCGCATCGGCGTCCTAAAAAATTGCAGGACTGTTTTCGTGAAGCGCTAGCCAGTGATTGAGTCTTATTGTAAAAGGCGAATGAAAAAATTCTTCGGGCGATCGATAAAACGCGAGGGCAAGTTTTGGCGAAGTTCCATTGCCTCGAATCGCTCCAATACAAAATCCAGCGGCAATGAGGACAAAAACGGCAAACAAGGCCGCCATGCCCCCTCCAAATGTAGCAGTAGTGAAATTCCGAAACGTATCAATATGGAAATTGAGAAACGAAAGTCCTTCGCCCTCATTCGGGCAATTTATGCCGGACGATGCCGCGGCAATACAGCCGCCATGATCACTTCCCCCATGATTCATTGCGAAAATGCCGAACACGGCGATTCCGGCGAACCCGACGATCAAAATGGTTGCGAGGGCTGATTTCATTACTGTTCCAGTATAGCAAAAATTTTCATTTTATGCAAGCCGAGCTCCCTTATCCCCTCACGCGAGTTTAATGTATATCTACGTGGCCCGCTTCGGGCGATACCAAAAATTGAATACCACGCCGGCAAACAAGATAAATACTGCGGCAAATACAATGGGCGCTTCGGGCGCGATAGTTGCCGCAATGAATCCGGCGAGAATCGGCGGAATCACTTGCCCAAGAGATTGGAGGCCTGTATTGATACCAAGTATCTCGCCCTGAATCTCGGATGATACCGAACGACTAATGAGCCCTCCCATATTTGCGAATGAAAGCCCATTTGCAACAGCAAGGGGTGGCGCGATCAAAAGAAGCCACGGCCAGTAATTCGGAATGAAGTACATGAGAATGGCGATACCGACAACGAAGAGTGTGACACGTAAAATCTGCTCTTCTCTAAATATTCGCGCGGCAAGGCGTGTCACCACCGCCTGCCCGAACGCAATCCAAAGTCCGACGTAGGCGAAATAATCCCCAATTGATGCTTGGCTAAACCCGAAACGATTGATGAGAAATACGCTGAAGAAGGCAACATAAAACGAAAATCCGAAATTATGGAGAAAAGAAGTTGCGAAGAGTGGACGGAGGGCTTTCATCTGGAATGCGTGTGCGATATTCCGGAGCGAGCGCCCCCAGTTGATGACGAGATTCTGATTCGGGGTCTTGTGCGTCTCGGGAAGAATCCAGAGCAGCAGCATTAAATTCAAAAATGAAAGCAAGGCCGCAAACCAAAAGGGAGTTGCCGCGTTGAACCACGACATGGTTGCAGGATCTGAGAGGCGCCCGCCGATATATGGGCCGATAATAAAGCCGAGTCCGAACGCAGCCCCGATCAAACCAAAATTCTTCGCACGATCCTCGGGCTTTGATACATCCGCAATCGATGCCTGTGCAATCGCGATGTTCCCGCCCGTGATACCGTCGAGTATCCGAGAAAAAAAGAGAATCGGGATATTGCGGAAGATGACACCAAGGGCAAAGATAAGATACGAAATACACGTTCCTGCGATGGAAATTGCGAGAAGCTTCTTGCGGCCGTAACGGTCAGATAATTGGCCAAGAATCGGGGCTGCGAGAAAAATAAAAAATGGGAATATCGCGGTCAGGATTCCGAGGAGAATATATCCTTGATTCGGCGACCAGCCGTGAGGGAGAAGGAAGTAGGGAGACGCGGGATTTGCGAGGAGTTGCGGCACAACCGGAATTAAGATCCCATACCCAAGAAGATCAAGAAAAATCGTAAAAAAAAGAACGACCAATGGGCTTTGTTTTGCGAATTGTTTCACCATAATCGTCTACATAATGGATCGTGTATTCGAATATTTCATATTTGAAGTAAAAACCGAATAATTTCTTTGTTGATTAGGGCAATTTCTTCAGGATGCTCGCGATAATTGTGTCCCATCCCCTCCATCACCACAACCTCTTTTGGCTCGTTTGCTTTATCATAGATCATTTTCACATAATCTGGAGGAACGAGGTCGTCTTTCTCGCCTGCAATCAAGAGTAAGGGAGTTTCTAATTTGGGAACCTCGTCGAGTAGACTGTATTTCTTAGCATCACGAACAAACGAATACGGAACACTGAACTCCACGATTCTCTTGCTACCCGGTACATCACGGCGAGATATGCGAAAACCTGTCCGAGCCCACTCGCTTTTCTCTCCCCGCTCCTCTTCCAAATTGGGACGTACATAAATATAAGGAGCCATGATGCCTACGACTTTTGTTACTCGTCGATCTCGAGCCGCATACAGAATTGCGAGCATCCCCCCGATGCTATGACCTATGAGAAATACGTCGCGATACATTGCTTCACGAAACATGAAATCAACGACAACTCGAATATCTTCGAGATATTGAGACATCGAATACTGGTCAATGGTGCCGCTACTCTCCCAAATTCCGGTTGGGTCAAAGCGAATGGTAGTGTATCCAATTGCGGCTAAATCACGAGCAAGTTCGACGAGATGATCGTAATCTTTGGTATCGAGATGACCAGGACATAAAACTGCGAGGCCCTTCGGATCGCCATCGGGATAATGAACAACGGCGGAAATAGTGCCGCCGATTGAATTTGGGATTCGAAGAATATTTTGCTTCATAGGTCACATCAACCACTGTACGCGGCCGACGGCGCCATCAGTAAGACGCACCTTGATCCCCCGAGGGTGAAACTCACGCGGGGACAAAATTTCTTGCACAAACCCTTGCGTATAGTGATTCGTGCCATAATTTTCCTTTTCTACAATCCACACTGCGACTCCTATTTTGATTTCCGAGCGCGTAGGCGGATTCGGATTGTCGTCTCCTTCACTCATAGATAATATCAAAATAGGAAACAGCTCATGCGTTAATCACGAACCACTCACCCTCACTGATTACTTCAACTTTCCCGTCGACCACCTTGAGTGCTGAATTATCGTCGAGAGCATAAATTTTCTCACGTATCCCTTCGGTAAATTCCCTGATGTTTTGCTCCCTTAACTTTGAGAAGTCAGGAGAATTCAGATGGGGTAAGAAATAGAAATCAACATAGTTGAGTCCAGGCACGTCTTCCGTTTTATCCAAATCTTCCTCGTAGACAAGTTGTGAAATCTTAAGCGCAAAGTCCTTACTCATGACCATACTTCCCGCACTTAAACCGACATAGATTTTGCTCTTCAAAAATTCAGGAAGAAGAGAAACAAGGCCGGATCGGGTTATCCATTCCATCAAATGATATGCATTTCCTCCTCCAAAAAACAACACATCTGCATGTTCAAATTTTGGCTTCCAGATTTTTTCGTCCACCGCAGAGATATCCGCAATATCGATTGATTTAAAATTTTGCTTTTTTAAATTCGCCAAATCATCGATCAGCCATCCTTTATCACCCATCTCAACATTCGCGGCTGTGGGAATAAAAACCAGCGATGTTTCCTCCGGCTTTTTGCCAACCAAATCAAATAAAGCAACTCTAATTGATGTATTGGTTATCCCGCCAGATGTAAGAAGTAACTTCATTTTACTTGTTGTTTATCAAACTCTGATGCTCCTCCGTATTCAGCATTCTATATTTTTGAAGTGCGACGCTAATGAGAAACCCTTCGGCGCGAGTGCTTACGAAGCCATACTGCAGTTTTCTTTACATCATATCTTTTTAAAACCGCGGTGAGTACGAATTTTTCAAGAAGGGAGTCTGTAGTTTGTAAATCATATCCATTCAAGAACAAGAAGCGAGCCGCAAGAGTGATTGCGGTCCGCTTGTTTCCGTCAACAAAGACGTGGTGCCTCGCCGTTGAATCGAAATATGACGCCGCTTTATCGAACACGCCTGGATACAAATCTTTTCCTCCAAATTGCATCTTCGGCCGTTCGGCGATTGAAGCGAGTAGGTGCACATCGCGCACTCCATGCGCTCCGCCGATTGCATCAATGATCCTCGCGTGGATCATTAAAATTTCCTCTGGCCGTATATACTGCTCCATGCTATTTCTTCGCCAATGCCAAGAGGGCCGATCGATAGCGCTTGATAAAGCGATCAGTCCACTCAAGAACTTCAGAATTCGCCTTACTCGATGGCTCGACGATAACTCTTTTTTCTTTCACATTGACGGTGACACGCATCTCATCCCCAATCTTAAAACCGAGTTCCTTCAGAGACTTCTTGGGGATCGTGACGGCGGCAGAAGAGCCAACTTTGAACAATTTTTGGGTCATATGCCTTGATTATAATTTTATACTAATTGATGTCAAGCGCGAGGAGAAAATTTATCTCCCCCGTCATTGGTCGCTTCCGCCAACTGGCGAAGCTTCTTGATATTCAACATTCCTCACTTCTTAAAGTATGCTCCTAATGGGAACACGACTATGACTCAGTTTAGGACATCCTCTCAAAAAGAAAATACCCACCGGATGCGTATCGCCATACTGCTGGCGATAGCACCCGATGGGCTTGCAACCCTTTCGCGCCGACCTAGTCGACCGCTATGTTGTGGAAGTGAACGGTGTTGTTCTCCTCGACCTCGGCGATGAAAGCCTTGACGTCGATTCCGCGAAACGCCTTTTCGAGGCGGCCCGCGGTCTTCCGAAGGTGCAATGTTTGGAGGTCTCGCATCGACCTCCCCGTCAGCTGGCTCGAGACCATGCTAAGAAGCTTGCCCGACCGGTAAGCCGAGCATCCGTCGTGTGTGATACAGACGACGTGTTTGACGCTGGCTGCGTCGATCGCTTTCTCGAGAAGCGCGTCGACGGCTTTCGTCAGGAATCCCATGGATGCGACCAGGGGAAGTGCGAGCACGGGACCCGCGGGGAACTTAATGAAATGCGGGACCTTGAAACCTAGATGCTCGATGAGCTCATCGATTTGAACCCTGAACCGGTGATCGCTACATGCGATCACGATGCAGTCAGCTGGCCGATCGACGAACGGCAGCGTACTGGTGAAGACATCCACGTCCGGATGTTCCTTGGTGGCTTCAGCCACCTGGAGCGTCGCCATACTCCCTCCATTTCTTTTTTTCGCCTGCGGAGAACCGGTTCGCCGGTTCTCCGCAGAATTTAGTGATCGTTACTTGCTCGCTTCGGCCGGGACACCGTCAGCCGTGTGATGGACCGCGGCACCGAGCTGAGCCACGAGCTTGTTCACGTCGACCCCGAGAGGCTTGAGCAACTCGTCGAGGTCAACTCCCATCGCACGTGCCTTCTGCACTACCCCGAAGACGACCTCCGGGATGGTCATGGCGAAACGCGCGACTGGCGACTGACCGTTGTTACCACCACCACCCATGTCCACGATGTTGATGTTGTCGATACGCGAGAGGCCGGCACCGACGTGTTCGAACGCCGAACCAACCACCTTCTCACCGGCAAGACCTAGCTGCGAGATAATCTCGGGCAAACGCTCGAGAACCACGATGAGCTTGGCGGCCTCGCTCATACCCGCAAGCGCCTTGTTCTTGGCATCGAGACCCGCGGCTTCAGCCAAGAGTTTCGCCGAGATGGCGATACCTTCAGCCCTGCCCTTGAACTCGATGGATGCAGCTTCGGCCGCGGCCTGGCCTTGGCCTTCATTGGTGAGCTTGACTTTCTGGCCCTCGGCCGTCGCGATGATCGCGTCCTTGTTCGCGACGGCGGCTGTTTTTGCCGCTTCGGCCGGTGCAATCACAGTTGCCTCGAGCTCCTTCTTCTTCCGCTCGATCTCCTGAGTGGCCACACCGATCTCCGCCTTGACGCGAGCCTCGTCGATCGCGACCGTCTTCCTCGTGAGATCTTCCCTGATCTCAGCCTCAGTGACCTGTCGCGCGAGACCAGCCCTGGCATCTGCGGTCTCAGTCTCAGCCTTGAACCCGGCCTTCTTGATGTCGAGGTCACGCTTAGCTTCAGCGATCCTCGCATCGTTGTCGAGTTTCGCCTTCTCTCCTGTGAACCTGGCCGCGGATGACTTCTCGTCAGATTCCCGCTGCGCTTCGGCTTCACCGACTGCAGCGTCGCGCTTGACCTCTGCGGTCCGCTTCTTGCCGAGCGCCTCAATGTAACCTTCCTTGTCCGTCACCTTCGTGAAGACGAAGTTGACGAGCGCAAACCCGAGCTTGGTAAGCTCGGCATGCGCGCTTGAAACCACTGACTGCTGGATACGCTCACGATCGCGGACGATCTCCTCGACGGAGAGCGTGCCGACGATCTGGCGATTGATGCCTTCCAGCGTCGTCTTGCAGAGCTTCTCGAGCTCCGCTTCCTTCAGGTCGAGGAGACGTTCGGCCGCGCCCGCAAGCACTGTCGGATCGCTTGAGATCTGGACGTTCGCTACAGCATCGACCGAGATGGAGACGCCGTCCTTGTTGGGGGCGTTTTCCACCTTCACATCCACTTGGAAGACCCGCAGCGAGAGCTCCTTGACCGAATTAACCACCGGCCAGATGAACACGCCGCCACCGGTGACGAACCGGTTATTCTTGCCGCCGAAGATGACGAGCACGAGGTTCGGCGGAACCTTCTTGTAGTTCCTCGCGAAAAACATCAGCGTCGCAAGAACGCCGATCGCGAGAGCCACGATTGACAGCGGAACTCCGAGAGATCCGATGAAACCCATAGTTTCCTCTCTTCCTGGTAGTTAAGCGTGAATACCTAAGCCGGTTGCCGGCTCAACCACGACCATGCCACCCGTGCTTTGTAATACACGAACGGGCGCTCCGTGAGAGATCGCGCCTCCTTGCGTGCTTGCCACGCGGGTGAGTTGGTGACCTTGTACAGTGAGGATGACCTCACCGCATCCGCCTTCGGGGATTGATGTCACGACGACGCCAACCACGCCGATGAGGGCGGAGGTATCCAAGAGCGAATTCGATTGCTGACGTAACAACATCCGCAGCATGAGTAGCGCCATGAAGGCAAAAAGCCAACCTGACGCGAGCCCTGCTACCGAGGCGACGAGCGGCTTTCGTGTGTAATGAAACACGATGAAGCCTACGGAGCCGAACCCGACCGCGAGAAGCGAGAGGCCCCGAATTGAAAGAAAGCCCGGCCCTTGCTCGTGGTCGCTGTCATCATGTCCATGATGCCCGAGTTCCACGTGATGATCACCGTGGGCATCGCCATCATGACCAAAGATGAGCGAGGAGGCGCAGATGATGAGGCCTCCAATACAGATCGAGAGGAACACCAGCTCGGTCATGACGCCGGTGAAGACGCCATAAGCCTTGCTGACCGCCGATCCGAATAGGAAATTGAAGAGCTCGGTCATTTCTTTACCTCCTCCATGAGAAGCGGCCTAAACCGCAGGCTGTCACCTTGCTTCTCGGCGTAGTAGATCTCCACCTTTGTATCGGGGAACCAAGAGCGAATGATGTCGCGCGCTTTTCGGAGATCATCCGTTTGACGCGCCGTGACCTCGTCGGGCTTGTTCTGCCAGGCGGCGATCACGTCATAGATCAGGCACTGCGAGTGCGCGGTGAGAACCACGCGACGCGGTGATTGACGCTTGAGCGCCTCTACGACCGCGCGTTTGAAGGGCTCAAGCTGTTTGGGAAGCTCACCCTCCAAGGCGGTGAGTACCTTGACCCCTCCGGGCACGGCGATTGGATCCGTCTCGATGCCGAGGTGCTCTCTCCGGAAGCGTTGGTACGCCGCCTGGAAAAACTCCTCGTCACACTGAAGGACGAGATCGATGCCGACACGCGGAGGAAGTTCGGCGACGAATTCGCCGCTCTTGCCACTCTGCTTCAGGCCAGGGATCTTGCCGCCCTCGAGCACCCATGCCCCTCCAATGAGCAAGGTTACGGCGGCTAACACCATGATTCCAATGAGGACTCTCCGAGTGGTCATGTATCCCTCCCTTATTGACTGCGTTGTTGATGAATCCGATGTATTGTCAACGGACTTCCCCTGTTTCTGAGCGTATTTTCGTAGCTCAGATGCGCGACTATTCTACAACAAAAATAACTATTCTGTCAAGGCTTTGTGAAAAACTTAAAAAGCCTAAAAATATTGACAATTAACATAATTTGTACTTAGATATCACTACCGATTCGGTCGAAAAATTCGCACTAGGAGGCTGATCATGTACGAGGTCGCCCTGACCGTCGCACTTCTCATCATCGCTGCTGGTACAGGCTTTCTCCTTTACACCTGGCACCAACGCCACAGAGAGCGGTTGCGAAAGCAAGTAACGGCGCGTCGACCAGAAACCCCTGCGGTTGTCAACGAAGAGACTGACACCCGCACAGATTTTTCCCAGCCTGTTGCCAAAGCTGTGGCCGTGTCCCGTCCGGCGCAAGAGCCGTCCGGAGGGATATTGCTCTTCCAACAACGACTCCGCGAAGCGCGAGCGAGCGGCCTTGCTCTCGTTGAGGCGTTCGAGAAAGTCCGTGAGCTCTGCCCGGAGGTTGAAGATCACGAAGCCTACGAGGCTTGCGTGAACGCCGGATACACATCTAGAGAATTTGTCGGAATCCTCTCTCATCGCGCCTACACCCTGGATGAGATAGCTGAGGAAGTGAATCGTTGGTACGAGATGGACTCCTCGGAGTTCGTCGCGGCTCTTCTTCCATGCGCCACAGGGAATTCAGCCAAGAATCGCGGGCGCGCGGTCATCCAGGCGATCAAGTCCGAGTGGGACGACTTCGACCCAACCCAGGCCGTCAAGCAGCTCATCGAGTTCGGATGTAGCCCCGCCGATGTTTTCTCGCTCTGCTACGATGAGACCGAGAACGAATTCGGCAAGCTCCTCATGACGCTTCGTGAGATAGTGCCGTTGGAGGTAGAGGTTGCCGCCGCGACTTCGAAGGAGCTCGACGTCGACCTCAGTGATGAGGATATTTACAAAGAGCTCCGAGACGAGGACGTACCCTATGAGGATATCGTGAAGATGATGCGGCTTCGGGGCGAGACGCTCGCAACGATCCTCGACTGCGAGGTCGTCTACTCCGGCAACGTCATCTGCGACGATGCGCGGGATCTCCGTGACTTGTTTGCCGCGACCGAAATCATCGAGGCGGTGATCGACTCGGATGATCCGCCGCCGTACGCCGACATTGTCGAGCTTGCTACCGACCTCGGCATGAGTTACCCCGAGATCGGCGCTCTCTTCAAGAAAAAGGAGATCAAGCCCGAGGATCTCGAGGACGAATTGAAGGACTTCGACTTCTATGACCGCATCCGCCTCTTCTACGCCATGTTCCCCGACGAGCCAGCGAAAGAGGAGCTGAAGAAAGAAACCGAGTAGTACTGACGGCGCTTCGCAAGAGGCGCCGGTTTTATTTCTGAAAAATTAGGTTGCTGGTGGTGGTGCGCTTCTCTTCAGGAGCGAAATTGGTTCATACTATTTTCCCACCATAAGCCGCTGATGCTCCTCTATATTCTTCAAGCCACAATTTTTCCTTTCCTGACCCGTCCTCCGACGCATGCGGCTTCCGCCGACGCACGAAGCTTTGGCGGACTCCGCTTCATCCTTTGTGATAAGGAGCATTGATCATTCCACATTTTTTATATTTATATACTTGACTGGTTTCGGGATTAACCGCTCCGCACGGACATTCATCGTTCCGACCAATCTGCTGCGCTTTGGGTTTTGGATGATAGACCCGCTTCGGACGCGAAGCTGTAGCAAGCGCGCTTCCTTCCTCGGCTCCGTGAAATATAAGTTTTTGAGGCGCGGCAGATGCCCTATTCTCTATTCTCTGCTCTCTATTCCCTGCCCCCTGTGCCGCCGCAACTTTAAAAATTGAATTCACAATTTGCGACCGAATCGCAGACTGAAGTTCACGAAACAACCGAACACTCTCGTTTTTGTATTCAACAAGAGGGTCGCGCTGGCCGTAGGCGCGGAGGCGCACCGAATCACGGAGGTGCTCCATCTGATCCAAATGATCCATCCAGAGAAAATCAATGGATTGCAACATCACGACTCGCATGGCTTGTCGCATGCTCGTCTCGCCGATTTTTTCCTTTTGGTCTTTGGCTATGCGATCCAGAGTTGCAATAAGAT
>Ga0082335_1008863_pt1 | contig 11188 bp, 11 predicted proteins | sample Subgrocontami58m_FD_72375 | JGI IMG/M metagenome (GOLD analysis project Ga0082335, IMG submission 72375) | Subsurface groundwater microbial communities from S. Glens Falls, New York, USA - GMW37 contaminated, 5.8 m (SPADES assembly) (version 2) ...
CAATTTCATCAGATGATTAATTTATTTTGAAATCTTTACATCTACAACTGTTTGATAGTATCTAGGACCTACAGCTCTGACGATCTTTGATCCTAAAATTTCTGATTTAACTGGGGTTACTTGCAAATAGTGTTCTTCCGAAAGTTTTCCTGCATTTGATTTTTTATCTGCATGAATGTGAGAATAATAGTGAATTATTCCACCACTTTTTGTTGCATTAATTGCAGACTTTAAGAATTCATCTGATCTTTCAGGAAGAAGCATCAAAGTTCTATCTGATTTATTCTCTAATTGTTCTTGAATTACTTGTGATGCATCTCCATTTATTGAGATGATGTTTCCTGCAAGCTTATTTGAGATTATATTTTTTTCACAAAGTTTTGCTGCAATTGGATTAATATCTATACTATATACCGTACATTTCTTCTTTTTTGCAATCATAATTGAAAACATGCCTACACCTGCAAACATATTGACTATAATTTCGCCATCTTGAACTAAATTGGCAATTCTTTCTCTTTCCGTAGATAATCTAGGTGAAAAAAATGCATTTTCAACATCCACTGTAAATTTACAGCCAAATTCTTTGTATTCTGTTTCTGTCTTATCTTCTCCTGCCAAGATCTCTAAATTTCTGATACGAAAATCTCCCTCAACAGCAGAAGCTTGATAAAAAACACTCTTTGCAATTTTTACTTTATTTAAAAGAGTTTCACCAATGAGTTTCTTCTTTGTTAGCAACGAATCAGGAATTCTAACTATAATTATATCTCCAATTTGATCAAAAGATGAGATTAGTTCTTGGCTTTCTTGTGAAGTAAGTATATTTTCCAATGACCTCTTTAACATTCGAGTCAATTTTTGTAATAGAAATTTCCTGAACTTTTTTGCTCTTTATCTAATCTGCTTTCTAATTTGTTTACACGTGGTCTCAAACTTCTTTCATCTCTTCTAAATGACATGTCAAGTGATTTTAGGAATCTGTTCATTGCATCTGCTTTTGGCATTGGAGATGTTGCATGCCCAGATAATCCTGACACACCTTCAAAAATTATCATAGAGTCAGATATAAGATCCATTAATTGTATGTCGTGATCTATCACAATAGCTGTTTTTCCAAATGATCGAACAAATTTTTGTAAGAATTTTGCAATAGTTATTCTATCTTCTACGTCTAAAAATGCAGATGGCTCATCTAATGCATAAAGATCTACTTTTTGTAAAAGACATGCAGCAACTGAAACTTTTTGTAATTCTCCCCCTGATAGATTCTTTACTGATTTATTGTATAGTTTTTTAATTTTCAATGGATCTAGTATCTGTTCTTCTTCCTGACTACCTTCAATTGCGCCACTATTTGCTTTATCTAATAATACAATAACTTCAGCATCAATATCATTTTGAAGATACTGCGGTTTATATGCAATTTTTATTTTTTTATCAATATCTCCTGAACTTGGTGTTTCCACACCTGCAATCATCTTCATCAGTGTTGTTTTTCCAAGCGCATTTGCACCCATTATCCCCAATACTTCACCTTTTCTTACTCTGCCTGGTTCAACAGTAACTGAAAATGTTGCATATTTTTTCTCCAGTTTTGGATATGACATAATTTCACCTCCCTCTTGAAATTCATCAGTAGATGAAGAAGATACGTCAAAAGAAAATTTCTTGTCTCTAAATCTAACATTTTCAGTTGGTAGATAACCATCAAGAAACACATTAATTCCAATTTTGGTTGATAATACACTAGAAACTATTCCATATGCTGCAGGTTCGCCATAAAGCACTTCGATATAATCGCTAAGAAAATCAAGTAATGTTAAATCATGTTCAACAACCATTACGCTTTTTCCCATTTTAGCTAAACTCTGAATTACTCTTGCTACACTTTTTCTTTGAAAAACGTCATTGTATGATGATGGTTCATCAAAAAAGTAAAACTCTGTATCTTTTGATGCAACAGCTGCTATGGCTAATCTTTGAAGCTCTCCTCCACTAAGTTCTTTGAGATTTTGTTCCATCGAATTTTCTAATTCCAATTCTTTGATTAATTCTCTTGATACTCCTCGCTCATCGTATTTTTCCATTAATTCTTTTCCAGTACCATCAAATGCTTGTGCAACATGATGCACTTGTTGCGGTTTAATTGATGCACGAAGTTGTTTATTTTTAATTTTTTCAAAATGAGATTTTAATTCTGTTCCACCATAATACTTTAAAATTTCATCCCATTCTGGCGGGTTTTCATATCTTCCTAAATTTGGTTTCAAATTTCCAGCAAGAATGTTTACTACGGTACTTTTTCCCATTCCATTTCTGCCTAGTAATCCTACAACTTCCCCTTTTCTAGGTGTAGGTAATTTGTATAATCGAAATGAGTTTGGACCATACTGATGAATTTTATCTAATGCTAATTCAGATGGTAAATTAACAATAGTAATTGCTTCAAAGGGACAAACTTTGACACATATGCCACACCCATTACAAATATCTTCATCTATCTGGGCTTTTTTTGTTTCTTCATTAAGTATGATGCAATCGGCCCCTGATTTGTTAACTGGGCAATACTTTATGCACTCTAAACCACATTTTTTCGGCTGGCAAAGGTCTTTGTCCAGTACTGCAACTCTGTGAGTCATGTCGTAATTCGGTTATTCCTTGCTTTATACCTCTTTTGAACTATCTAAAATAGGGCGTTACCTTAATAGATAAGAATCTGTCAACATTGTTCAAGCCGGCCATAGCGTTAGGGTGCGACCCAATCCCATTCCGAACTTGGAAGTCAAACCTAATGTCGCTGTTGTGCTACTAAGGTGCGAGAGCTCTTGGGAAGCAACAGTGCTGGCATTTTCTATTATCCTTTCAATCAATCTTTTAATATGGAATTTATGATTTATTCTATGATTTCAATGCCTAACTGTGCTGTTTGTGGACAACAATTTTCAGATGATATACGATTTCTAAATCACATGATGGATAAACATGGTTTTAGAAATCCAAACATCGATAAACCAGATAGAAACAGCAGGGGATACTAATTTAATCTAAGTAACTATGTTGATTGAATTTGTATTTTTGAATTTATATATTTTGTAAGTAATCTAAAATTAATCTTACTCCAAAACCTGTAGCACCTTTTGGATTGTAAGGTTTATCTTTTGTTGCTACTTGCGTCCATGCCACACCTGCAATATCAATATGTACCCAAGGTGTCTTTTCAATTGCATTTCTTAAGAATGCTGCGGCAATAATGGTACCTGCAGCTCTTCCAATCCCAACATTTTTCATATCTGCAACATCTGATTTTACCATATCCATATAGTCATCATTTAGTGGGAGCTCCCAAATTTCTTCTGTTGTTCTTTTTGATGATTCTATAATCTTCTGTGTTAGTTTATTATTATTTGAAACCATACCTGCTATGTTTGTACCTAGTGCAATTATGCATGCTCCAGTCAATGTTGCAAAATCAATAATTGCCTTTGGTGAATATTGTTTTTCTCCATAAGATAACGCATCTGCTAAAATTACTCTGCCTTCTGCATCTGTATTTAGAATCTCTGCAGTTTTTCCACTGTATAATTTTATGATGTCTCCAGGTCTATATGATTCTCCACTGGGCATATTTTCAACTGATGGAATAATTCCTACTAAATTGATTGGCAATTTTAATTCTGATGCTGCTTTCATTATTCCAATGACCGTACATCCACCACACTTGTCAAATTTCATTTCATCCATTTTATCACCAGGTTTTAATGAAATGCCGCCTGTGTCAAACGTTACTGCTTTGCCAACTAGTACAATTGGTTTTTCATTTCGAGAACCATGATTATGTTCTAAAATTATCAGTTTTGGTTCGTTTTTACTTCCTTGTCCTACGGCAGTAATTCCGCCGAATCCTTTCTTTTTGAGTTCATTTTTTGAAATGATATTACATTTCATATTATTCTTTTTTGATATGATCCTTGCAAAATTTGCCAATGTTGTAGGTGTGCATTCATTTGGAGGCAGATTAGCAATACTCTTTGTGTATATAGATCCGTCGGAAACAATCTCTGCAATTTTTATTGCTTTTGAAATCTTTTCTGATTTAGAAACTAAAATTGTAAGATCTGGAGTATTGTTTTCTTTTTTTGATTTATATTTTTCAAATTTGTAAAGAGACATTTTACATCCTTCTACTATTTGGGTTACTGACGAAATAGGCTCAATTAGAGAACTTGGGGGTGTTATTATGGAAAATTCTTTCAGTTTTAACTCTCTGGCCTTTTGAGCAATTTTACCTGAAACAAATCTTATGGTGTCATTTGTGATATTCTCTTTTTTACCTAACCCAGCTAAAAGTATTCTTTGTGCTGTTTTACCTGTAGTTGGAATGACCGCTATTTTGCCAAATATTCCACCCATGTCATTTATTGACTGTTTTATTGCTGGGATGATTTTAGGATCTATCTTTTCTAATCCCAATACTTTATCTGAATCTTCTAAGACAAATCCACAAAGCATTGTTGTTTTCTTTTGATTATTTGGATTTTCTATTCTTATCTTCATCATTATGAAAATCTGGGTTTGATGTGTTATTTAGATTATTGTAGCTCTATTTTTTTACTATTTGAAAATAAACTTACAGATCTTATAAAAACAGCTTTTACAGTTTTACATTCTTGTTCACAGTTCTCATCCATTTTAATTTTGTTTGAGTTTCTTCCATTTGTTGTAATTATTGCTCTTAACAATGGTAAAAGTGCAGCTCTTCCACCATATGCTGTTTTTTCATCTATTAACCAAAACATCTCTAATGCTGATTCTCCTAACATTGTTTGTCTTAGTTTTAAGCCAAACTCTGAATAATGTCCGATCATTGTTAAATTACCTCTTGTAAGAAATTCAATCATTTTTGCAAATTTCACACACAAATAACATTGATTATCATAAACTATTATCGGTACTTTTTCTTTGATATGCATAATATCACTTAGTACCCATCAGATTAAAATTTTGCAGAAGTAGATTTTTATTAAATTTATGAAGCAATGTAATCGAGAAATGGGACTTAATTATTATCAAATCAAGAAAAATGTTCTACGAGCCCGTAAATTAGTGATTAAAGCAACAAATAGTGCCGGTTCTGGTCATCCTGGAGGTTCTTTTTCTATGGCTGAAATTCTAGGATGTTTATTTTACAAACACCTGCAATATGACCCTAAAAATCCCCAATGGGATAATCGAGATCGATTAATCTTATCTAAAGGACATGCTGCCCCTGGGCTGTTTTCAAACATGGCTGTTGCAGGTTATTTTCCAGAATCTGAACTTGAAACTTTAAGAAAATTTGGTAGTAGATTACAGGGGCATCCTGACCTAAAATGTCCTGGAGTTGAATTTTGTGGTGGCTCATTAGGTACTGGGTTGTCTTATTCTGTCGGTGTTGCACTTGCTGCAAAGATTGACGGTAAGAATCACCATATCTATACTATAATGGGTGACGGTGAGTCTGATGAAGGACAAGTATGGGAAGCTGCAATGACTGCTGCAAAATACAAAGTAGATAATCTTACGGCCTTTTTAGATAGAAATTTCATCCAACAGGATTCTTACACTGAAAAAATTATGCCATTAGATGAAAAATTGGAAGGTGATGATATTTCTGAAATGTGGAAAGATGCATCAAGATGGAAAACTGGTGATAAATGGAGATCATTTGGTTGGAATGTAATTGAAATAGATGGACACCGAATTGAACAAATTGACGCTGCAATTACTAAAGCAAATTCAACAAAAGGTATTCCATCAATAATTATTGCTAGAACAATTAAAGGGAAAGGAGTTGAACATATGGAAGATAATCCCCAATGGCATGGAAAAGCTCCAGATTCTGATGTATCGCCAATAATTAATTTAGAACTTGACTCTCAGTTTATGATTGCACCTTCAATCATTGCAGGTGATATGACAAATCTGGAAAATGAAATAAAACGCTGTGTAACTGGAAGAGCTGATTACATTCATCTTGATGTAATGGATGGACAATTTGTTCCGACCAAAACTTTTGATCATAGAAAAATCCAAGAATTACGATCTTTAACTGTAATTCCATTTGATTCTCATTTGATGATTAACGAACCTGTAAAACATGTTGGAGACTATGTTGAAGCAGGGAGTGATATCATTACAGTTCATGTTGAAGTTTGCGACGAATCAAGCTTTGGTGAAATTCATGATTTGTTAAAACAGAACCAAGTTGGTATAGGTCTTGCAATCAATCCAGACACTGAACTTCCTGAGTGGTCTTACAAATTCATATCTACACTTGATCAACTCATTGTAATGTCTGTTGTACCTGGAAAATCAGGTCAAACATACATTGAAGAAACACATGGAAAAATGATTAGATTGAATACCATTCTAAATGAGCACAATTTTTCAGGCTGTATTGAAGCTGATGGTGGTGTAACTCTTGATAATATTGGTTCCTGTTTTGCAGATGGTGCTAGATCTTTTGTAGGCGGTAGCGCAATTATTGGAAAACAAGATGTACGTGGTGCTATAAGGGATTTTAGAAATCAAGTTCTCAAAACAAAACGAAAAATCTTGCTTGATAAAGCAAATGAATTGGGAGGTTCTACTCTTGTAAAGAAATGGATTGGATTACATATTGTTGGTGAAAAACAAGAGCAGATTAAAAAAATAGCAGAAGAGGCAGGTTATCTTTGAACCCTCCAATCATGACTGATATGCGTTCAGAGTATTCAAAAACGCTAATTGAACTTGGAAGAGAAAATCCAAACATAGTAGTTTTGGGTGCAGATACAACTGATTCTCTTAAAACTTCTGGATTTGGTAAGATATTTCCAAATAGATTCTTTAATGTGGGAATCGCAGAGGCAAATTTAGTTTCTCTTTCTGCTGGTCTTGCATCTTCTGGAAAAATATCGTTTGCTAGTACTTATGCAATATTTCTGCCTGGACGCGCAGTGGATCAAATAAGAAACGGAATTGCTTATCCTTCTTCTGGAAACAAAAAAGGTCTCAATGTAAAATTAGTTGTCTCTCACGGTGGATTGTCTGTTGGACCTGATGGAGGTTCTCATCAACAAATTGAAGATATTGCAATTATGCGAGTAATTCCAAATTTTCGTGTATTCATACCTGCTGATACTTTTGCAGTTTCAAAATTAACTAGATTGATGGCAAATGAATATGGTCCATTTTACATGAGAATGGCAAGATCAAATACTCCAATAGTTCATTCTGAATCTCAAGATTTCCAAATTGGTAAAGGAATTACAATTCGTGATGGTTCTGATTGTACTATAGCTGCATGTGGTATAACAGTAAGAATGGCACTTGAAGCAGCTGAGTCATTACAACAAGAAGGAATTTCCTGTAGAGTATTAGACATGTTTTCTGTAAAGCCAATTGATGCTGAACTCTTGGAAAAAGCAGCACGAGAAACTGGGGGTATAGTTACCTGTGAAGAACACAATATCTTAGGAGGTATGGGTTCTGCAGTTGCAGAATCTGTTTCTGAGAGATATCCTATTCCAATAAAACGAATAGGTGCTCAAGACATGTTTGGTGAGTCTGCTAGAGACAATGAAATTCCACTGCTTTTAGAAAAACATGGAATAACATCTTTTAATATGGCAAAACAAGTAAAAGAAATAAGGAGTAGAAAATTATGAAAATTTTTCTTGATACTGCAAATCTAGAATCAATCAGAAAATTTAACGACATGGGTTTGTTAGATGGTATTACAACAAACCCCTCACTCATGTTCAAAGAAGGTGGTAATCCAAAAGACATCATGGAAGAAATCACAAAAATCATCAAAGGGGATGTCAGCTTGGAAGTTGTCAGCACAGAATATTCTGGGATGATTGAAGAAGGCAAGCGTCTACGTCAATATGGTAAAAATGTTGTCGTGAAAGTTCCTATGACTCCTGATGGTTTGAAAGCATGCAAACATCTAACATCTGAAGGAATACCTGTAAATGTTACACTAGTTTTTTCTCCAAATCAAGCATTACTTGCAGCAAAATCAGGTGCAAAATATGTCAGTCCATTTATTGGTAGATTAGATGATATTGGTAAAGATGGAATGAATTTGATTAAAGACATTAAGGAAATATTTGACAATTATAAGGATGATTTTAAAACACAGATTCTTGTTGCAAGTATTCGTCACCCAACACATGTTGTTGATGCAGCAAAAATTGGAGCCCATGTTGTAACTCTACCTCCCGCAGTTTTAGATAAAATGCTACAACACCCTTTAACTGATATTGGGCTAGAAAATTTTCTCTCTGATTGGAAAAAACTAAAAGCAGGAAATCCTGATATAAAAATTTAAAATTCACATATCCTGTTTTTATGATTATTTTATAATGAATTATTTTACTACTGTTGATGTAAATTTCAATCCTGTTCGCGATTATTTTGAATAATCAAGTGAAACTAGTATATTTTTGATCTTACCACAAAACTATGATAAAAATTAACTATGATTTTTAACATATTTTTCTCTTTTTTCTGAACAATATAGATTAGAATAATATGTTTAAAAATGAAAATTGAGATTTTTTATTATTGATCTTTATTTGTGCTCTTTCTTGAACCGGTTCCTCTACCTGTACTTCTAGTCATTCCTTCAGTTGAAGGTTTTGGTTTTGAATCTGGCATATCTCCCAATCTTTTTGAACCTGTTCCTCTACCTGTGTGAACCATTCTATTTGCTGCTTCTTTTTTCTTTTCGTCTTGCACTTTTTTGTATGCATCTCCGGCCCACTCTTTTCCGCCGTCATCAATTTCTCTTGTTCCTGTTCCTCTACCTGTTCTAATTCTAATTTTTCCCATAATTGAGGTTATTGTATCTTGTATTTATTTAAGCTCATTATCCAGAAAAACAAAAAGAAATGGTAAAGCAATGATACGTTCAATTCATACCCATTTACACTTCAAAAAATCCAATTTTTTTATGAGTTGCAGTTTCAATACATGATAACAATCCTATTGATGTGCCTTTTATGTCATCTAAAATTGCATTAAGATGTTATCTAGAAGATCGTTCTTTTGTACTTAAGAATGATTTTGCAATCAATCATCATCATTTTAATATTTGTAATAATGTGAAAAAATTCAATGTAGTTGTAGTATATGATATTATAAAACTAGATTTAACTGAAGTGAAAATTAGTCTACATGAAAAATTATTGGATTGAATTATTTTTCAATTACTAATCCAACCAAGTTTTTTAAAATAAGCAAACATTAATGCTGTTGGTATTAATGCTGCCAGAATTATCACTATGAATACTGTATATGATCCTAAAAGTGTTGGAATATTACCAATATCCATAATCCCACCAGGTAAATTTACGTTCATTCCATAAAATGTTGCAATAACTGTTCCAGGAATTGAAAGTGTGAAAACTATTGTTAATGCCGCAAGTATTTTATTTGTTTTTTCAGTACTGAGCATGAAATCTGTATCTTTGTAAATCTCCATTGTTTCTCTGGATTCCTCTAGAGTTTCAATCACTTTGTCAATATGATCAATCACATCGTCAAAATACAATGAAAGATCTTCTTCGTCTGAAAATCTCTTAATATTTTTAGCAATCTCTAATACGAATTTTTTTAATGGGTTGGCTATTCTTCTCATTATGTTGATTTCTCTTCTAAGTAATGCAATACTTTTTGCAACTGATTTTGTTTCATCAAATACTTCATCCTCCAGGTCATCCAAATTAGCAATTACCTTTCTTGATATATGCAAAAGATCATCTACTAGAATATCTATTATTTCGTGAAGTAGATATCCTGATGATTTTTCAAGTAATCTTTCTTTTCTATGTTGATCCGAGTCATTTTTGCAAATATTCACTAAATCCACTAATGGTTTTAAATCTCCTTGATGAACAGTTACTAGAAAATCCTTTCCTATGAATATGGAAAGTTGACTATTTCTTGAACTTCCAGGTTGTTGTAAGAGTGGTGGAAAATGTAATATCACAAAGAAATGGTCATCATAACTATCTAATTTTGGAAGCTCAAATTTAGTCATACAGTCTTCAATATTTAATGTGTTGAAACTATATTTCTCAGCTAATTTTTCAACATCGCTTCTATCCGGACTTTGTAAATCTGTCCATAAAAATTTCTTACCTTGAACTGTTTCTATCTTTCTTTCCACCGATACTCCCATAGGTTTTTTCCCAACATGCAATCGATTAGCAATAAGTCCTTTCTTCAAGTTGAATGATAATTTAATTCAACAAATTTAAAGCGATCGTTATTTTGATAAAAAATTCTAACGATTCATTAGAATTAATAATTTGACATCTGAAATTTTAGATTATTTCCACGGTAGTAAGTAATTAACGCCAATCCAGGTGAGTCCAATTGTTATTCCCATAGCTACCCACCAAAATCTCATAACTAGAATTTTCATTGGTTAATAATAAATCTACAGGCTAATTTTCATCATATTAAAATCAAAGATTATTACAGGATACCCAATTTTTTATTCTTGTGGCCCTCGTAGTACAGTGGCTAGTATAGGGGACTGTGGATCCCCGGACAGGGTTTCGATTACCCTCGAGGGCCTACGTAATTTTTTAAAAAATACCGTATTTGCTTGATTCCATCTCTTCTTTAATAGCCAATTTGAATCGAGGAGTTTTACCCTCTAAATTATTTGTAAGCCATGTGAGAAATTTTCTCTCCATGCCCTTTCCTTTTAATTTGTTAAAATCTGGTCCCATTTGATCAACGAGTTTTTCTACCAATGTTTTGTTAACACTTACAACAAAAAAATGCCATCCAAATGCGAATTCTGAATCTGTCATTACAAAATCCTCTTGACTATGAACCATCTCTTCTAAAAGAAAAAGTTGTTGTGTTATTGCCTTACTTGTTTTATCATAATCTACGGCAGATACGTTGATGTTTATTTTGCTTACCATGATTGTATCTAGTCAACACAAAATAAAAGGATTACATCAATTATTTTAAAAGATGTTCAAAATCAATACCGAAGTGTGTTTTCATGATGTCTATATATGTCTGAATAGATTCAGGGATTTTTTCTCCACAAGAGATTCCTAAATTTCTTGCATTAATCCAAATTACTAAAGTCTGAATGATTGTTAAAAATCTGTCATTTCCAATTTCAGGAGTG
>Ga0082335_1008866_pt1 | contig 11186 bp, 11 predicted proteins | sample Subgrocontami58m_FD_72375 | JGI IMG/M metagenome (GOLD analysis project Ga0082335, IMG submission 72375) | Subsurface groundwater microbial communities from S. Glens Falls, New York, USA - GMW37 contaminated, 5.8 m (SPADES assembly) (version 2) ...
TAAGAACCCAAGCAGAAGCTCAAGCGGGCAATTTCCAGCAGCCCTACCCAATCCATACACTGTCGCATCTACAAAATTAGCATCATGAATTATTGCCTCAATAGTATTACTAAATGCCAGCTGCTGATTATTATGGGCATGAATTCCAATTTCCTTGGTTTTAATAATGCTTTTTGCTTTCTTTACCAGAAATTCAGTTGATTCCTGATACAAAGCTCCGTTGCTATCCACTAAATAAATAACATTGGCCTTACATTCTTTTTCTAATTGGGTTAACGCCTCGGTAAGCTCAAGATCTAAAGCCTGTGAAATTGCCATAATATTTACTGCCGTTTCATATCCTTTATCCGCAAAGTGATTTGCCAAGAATATTGCCTTATCAATATCTTTGACATATGCGGCAGTTCTAACCATGCTCACAAGGCTGTCTTTACGCTTTGGCACAGATTCGTAATCAACCCTATCCACATCGACCATGACCGAAAGCTTGGTTTTTGATTCGATGCCTTCAATGACTTGCTTTATATCATCTTCGCTGCAGAATTTCCACCTTCCGTATTCTTTCGGCGAAAAAAGTTTATCGGAATTCTTATAGCCGATTTCCATATAATCTACGCCGGCCTCAGAAAGCGCCTTATATACCGCGCGCACAAATCTAAGATCAAAATTATGATTATTAATTAACCCGCCGTCTCTAATTGTACAATCCAACACTTTGATTTTCTCTCGAAACATTTGAGCTCCCTAAGTTTTGGTTTAGCGAAACTCCGCTCTTTTTAAGCGGAGATAGAACTCCTTGAATATAAATATTATACAAGTAAAACCAAAATTGCCAAATAAAATCACTGATAATATCTAATTCTATAGTTTCGCTTCAGGTTTTATTCGCGTGCAGAAAACTTTTGCCGTGCACTACGGTTTACGGCTCACTCCCGGAGCGACTTACGCTTTAAAGAAGTCCTTTGTTCGCCGTAAATCCTTGTGCACACTGGCTAAAAGTTTTCAATGCACGCTCCGTAAAACCTTACGCAAAACCAGATATTCAACGATTATAGAATAGCGGTAGGCAAGTTTGGTGCTTGGAGCAAAACGTAGGCGGCTTGAAGCGGGCACGGATTGCCTCGTAATAGCTTATTACCAAGAGCAAAAGCCGCCTTCGAGCGAAAATTTTCCTCGCAGGGGAAAATCGAGCGTTTTTGCGAAAGCACTAAACTTGACTAACGCTAAAGCGTAAACCTATCAGATTATTTAATATTTGACGTGGATGAGGCAGAGGCCGCAGGCAGGCGCGGTTGGCCCGGCGGATTTTCTGTTTTTGGCGAGTAAAATTTCTTTGACTTTCACAGGCTTAAGCTTATGCCTACCGACTTCAATAAGAGTACCGACAAGGTTTCGTACCATATTACGCAAGAATCCGTTTGCGGTAAAATCCATATAAATATAATCACCTTGCGTCTTTATTTTAATACTTTTTATTTTGCGCACACAAGATTTTTCCTGCGCATCATTTCCGTTTTTAAAAGAAGTAAAATCATGCTCGCCAACCAAATAACCGGCAGCTTCCTGCATGAGTTTTATATTAAGGGTATACGCACATAAATAAACATGTTTACGCAAGAATACCGACGGATAATCACGGTTTAATATTGTGTATCTATAGGTTTTTGATACTGCGCTAAAACGGCTATGGAAATCAGGCGCGACTTGACGAATTGCAGTTACTTTAATATCTTCCGGCAAAAGGCTATTCAGGGAATATTGTAATTTTGAAAGCGGGATTTTATTTTCGCTTGAAAAATTTGCTGTTTGCGCTTTGGCATGTACTCCGGCATCAGTACGGCCGGCAGAAATAACTTTTACTTTTTCGCGCAGGATTTTAAACAGGACGGTTTCGACGATTTCCTGGATAGTCCGACGGGTATTCTTTTGGCGTTGCCAACCGTCGTAATTTGTCCCTTCGTATTCTAGGGTTATTTGGATATTAGGCATTCAGCAATTTGGACAGCATTAGCTGCCGCGCCCTTTAAAAGGTTATCGGCAACCACCCAAAGCCAAAGGCCGTTTTTAACAAAAGGGTCGCGCCTTATACGGCCGACAAAAACTTCGTCTTTACCTTCAACATCTTTTGGCATCGGATAAAGATTGGCTTTCGGGTCATCAACCAATATAATGCCAGGTGATTTCTTAAGCAACTCTTTTACTTTGGCAGGTTCGATCGGCTTTTTAGTCTCAATATAAACTGCTTCAGAGTGGCCGGTCCTGACCGGGACGCGAACGGTAGTAGCCGATACTTTAATCTTTTTATCGCCCATAATCTTATGGGTCTCTTTTACCAGCTTCCATTCTTCACTGGTATAATCATCCTCGACAAAACCTCCGATATGCGGAAAAACATTATAAGCTAATTGCTGCGCCATCGTTTTGTTGGCAGCATTAACATTAATATTATTATAACCGTTGGCAGCAATCATGGAATTTTCTTCCTTTAATTGCTCAACGGCATTTTTCCCGGCGCCGGATGAAGCTTGAAGTGTCGTAACAATGACCCTTTTTATGCCTACTTCTTTATGGATCGGTGCTAGCGCAACAACCATTTGTATGGTCGAACAATTAGGATTAGCGATAATCCCTTTGTGTTTTTTAATATCTTTAGCGTTCACCTCAGGAACAACCAAAGGAACTTTTGGCTCCATACGAAAATCAGCGCCATTATCAATAACTACCGCGCCTCTTTTTACTGCCTCAACCGCATAAGTAACAGCCGCGCCTTTTTCACCCTCAGTCCCGGCGAATAAAGCTATGTCGATTCCGTCAAAACCTTCCGGAGAAATAGCGCTTACTGAATATTTCTCTCCGTCAACTTCTATATCACGCGCGGAACGGGCAAATACCTTTAGATTTCCTATGGGGAATTTACGCCTTTTTAAACAACGAAGCATCTCGATCCCCACCACGCCTACTCCTATAACCGCAACATTATATTTTGTTTTCTTTTCCATTAAATGAGGCCACAATTTATGGAATGATAGTGAACATAAATTGTTGGGCCGAATTTATCCCTTAGCTTGCCCTAAAAATATTAACTATATTTTTAGGGCGTTTAAGCAAGGGATTTAAGTTAATAAATCCGCTACCAAATCCCCGACTTCCGTAGTTGAGTAACCCATTTTACCGGCAGCTAATGATTTTAATTTAGTATTTGCCACCTTTATTACCGCGTCTTCTACGGCTTTACCTGCCTTTGCTTCTCCTAAATTCTCAAGCATCATGCCGCAGGCGCAAATCGCAGCCAAAGGATTAATTACGTTCTGCCCGGTATATTTAGGAGCGCTGCCTCCAATAGGTTCAAACATAGATACGCCTTGCGGATTTATATTACCGCCGGCAGCAATACCCATGCCCCCTTGTATCATCGCGCCTAAATCCGTAATAATATCTCCAAACATATTATCGGTAACAATTACATCAAACCATTCCGGGTTCTTTACAAACCACATGGTCGTAGCATCAACATGAGCATAATCCGTGGCTACATCCGGGTATTCTTTTGCTACCTCATGGAAAGTCCTCTCCCATAAATCCCAGGCATAAGTCAAAACATTAGTCTTTCCGCAAAGAGTAAGCTTCTTTCTCTTGTTGCGTTTACGGGTAAATTCAAAAGCATAACGTATACAACGCTCAACGCCTCTTCGGGTGTTATAAGAAATCTGAATCGCTACCTCATCTTTACTGCCCTTATCTTTAAACTCGCCCATGCCTTTATACAAACCTTCGGAGTTTTCACGCACTACTACAAAATCAATATCCTCCGGCTTTTTATCTTTTAAAGGTGTAAAATTAGAATTATACAATTTCACCGGACGCAGGTTTATGTATTGGTCAAGAGCAAACCTTAATTTAAGAAGAACCCCTGTTTCAATAATCCCCGGTTTTACCTTCGGGTCACCTACTGCGCCAAGATAGATAGCGCTATATTTTTTTAACTCGGCAACATCACTATCATCAACAAGCTTTCCGGTATCCAGATATCTCTGTCCGCTAAAATCAAAAGCCTTTGTTTCATACTCAAAATTGTATTTAGAGGCCGCCTGCTTAAGGACCTTCAAACCTTCATTAACTACTTCCGGGCCTGTTCCGTCTCCGGGGATTACTGCGATTTTATACATATCCTCACCTATTATTTAATTTCTTCGATAAGTTTTATTGAAGCTTTATTTAAAAAAATCAGGTCTTTTTTCTTCCTGAACTCATTAACCATGGTAAAAGAATGTACTTCCCTTACGTTTGAAAACTCGGCGTTTGTTACGGCAACGAACGCATCTTCCTGATTATTTAAAAAATCCATGAGCCTCAACCCCGGGTCAATATGCACAAAACCTTTTACAAAAGATCCGTCGGTACAGACGATATTTACTTTATGCTTTTCTTTCTCGATCTTGACCATCTATAACCTCCATTTTTTAACCCAGTTCATCAGTCCGCCGTCCTGGACTATCTCCTGCAAGAACTTGGGAAAGGCTTGAGTTTTATAAACAGCTCCGGTAGTAATATTTTTTATTACTCCGCTGGACAAATCTATCTCTAAAGAATCGCCGTTGTTTATTTTATCCAAATCTTCCATCTCCAAAAATGGCAACCCTATATTAATGGCATTACGGAAAAATATAGCGGCAAAACTCTTAGCAACTACCGCCGCGATACCGCAACCTTTTATTGCAAGAGGCGCATGTTCGCGTGAAGAGCCACAACCAAAATTCTTTCCGGCCACGATTATATCGCCGGCCTGCACTTTACTGACAAAATCCGGGCTTATCGACTCCATGCAATGCTTACCCAATTCTTTGGCATCGGTTGAGACCAGGTATTTTGCGGCAATTATATCGTCAGTATTTATATCATCGCCTAATTTATGGACTTTACCTTTGATAATCATTTTACTTTCTGCGGATGGGTAATTTTACCCGTAAGCGCCGAAGCAGCTGCTACTGAGGGGCCAGATAAATAAACGAATGATTTAGGGCTTCCCATTCTTCCCAGAAAATTACGGTTAGTAGTCGCAAGGCTTACTTCACCTTCAGCCAAAATCCCCATATGCCCACCCAGGCATGGCCCGCAAGTAGGAGTAGAGAATATCCCTCCTGCCTTTATGAAGATCTCAGCCAGCCCCTCGGCAACCGCCTCTAAATAGATCTTCTGGGTTGCCGGAATAACAATAAGCCGTAAACCGGGCTTTATTTTCTTGCCTTTTAAGATTTTTGCAGCAATCCTTAAATCTGAAATCCTGCCATTAGTACAAGAACCGATTACTACCTGATCGATTTTTACGTCTTTTAATTCGTTTACCGGCTTAACGTTGCTGGGTAAATGCGGACAAGCTACCTGCGGTTCCAATTTACTTATATCCCATTCATAAACCTTTTCGTAAACAGCGTCTTTATCGGAAGAATAATACTTTGGTTTATGATTGGCTAATTTTATCCTTTGATTAACATAGGCTTTGGTAATATCATCCGGCTCAATCAAACCTGCCCTGGCGCCTGCTTCTATTGCCATGTTCGACATAGAGAATCTATCGTCCATACCGAGCTTACGGATAACCGGGCCGCTAAATTCCATAACCTTATACAAAGCCCCGTCTACGCCGATTTGTCCGATCGTAAAAAGTATCAGGTCTTTGCCGCCTACCCATTTATTTAATTTACCCTTATAAACAAATTTAACTGTTGCCGGGACTTTTAACCAGACTTTTCCGTCGGCAAATGCCCTCGCCAAATCCGTCGAGCCTATACCGGTAGAATAACATCCAAGCGCCCCATATGTACAAGTATGGGAATCGGCGCCAATCACCAAATCACCAGGAAGTACGATACCCATCTCCGGCAATAGCGCATGTTCAATACCCATGCAACCGACTTCAAAATAATTTGTAATCTTCTGTTCCTTGGCGAATTCCGCCAAAACCTTGCATTGGTTGGCGCTTCTTAAATCTTTTGCCGGAGCAAAATGATCGGGGATAAGCGCTACTTTATTTCTGTCAAAAACTTTATCAAAGCCTGCCTTCTTAAATTCCTCTATAGCTAAAGGCGCGGTAATATCATTACCCAAACCTAAGTCTATTTTAGCCTCAATAAACTCAGACGGCTTTATATCACTCTTATCAGTATGCGCAAGTAATATTTTCTCTGCTATTGTATAACCCATAGTATTATAATTTTTAATTATCCCGTGAATTTCTTAACTGCAAGGGTAGCGTTATGTCCGCCGAAACCTAAGGAATTAGAGAGGCAGGCATTAACCTTGACATTACGCGCCGTATTAGGCACATAATCCAGGTCGCATTCCGGGTCAGGATTTTCGTAATTTATGGTAGGATGAACAACATCGTCTTTAATACTTAAAATGCAGGCCACAAATTCTATGCCTCCTGCCGCACCCAAAAGATGCCCGGTAATAGACTTAGTCGAACTAACCATGACTTTTTTGGCATGATCGCCTAAAGCTTTTTTAATAGCGAGGGTTTCAATTTTATCATTAAGCTTGGTAGAAGTACCATGCGCGTTTACATAAGTTATATCTTCAGGATTTAATTTCGCGTCCTTAAGGGCCAATTTTATAGCCACTGATGCGCCCTCTCCTTCAGGATCAGGAGCAGTAATATGATAAGCATCGCATGACATCCCAAAGCCGGCAAACTCCGCATAAATACGGGCATTTCTCTTTTTAGCATGTTCCAAAGATTCTAAAACCACGATTCCACAACCTTCAGACATAACAAATCCGTTACGTTCGGCATCAAAAGGCCGGCTGGCCCTTTTTGGCTCATTATTACGAGTAGAAAGCGCTTTTAAAGCGCAGAATCCGGATATACCTAATTTAGTTATACAGCTTTCAGCGCCCCCGGCAACCATTACATCTGCGTCGCCGCGCTGTATAAGCCGTAATGCTTCGCCTAAAGAATGATTTCCCGAAGCGCAAGCAGTAGTAATACAACTATTCGGGCCTTTTAAACCGAAATTAATCGCAACCTGCCCGGAAGCCTCATTGACTATCATCATAGGGATCATAAAAGGTGAGACCCTGCTCGGGCCGCCTTTTAAAATCTTGTCATATTCATCTTCGGCAACTTTTAAACTGCCGATGCCTGAGCCTATTACAGTACCAATGCGCTGACGGTCTTCTTTTTCCAAGTCAAGTCCGGCATCGGTAATTGCCTGTTTTGCCGCGGCAATCGCAAACTGCACAAATCTAGCAGTGCGATGCGTATCTTTTTTGGTAAGGCCGAATTCTTCAGGATTAAACATCTTGGCTTCTCCGGCAATACGGCTATCATAACCGGTCGCATCGAAAAAAGTAAGCATGTCGATGCCAGATTTACCTTCTTTTAAAGCACTCCAATAGGTGGCGATATCACAACCCACCGGAGAAACTATGCCTAACCCCGTAACTACGACTCTATTTTCCATAATATTAAATTACCCCCGCGCGCTTCGCTTAATGAAGCAAAACTGCGGGGGCATATTTTTATTTCAATCTATAGGATTCACTACTTACCAGCGGTTTTTTCTTCAATGTACTTGACTGCGTCCCCAACGGTAGTGATCTTTTCTGCGTCCTCGTCCGGAATTTCAATTCCAAACTCTTCTTCGAATGCCATAACCAACTCTACGGTATCCAAAGAATCAGCGCCTAAATCATCAATGAATGATGCTTCCGGAGTAACCTCTTCCGCTTTAACTCCTAACTGCTCCGCGATAATCGATTTTACTTTTTCTGCAACTGCCATTCTCTTCCTCCTATGTTAACAATAAGTTTACGTTTGTTACTAAGCCATTACCATGCCACCATCAACTACCAGAGTCTGACCGGTAATATAATCTGACTCATTTGAAGCCAAAAACAAACACGCATTGGCTACATCATCGGTAGTTCCAAGCTTTCCCATGGGAATATTAGCGAGCATTTTATCTTTCAATTCCTGTGGGAGCTTAGCGGTCATATCCGTTTGGATAAACCCGGGGGCAATAGCGTTAGCATTGATATTACGACTGGCAAATTCCTTAGCCGATGTCTTGGTAAGAGCAATTATCCCGGCCTTAGATGCCGCGTAATTTGCCTGCCCTGGGTTTCCTATTATTCCAATGATCGAAGCGATGTTTACTATCTTTCCGTAACGTTGTTTTATCATCGCTTTAGATGCTGCCTTGGTGCAATTGAACGTACCTTTAAGGTTTATATTCAGCACCGCATCCCAATCTGATTCGCTCATACGTAGTATAAGCGTATCTTTAGTGATGCCAGCATTGTTAACTAATATATCAACCTTTCCAAATTTGTCAAGAATTTTGTTTATACCTTCTTCTACTTTAGGAAAAGCTGTAACATCTACCTGGTCTGCCATGGACTTACGGCCCAAAGCCTGGATATCCCCGCAGGTTTTTTCTGCTTCCTGCATATTAACGTCCCAAATAACAATATCTGCACCCTCTTTAGCATATGCCAAAGCAATCGAGCGGCCGATACCTCTTGCACCTCCGGTAACCAACGCTACTCTATCCTTAAGACGCATTTGAACTCCTTCTGTTTAACAAATCCTCATTTTTCTCTATTACCGCTACTTGCGCTTTATCCGATATGCGGCGCATTAAGCCTTTCAAAACTTTGCCCGGGCCAAACTCAAAGAAATTGCTTACGCCTTTAGACAAAATAAAATTCATTGAGTCTTCCCATAAAACACTGGAATAAACCTGCTTTATTAAATTATCTTTTATTTCCTGCACAGAACCTGCCGGCTTTGCCGTAACATTGCTTATAAAATTAATTTTCGGCATATTTATCTTAACATTCTCTAATTCTTTAGCTAATTTTACGCTTGCCTCTTTCATAAAAGAAGAATGGAACGCGCCGCTTACCTCTAAGATAATGGCTCTCTTTGCACCGCGCTCTGCGGCAATTTTTGCTGCTTCTTCGATTTTCTTTACGTCTCCGGATATAACAATCTGGCCGGGAGAATTAATATTGGCAACTTCAACGCCTGTGTCAAAACATAATTTTTTGGTATCTTCTAAACTCATGCCTATAATAGATGCCATTTTACCCGGTTTCTTGGCAGCCTCTTCTTCCATGAACTTACCACGGCATCTTACCAAGTATACAGCATCTTCAAAACTTAAGACCTCTGCCGCAACCAATGCCGAATATTCTCCCAGGCTCAAACCCGCGCAATATGAATTAACATTATCTATTTTTTCATTAGACTTAAAAACTTCCCAAGCCGCAATACTTGCAGTAAGTATAGCCGGCTGACAATTCAAGGTTTTGGTTAACTCTTCCTGTGGGCCCTCAAAACAAAGCTTAGATAATGAAAAACCCAATACCTTATCCGCTTTATCAAATATGTTTTTAGCTTCCGGGAAAGCCTCATAAAGGCCTTTTCCCATACCTATATATTGGCTACCCTGCCCGGCAAAGAGATACCCTACCATTTTATCACCATTGCCCCCCAAACCAATCCTGCGCCAAAAGCATCCAAAAGCACCATATCACCCTTTTTTACACGGCCATCTTTAACCGCCTCGCAAAGTGCGGTAGCGGTAGATGCACTAGACATATTTCCGCAGCGTTCTATATTAAGATAAACTTTATCTTCAGGAATCCCTAATTTCTTAGCTACGGCTAAAATAATACGCGAGTTTGCCTGATGGGGAATAATTAAATCTATATCGGAGAAAGTCAAACCTGCCCGCTTTAGAACTTCTTCTGCGGCCATAGTCATAGTGTTAACCGCGATCTTAAAGAGTTCATTGCCTTGCATTTTAATATAATGCATGCGCTTATCTACGGTTTCATGTGTTGCCGGAGTTTGCGAGCCTCCGGCAGGTATATTTAATATACCTGATTTGGAACCATCGCAGCCTAAATAAGTAGAAATTATACCACCTGATTTCACTTCTGATAAAATAGCCGCGGCAGCTCCGTCTCCGAACAATACACAAGTATTACGGTCCTGCCAATCAGTAACAGAAGATAAAACTTCAACTCCTACAACTAAAGCATTTTTATAACTACCGCAAGCAACAAATTGATGCGCAGTAGAAAGCGCGTAAACAAACCCGGCGCATGCGGCAGAGACATCAAAGCATGCGGCATTGGTTACGCCAAGTTTATTTTGTAAAATTGCAGCGACCGAAGGAAACGGCATGTCGCCGGTGATTGTGGCAACTACAATTAAATCTATATCTTCCGGTTTAAGCCCGGCATCTTTCAATGCCTCTTTTGCCGCATTACAGGCAAGGTCAGAAGCAGTTTCTCCGCTTGCCACCAAATGCCTCTGTTTTATCCCTGTACGGGTCGTGATCCATTCATCGGAAGTATCCACCATTTTCTCCAAATCCACATTCGTAAGGATTTTCTCCGGCAAATACTCGCCTAAACCAATTATGCCTACTTTTTTCATATAGTTATTTTAGCTGGATGGCTTCCTGGATCTTTTCAGTAAATTTATTTTCAATTTCCTCTTTGGCCACTCGAATAGCATTCTTTATGGCATTAGCATTAGAACGGCCATGGCCGATTATAACTGCGCCGTTGACGCCTAAAAGCGGCGCGCCGCCATACTCTGAGTAGTCCATTTGTTTCTTAAATCGGCGGAAGCTTGGACGCAGCATAAGCCCGCCGAGCACACCTAGCGGCGTACTTAAAATATGTTTCTTTAACAACTTTTGCATTGCCTCAGCCAAAGACTCGGAAACCTTTAAAGCGACATTACCTACAAACCCGTCGCAAACCACTACATCGCAATCGCCCGCATAAAGGTGCTTACCTTCAACATTGCCGATAAAATTCACTTTTGCCTGAGAAATAAGTTCGTAAGATTCTTTGATGAAATCCGTGCCTTTACTTTCCTCTTCGCCTACATTTAAAAGCCCAACTTTAGAATTTGGCTTATTTAAAATATACTCGGAATAAATACTTGCCATAATCGCGTACTGCAAAAGATGGAGCGGCTTCGGATCGATATTGGCTCCGACATCAATAAGCATAACAACACCTTTTAAGGTCGGTAAAATTGCAGCTATGCCGGGCCGTTCAACTCCCGGCAGGAGCCCTAAGCCTAAAGTAGCAGCACAAACCACTGCTCCGGTATTGCCTGCGCTAAAGAAACCCTGCGCCCTACCCTCTTTCACGAT
>Ga0082335_1008869_pt1 | contig 11181 bp, 10 predicted proteins | sample Subgrocontami58m_FD_72375 | JGI IMG/M metagenome (GOLD analysis project Ga0082335, IMG submission 72375) | Subsurface groundwater microbial communities from S. Glens Falls, New York, USA - GMW37 contaminated, 5.8 m (SPADES assembly) (version 2) ...
ATTCGACCTGGCCTTGCAGCTTGATGCCGTTGACCAAATAGATCGAGACTGGCACGTGCTCCTTGCGCAGCGTGTTCAGAAACGGGTCTTGTAACAACTGCCCTTTAGTGCTCATCGTGCCTCCCACGGCTTTGTTGTTGAACCGCTACTGTAATTGATTTCGATCGCTTTTTCCACCTCGGAAAGGAAATGGGGGCAGGCTAAACCTTTTTCAAGTAAGGATTGGTCGAAGTCTTGAATTGCACCTTGAGGGGCGTGCCCTCGAGCGAGAACGCCTGGCGAAAGCGCCCCTCGAGGTAGCGGCGATAGCCCTCCGGCACGGCATCGAGCGCATTGCCGTGGATGATGATCAGCGGCGGATTCATGCCGCCCTGATGAGCATAGCGCAATTTCGGCCGCGTGAGGCCCTTGCGCGGCGGCGGCTGGCGCTCGACGGCTTCGATCAACACGCGCGTGAGGCGCGGCGTCGGCAGTTTGCTCATGGCGGCGCAGTAAGCATCGTCGATCGAGGGCAGCAAGCCTGACAAGCCGCCACCTTCCAGCGCGGAAATGAAATGAAAGCGCGCAAAACCGAGGAAACCGAGCTTGCGCCGCAGATCGCGCTTGACGCACTCGCGCCGATAGTCGTCTAGGCCATCCCATTTGTTGACGGCGACTACCAGAGCTCGTCCTTTCTCCACTACGTAACCGGCGATGTGCGAGTCCTGGTCGGAGATGTCGGCTTGCGCGTCGAGCACCAGCACCACCACGTTGGCCTGGTCCACCGATTGCAGCGTCTTGATCACGGAAAACTTCTCCACCGACTCGAACACCTGGCCGCGGCGCCGTAGCCCGGCGGTATCGATCAGGGTATAGCGCCCGCCGTCGCGCTCGAACGGGACCTCGATGCTGTCGCGCGTGGTGCCAGGCTGGTCGAAGGCGATCACTCGGTTCTCCCCCAGCAGGCTGTTGATTAGGGTCGACTTGCCGACGTTGGGCCGCCCGATGATGGCAATGCGCGGATGGCCCGCCGCCGGCTCTTGCTCGGGCTCTGGCGCAAACCCGGCGAGCGCCAGATCGATGAGGTCGTGCACGCCTTCGCCATGCGCGGCGGAAATGGCGTAGGGCTGGCCCAGACCAAGTTCGTGAAATTCGGCCGTGACCACGCCGATATTCATGCCTTCCGCCTTGTTCACGGTGAGCAGCACGCGCCGGCCGGTCTTGCGCAGCAGGTCCGCTATGTTGCGGTCCTGCGGCGCGAGTCCCTGACGCACATCGACCATGAACAGGATTACGTCGGCCTCGACGATCGCCTGCAGGGTCTGCTTCGCCATCTCGTGCAGGATGCCTTCTTTCGCCACCGGCTCGAAGCCGCCCGTGTCCACTAGGAAATAGGGCCGGTCTCCGACCCGGCCTTCGCCGTAATGGCGATCACGCGTCAGTCCGGGCATGTCGGCCACGAGCGCGTCGCGGCTGCGCGTGAGCCGGTTGAACAGCGTGGATTTGCCGACGTTGGGCCGGCCGACGATGACTACGGTTGGTTTCATTTGCCGGGCGTCACGCGCGTACCTGCATGCGGCGCAAGGAAATCCGCCTGGATTCCGTTTGCGCCCGCTGCGGCCCCGCGTCGAAGGCTATTTGATGTTGAAGGCATACAGCCCGCCGTTGCGGGTCTGTATGAGGAAGCCGCCGCCGGGCAACATCACCGGATTGGTGCTGACCGGACTGCCGTCGGTCGCGACACGGCCGACAAAGGCGCCGGAGTCGCGGGCGAGAAGATGCACATAGCCCTGGATGTCGGCGACGACGATTTCGCGCCCGAGCGCGAGCGGGGCGGACAGGTTGCGCAGGCGCAGCTTGTCCTGCTTCCACACGCTGGGGCCGCCGATGCGATCGAGCGCATGCACGGCGCCCTTGTCGTCGCTGACGAAGGCGTAGCGCGCATCGAGTGCCAGCCCGGATGTGCTCGACATCTCTCGCCCCCACACCGCTTGGCCATTGGCAAGCTCGAAGCAGCCGATGCGGCCCTGATAAGCGACTGCGCACACCTCGCGTTCGGCGACCACAGGCAGTCCGATCACGTCGGTGACCCGCTCCAGCTCGGTGGCGCCGCGCGGAAGCGCGACGGTCGCCTCCCAGCGCACTGCGCCGTTGAACAAGTTGATCGCGACCAGTTTGCCGCCGGCAAAGCCGGCATAGACGACACCTCTGGAGATGCTGATGCCCACCGGCGAGCGCACCGTGAGCGCGGGCGTCGAACGCTGGTAATACCACTTGCGCTTGCCGTCCTTCGCATCTAGACCGAAGATACGGCTGTCGGCGCTGCGCACCACGACGACGTCGTCCGCCACCCGCGGCGCCGCCAACACTTCGCTACTTACCTGCGTCTTCCATAGCGCGGTGCCGTTGGCGTCGAAAGCCAGCACCTCGCCCTTGCCGCTGCCCACTGCCACCAGTTTGCCGTCGGCGCCGACACCGCCGGTCAGACGCTCCCCGGCATTGATGCGCCACAAGTGCTTGCCGCTGCCCCCATCCAGGCGCGTGATCGTGCCGTCGCTAGCGGCTGCGTAGACGCTGTCGCCCGCCACCGCGGGGCTGAATACCGCCTGCTGCGAATTGCCTATATTCGACTGCCACAGCGTGCTTACCTCCACTGTATTCGTAAGTGGGGCAAGCTGGGCCATTTCCGGCGCCGGACTGCGGCTGCCGAACCAGTTCATCGGGTTGATGCTCTCGATTGCACTGTTGACCATGCTGCCACCGCCGCAACCCGCAGCCAACAGCATTGCCGCAAGCGCCAGGACGAGTGCAGAGACGCGCTTCATTTCACCGCGCCGAGCGCATCCAGGCGCAACTGAATCGATCCGCGCAGCCCGGCGTCCCTGGCGTCCGCCCTTTCCAGCGCGCTCTTGTAAGCCGCGCCTGCCTCTTCATTCTTGCCCTGGGCGACCAGGACATCAGCCCTCGTCGCCAGAAACAGCGCATCGAAAGCGGCGCCGTGCTTGGCATCCAGCGCTTTTAGCGCATCGTCGTAGGCTTTTTCGTCGAGCATCACGCTTGCCAGCCGCAGGCGCGCAATATCCTGCAAACCTTCGTCCCCGGCGTTCTCGGCGACCCAGGCGAGCTGGGCATGCGCGGTTTTCATGTCGCCGCTCTGAAAGTGCGCCTTGGCCGAAACCAGCGCCGCCATTGAGGCGTAGGCCGTGCGCGGGTACCGCTCCAGAATGGCGCCCGCGCTTTCGCGCACCTGCTTCAGGTCGCCCGCGCGAGCTGCTTTCTGCACGCTGTCATACAAAGCCGACGCCTGGGCCGCCTGGTTGCGCTGATAGTAGTTCCAGCCTTGCCAGGCGGCGAGCACGAAGAGAACCAGGCTCAAGGCGGTCACCACCAGATTGCCGTTTTCCTTCCACCATGCCTTCAGCGTTGCCAGTTGTTCCTGTTCTTCCAGATCGTATGCGGCCATTCCTAATCCTTTAACGTTACGCGGGGAACCGGGAGGGAAAGGAAGTGTCCCTCCCCTTCCTAGGCCCCTCGTTCTCCCCTAAATCAGGCGCCTAACGATGATTCCGTCAGGCGCACTCTGGATCGTCTTCCAAAAATAACAAATTGGTTACGGAATCGGGCAGCGTAGCGCGCGCCACGCGCACTTGCTCGCGCTCCCGGCGCAGATGCTTCACGCTCAGCTCGTTGTTTGCGGCCTCATCCTCGCCGATGATTACCGCGAGCGTTGCCCCGCTTGCATCGGCCTTTTTCATTTGCGCCTTGAAATTGCCGCCGCCGCAGTGCTGCATCACCGACAGGCCATAGTTACGCAACTCCTCGGCCACGCCGAAGGCCATGCGCCCGGCGGCGCTGCCCTGGTGCACGACATAGACTTCGCATTGCGCCGCGGCTTGCGGCGCGCGCGCCTCCTGCATCAGCGCGAGCAGTCGCTCCAGTCCCATGGCAAAACCGCAGGCCGGCGTTGGCTTGCCGCCGATCTGCTCGAACAGGCCGTCGTAGCGTCCGCCGCCGCACACCGTGCCCTGGGCGCCCAGGCGCTCGGTCACCCATTCGAACACGGTGAGATTGTAGTAGTCCAGACCGCGCACCATGCGCGGGTTGATGCTATAGGGAATGCCGACGTCCTTCAACACCTGCTGCACCCCGTCGAAATGCGCGAGCGAGGCCTCGCCCAACCGATCGAGCAGCCGCGGCGCAGATTCGATGAGCGGCTGCATCAACGGGTTCTTGCTGTCGAACACGCGCAAGGGATTGGTATGCAAGCGGCGCCTGGCGTCCTCGTCCAGCGCATCCTCGTGCGCCTGCAGATACTGCACCAGTTCGGCGCGGTGTCTCAAGCGCTCCTCCGGGCTGCCGATGCAATTAAGCTGCAGCCTGATATCGTCAAGGCCGAGGTCGTCCCACAGCCGCGCGCACATCAGCAGCAACTCGGCGTCCACATCCGGGCCGGCATAGCCTAGGGCTTCCGCGCCGACCTGGTGAAACTGGCGGTAGCGTCCCTTCTGCGGCCGCTCGTGCCGGTACATGGGTCCCAGGTAATATAGCCGCCGCGGGCTGCCGTAGAGCAGATTGTGCTGGATTGCCGAGCGTACGGTAGAAGCCGTGGCTTCCGGCCGCAACGTCAGGGCCTCGCCGTTCAGTTCATCGACAAAGCTGTACATTTCTTTCTCGACGATGTCGGTGGCCTCGCCGATGGCGCGGCGAAACAAGGCGGTCGGCTCGACCAGCGGCGTGCGCAGGTTGCGATAGCCGTAACTCCGAAGCCAGGAGCGCAGGGTCTCCTCCAGTTCCTCCCAAAGCACCGCCTCGTCCGGCAGGATGTCGTTCATTCCGCGGACTGCTTGTATGGTATGGCTCATCGTTGCACTCGGAAGGGGCCCGACTTAGACCGCCGACTTTAGGGGAAGTGTCGCCGATTTCTTCGCCGCCGTGGCGCTCGCCGCGCCCGCACCGTAGTGGCTGCGCACGTAAGCGTCGACGATATTCTGGAAATCCCGGGCGATGGTTTCGCCCTTGAGCGTCACCGTCTTCTCTCCGTCCACGAACACCGGGGCCACCGGCCGCTCGCCCGAACCCGGCAAGCTGATGCCGATGTTGGACTGTTTCGATTCGCCCGGGCCGTTCACCACGCATCCCATCACGGCCACGTGCATGTCTTCCACACCCGGAAACTGCTCGCGCCACAACGGCATCTGCTCTCGCAGGTAAGCCTGGATGCTCGCGGCGAGTTCCTGGAAATAGGTGCTGGTGGTGCGGCCGCAGCCGGGACAACTGATGACCAGCGGCGCAAACGACCGCAGGCCCATGGTCTGCAGGATTTCCTGCGCCACTACGACTTCGCGCGTGCGCTCGCCGCCGGGCTCGGGCGTGAGCGAAATGCGGATGGTGTCGCCGATGCCTTCCTGCAGCAGCACCGCCAGCGCCGCGGTCGAGGCGACGATGCCTTTGGAACCCATGCCGGCCTCGGTGAGCCCGAGATGCAGCGGATATTCGCAGCGTGCTGCCAGCTCGCGATATACCGAGATGAGGTCCTGCACGCCGCTCACCTTGCACGAGAGCACGATACTGTCCGCGGGGAGGCCCCATTTCTCCGCCTGCGCGGCCGACTCCAACGCCGACACCACCAGTGCCTCGCGCATCACCGCGTTGGCCGCCAGCGGTTGCGCCCGGGCGCTGTTCTCGTCCATCAGGCGCGCCAGCAACTCCTGATCGAGGCTGCCCCAGTTGACGCCGATGCGCACCGGCTTGGCGTACTTGCAGGCCATTTCGATCATGGTCGCGAACTGTTCGTCGCGCTTCGACCCTTTGCCGACATTGCCGGGGTTGATGCGGTACTTGGCGAGCGCTTCGGCGCACTCGGGATACTGGCTGAGCAGGCGATGCCCGTTGAAATGGAAATCTCCCACCAGCGGCACGGCGCAATCCCTGCGCGCCAAGTCCTCGCGAATACGGGCGACCTGCGCCGCCGCCTCGGCCGTGTTGACGGTGATGCGCACCAGTTCGGAACCCGCGCGCGCCAGGTCGTGGACCTGCTGCGCCGTGGCGCGCGCGTCGGCGGTATCGGTATTGGTCATGGACTGCACCACGATGGGCGCGCCGCCGCCGACGACGACATCGCCTATGCGCACCTGGCGCGTGTGCTTGCGTAAGACGACGGACATGGGGGCTACTCGAGCGTCAGGCGGGCGACGTCGACCTTGAAATAAGGCCGCAAATCGACCGGCGCGTCGTTGTATTTCAGCCGCACATTGGCGGCGTTGCCGATCACCACTTCGAACGGCGGCATACCTTCGATCGACTGTCTGCTGCCGGCCGGGTTGAGCTGGGACAGCAGTATCTTGCCGTGTGCCTGCTTGATTTCGACCCAAGACGTCTCGCCGAATTCGAGTTCGAGGCGTTTATACCCGCCAGGGCTGCGGCCGGCCGCGGGAGCCGGCGCCACAGTCGCCTGGGCAGGCGATTCAGCGCGTGGCGTGTCGGTCTCGACCGGCTGCTCCGGCTCGCTCGCCGGCGCGGGCGGCGCCTGGACCGCCTCGTTCTTCGCGACTTTAGGCGTAATAGTCACCGCCTCGCCGGTTGAGGGCGGGCTGGCATACCACCCATAGCCCACGATCGCCACCGCCGCGAGCGCTGCCAACGACAGATAGACATAGACGAGGTTCGTTTTTTTTCCGCCCTCGATAAATGGCTCCTGATCGTTTGTGCGCAGATCGACCGTGACCGGGGCGGGAATATCGCGCCGGCCCAGGTCGGCTAGCAGGGGCTGGGGATCGAGCCGGACCAGCTTGGCGTAACTGCGGATCATGCCGCGCACAAAAGTCGCGCCGGACAAATTCGCGTAGTCGTCCGCCTCGATGGCCGCGATCTGCTTGACCCCATACTTGATTTTTTGCGATACGTCGGCAACGCTGAGCTTGAGCTCGGCGCGCGCGGCCGCCAGCGCCCGTCCCGGGCTGGTTTGCTCCGTCGTTGGTTCCGCTTCACTCATTCGAACTTGCCCTTGAGCATGTCCTGGTATTCCTGCGAGCCGGAGAAACGCCGCCGCAACTGCGTGGCCAGGGTATTCTCGGCCGACTTGTCGCCCAACTTGCGCTCGATGCGCAGCGCCAGCCACAGCGAATCGGCCGTCGGCTCGACCAGCTTGTTGAAGCGGCCGATAAAACCGCGCGCAAGCTCCAACTGCCCGCGCTTGTATTGGATCGATGCCAGGTTGAGCAGAGCCTGGAGATTGTCGGGTTCGCTGCGCAACGCGCGCTGGAAGTAGTCGAAGGCATCGCGCTCGTTGTTCTTCCTGATAGCGCACAGCCCGGCATTGACGTAGGAGCGCGCCGGGGTGCTGTACAGCGGGTTCTTGAGCGCCGCCAGGAAGTAGGCGATGGACTGCTCCTCGCGCCCGCTCTGGCATAGGAACCAGCCGTAGTTGTTATTGATGTCCGGATCGTTCGGGGAGAGGCGCAGCGCGCGCTCGAAATGCTGCTGCGCGACGGCGTTTTCGCGCAGGTCCATATGCACCAGGCCGAGCACGTTGAATGCCGGGGCATAAGTCGGATCGGCGTCGACTGCAACGCGCAATTCTTCCAGCGCAACGCCCATATTGCCGCGTTCAAAATAGGCCGAAGCGAGTTCGGTGTGAATGCGCGCGCGGTTGCGCGGGGCGCCGATGTCGCCGGTCACGGTGCCGGTCTCTACCGTATCCGCCTGAGTCGCCGAAGACAGCGGGGTCTGCGCGCAGCCGGTAAGCGCGCCGCAGACCAGCAACAGCGCGGCATAAATTGTCGATCTCAGCATGGCCGTATCTCCACCACGCGGCGCGTGCGCCGGGTCTTGTCCTCCACCTTGCCCGCGAGCTGGCCGCAAGCCGCGTCGATATCGTCTCCGCGCGTCTTGCGGGTCGTCACCACCAGTCCGGCCGAGATGAGGATTTCGGCGAAGCGGCAGATCGCGTCGCGCGACGAGCGCTTGAAGCCGGAATTGGGGAAGGGGTTGAACGGAATCAGGTTGAATTTGCACGGAACATCGCGCACCAGCGCTATGAGCTGTCGTGCGTGCTCGGCGCCGTCGTTGACACCCTCAAGCATGACGTACTCGAAGGTGAGAAAATCGCGCGGGGCCTTGTCCAAATAGCGTCGGCAGGCGGCAAGCAGCTCGGCCAGCGGATATTTCCTGTTGATCGGCACGAGAATGTTTCGCAGCGCGTCGTTGGGCGCGTGCAGCGATACCGCCAGCGCCACCGGGCAGGTGTCGCGCAGGCGGTCGATGGCGGGCACGATGCCCGAAGTGGACAGCGTCACGCGCCGGCGCGAAAGCCCGTAGGCGTTGTCGTCCAGCATCAGGCGCATCGCCGTTACCACGTTGTCGAAATTGGCCAGCGGCTCGCCCATGCCCATCAGGACGACGTTGCTGAGCACACGCTCGCCCTTGGGCGCGGCGCCGAGAGCCTTGTTCGCAATCCAGAGCTGGCCGATCATCTCGGCCACGCTGAGGTTGCGGTTGAAGCCCTGCCTGGCGGTGGAACAAAATTTGCAGTCCAAGGCGCAGCCCGCCTGCGAGGACACGCACAAAGTGCCTCGATTGGTCTCCGGGATGAACACCGTTTCCACCGCGTTGCCCTTGCCGACGTCGATCAGCCATTTGCGCGTGCCGTCCGCGGCCGTGGTGTCCGATACGACTCGCGGCGCCTCGATCACCGCGCTCGCGGCGAGCTTTTCCCGCAGCGGCCTGGCGAGGTCGCTCATTTTCGAAAAATCCGCCTCCCCGGACTGGTGCATCCAGCGCAGCAGTTGCTTGGCGCGAAACGGCTTCTCGCCCGCTTCGGCAAAAAAGCCGGCGAGTTGCGCAGCATCGAGGTTGAGGAGGTTGAGGCTCATGGGTATTCGAGATTCAGCGCGAGTAGATGTTCAACGCCGGGAAGAAATAGGCGATTTCCACCTTGGCCGTGTCCACGGCATCGGAGCCGTGCACCGCGTTGGCGTCGATACTGTCGGCGAAGTCGGCGCGAATGGTGCCTTGGTCCGCCTTTTTCGGGTCAGTCGCGCCCATCAATTCCCGGTTCTTGGCGATGGCGCCCTCGCCCTCGAGCACCTGCACCATCACCGGGCCGGAGATCATGAATTTGACCAGATCCTGGAAAAAGGGCCGGCCTTTGTGCACCGCATAAAAACCCTCGGCCTCGGCGCGCGACAATTGCAGCATGCGCCCTGCGATAATCTTCAAGCCATTGGTTTCAAAGCGCGAATAAATCTTACCGATGACGTTCTTGGCCACCGCGTCGGGCTTGATGATGGATAGGGTGCGTTCCAAAGCCATGCAAATCTCCAGAATTTGGGTAAAGAAAAAGCTTAACGTTATATTTTATCAAGGTTTTTGCTTTATGTCGCCTGCCTTATCCATGCAAGATTGCGAAGCGGTTGGTAATTGTCAGTCTGTCAATTGTCAGTCTTGACTCAGGGATCCGGTTTAGTGCAATATCCTAGCGTAGTATTCTTAGTGCAATATCCAGATTCCCGCGGCGTCGATCGCTTCAAACGGCGTGCCTACGGGCGAAAAAGTGTAACATCCACCAAGTCTGCCAAGCGTGTGTCAGCCAACAGCCGGCCACGATCCGCAAGCGGACGCCCCGAGCTAATGCCGAAGGAGGGATGCGTGACTGTTCGAGTCGAAACTGAAGCTGGCGTTGCCAAGGTCATCCTTGACAATCCCGAGCGACTGAACGCGCTCAACGCCACGATGAAGGATCAACTGATCGACGCGTTCCACGGTTTCGCAGAGGACGATGCCGTCCGGGCCGTCGTCTTGACGGGCGCCAACAAGGCGTTCTGCTCGGGCTCCGACGTTACCGCGATGGGCCAGGCGGACGTTCGCAGCGGCCGTCGGAAACTGCATACTGCCCACACGCTGATCCGCGCGATGATGCACCTGGAAAAGCCGATCATCGCCGCAGTCCGCGGGCCGGCCGTCGGCATCGGCTGGAGCCTCGCGATGGCGAGCGACTATATCGTCGCGTCGCCGACGGCGAAGTTCGGACAGGTCTTCAAAAAGATCGGTCTGGCTCCGGACGGCGGCGCCGTGTTCCTGCTGACCCAGTACGTCGGCGTACTGCGCGCCAAGGAACTGGTCATGTCGGCGCGCATCATTTCCGCCGAGGAAGCGTTGCGGCTCAACCTGCTGACCGAACTGGTCGACGACGACAAGCTCGACCAGCGCGCGATGTCGATCGCCACCGAGCTGGCCGCGTCCGCCGGCCTGGCGCTGGGCATGGCCAAGCGCTTGTTTCTGGGCGCGGCCGGCGTCGGGCTCGATACCTTCCTGGAACTCGAGTCGCATGTGCAGAACCAGTTACTCTCGACCCACGATCACCAGGAGGGCGCGGCCGCTTTCCTTGCCAAGCGCGCACCAAAATTCGAGGGCCGCTGAGGTGGCGGCCGCCAGCGTCAGCGCCCAGGTCTCGGCCTTGCTGCTCCCGACATGCCACGCAGGCCTCCGAGCCGAGGCGTAAGACGCGGCAGACCGGATTCTTTCGACCATGGTTCGGGGCTTGAGCAAGGGCTTGCGCACAGGGCGCGGGCCGAGCGTGCGAACTTGTGCAGTTTTTTTGTGAGGAGACAATCGTGAGAAAGCTACAGCGCGTGTTTTTTACCTCGGCCACTTGGCTCATAGGCGCGATTTCCCTGGCGATGCTGCCGCAAGCGGCGCTGGCCCAAGGGCAAAGCTACCCGACCAAGCGGATTCAATTCATCGCGCCGATTCCGGCCGGCGGCAGCACCGACATCCTTGCGCGCGACATCGCCCGCCGTCTGCACGAACGCCTGGGTCAGCCGGTGATCGTGGAAAACAAGCCGGGCGCCGCGGGCAGCATCGGCGCCGCCTTCGTGGCGCAGGCGCCGGCCGACGGCTACACCATCTTGCTGGTCAATTCGGGGCACGCCATCAACCCGCATGTCTACTCAAAGCTGCCGTTCGACGCGCTGACGGACTTCACGCCGGTGGTTAACCTGGCGTCGCTGGCGATGGGTATCTTCGTGCACCCGTCGGTGCCGGCGAAGAACCTGGCCGAGTTCATTGCGCTGGCCAAGTCCAAGCCGGACGCGCTGAGCTTCACGTCCTCGGGCAACGGCGGCGCGTCGCACCTGTTGGGCGAGACCTTCATGGCGCGGTCCGGCACCAAGATGGTCCACATTCCCTACCGCGGCAGCGCGCCGG
>Ga0082335_1008875_pt1 | contig 11172 bp, 11 predicted proteins | sample Subgrocontami58m_FD_72375 | JGI IMG/M metagenome (GOLD analysis project Ga0082335, IMG submission 72375) | Subsurface groundwater microbial communities from S. Glens Falls, New York, USA - GMW37 contaminated, 5.8 m (SPADES assembly) (version 2) ...
TGTGCCTGCAGTTTCCATTTCTTCCGCTTTTGGCAATATTTCTTTTCTTGAAAAATCCAGAACGCCTTCAAATAATGTAAAAAGTTCATCGTCAGCAAGCGCAGACTTAACTACAGGCATTAAGAAACTATCAGCAACATGTTTTTCTTGCATTGCTCTAACAAATACAGTTAATCTTTTTATAGAGATTGTGTTCCGTCGCGGCGCTGACGAAGCAAGCTTACCAATTTTTCTTGGCAGCGCTCTTTTAATAATTTCTCGTCTTTTTCAGAAAGAGGAAAGCTATGCATCTGCTTCATTTCAAGCGTTGTAGGCCAGCCCAGAAGCCACATCTCTGTATCTGAGAACAAACCCATTTCAAGAGCATTGTCCACTCTTATGGGATAAACTTCTTCAAAAACTAATTTTGATAGCTCATCCGTGCTTACTGCATTAACAAGCCCGTAAGGGCTGATCCTTCGTATATAACCTACAAGCCTTCTGGACCTTCTGTTCACTGGCGTAACAAGCACTTGTATTCCAAGTTCTGCGGCTGTTACAGCATCAGCCAGAATATTCCCCGTATATGTTTTTTTGATTTCGTATTCAACACCTTCCTTGCTTCTTCCTACAGTTATGTTACAGTTATGCACGCCGTTGTGAGCGTGCCGGCAAAGATATTCAGTCACACTGCGTGCTTTTTCATCAGCAGGATAAATAGATACTTGCATTCCTTCGGCTGCATACATCTTTAGCAAAGTAAGGTCTGTAAATGGCAACAGTTCTTCAGTAGTTTTGTAGATTTCATCTTTAGGTTTTATACGTCTAGGACGTTTATGTAATTTGCCTTCTTCTAATAATTTACAATAACCAGCAAACACGCCTTCTGACTCGTCCATTAAAAATAAACATTGCTTAGAAATTATTTAAGCTGCAAAAAAATTTATTTTGCTTATCCTATTTTTTGGTCTATTTCTTCCAAGGCAGACGTTACATCTTCTACGTCTGTGCTGACATCAGACACAGCATCTGACGCTTGTTCTGGGTTTTTTATTGTAGAAGCTGATCCTGTGCAGCCTGCAAAGAAAGTCAGACCTACCAACAAAATCATGATTATTGCAATTGTTTTTTTGTCCATAACAAATCCCTTTCTTTCAAAAGAAATGTCTTTGTGAACTCCAAAGAAACTGGAGATCTTGAGAACTTTCTTTCAATATATTGAGAACTTTGATTAACCCCTAATTTGTCAAAGTTCACAATAAGGGCTTTGAACAAAAGGTACATTATTCAAAGCCCTCTATTATTTACGTGCTCCTCATATATATTGCTTTATTATTGAGGTTTTTCTGCTGATTGTGTTATTGGTTCAATGGCTGTTGATTGTGGCACTGGCCGTGCAGAGCAATCCATACATTCAGGGCATTCGTTTGCGTCGCACACGCCATTGTCAAAGCAGCCTATGCATGCAGCTGGTTGGGATTGTGATACAGATTGTGGCCTGAAATTATTCTGCGGTTGGCCATATGGTTGTCCGCCTAAATAAGGTTGACCTCCATATTGTGGCCCTGGTCCGCCGTATTGTTGTGAACCACCATACTGCGGTTCTTCTTCATATCCTTGATCATAATATTGCTGACCTTGATAATTATTATCAAATTCATTATCTCCGCGTTCAAAATTTTTTTCACCTTCTCTGCTAAATTGTTCTCTGTTAAAATCTTGTCCTGATGCGCGGCCTTGCGTATTTATTCCGTGTTCTTCTGCAAATCGCTGGCATTCTTCTCTGTTTTCAGGCCTGCTGCAAAATTCATCACATTCATCGCCTCTGCATCCGCCAGGGCCTTCTGATGGACCGTCTGTTCCATATTTCTTAATCATTTCAGCCATGCTGCCTTCGCAGAATGGAAATATATCTTCTTCTGGATTTCTCATTCCTGAAGCATAATCTTTAATTTTACAAGTCATATCCACAGGCAACTGAACTCCAGGAGGGCCTTGACCATTAGGGAATTTTTCCATTATAGCGTACATTATGCATGAATCGCCCTCAAGTCCTTTCAATGTTACTTTAGGCCCATTATCGCCTTCAGGGTAGAAAGTTATTGGCTTACACACTCTCAAAGCATTTCCAAAGCACGATTCATCTGTACCGCAATCATTTTCAGACCTTTCTTTAACATCGCCTGCTTCTTTGCTTAGCATGAGATAAAGAATGTCTTTCAGCATCACATCTTTAATGTATTTTATATCCTGTTTTACTTCAATCATGTCATTTATCGTTGCACTGTCAACTTTGTCTCTGAGCTTCTCACGTATTTCATCAACCTTTCCAACAGCTGCTTCAAACATATCAGATACACGTTTGAAGCGTTCCTTGTCATCAGAGCCGGTAGATTCATAGTATTTTGCAATGTCCTCTGTTTTCTTTGCAAGCTTATCCAAATCTATCCTCAGGCTTTCCAGTCTGAAAGCAATTGACAATAATTCTGTTGTGTCCGGCACATCAGCGGGCCTTTCCACATAAGCATTTCTTTCATCTCCACGGCCTACGCAGTTTGCAAATGCCATACAACCATTAGGATCTTTTCTAACTATCAATTCTCCGCCATTTTGAGCGCAACGCTGGAATGCTTCTGGAGGCGGATCTTTTGCACAATTGTTGCGTTGATTACACCTAAATATGGGACAACCGGTTCTGTCAAAATCTCTGATTAATTCACTTCCCTCTGCGCTGCAACCATCCTTCATCTTTCTTATTTCGCTTTCTGTAGGCTGTCCACAAGTCTGCTCTTCCTTTTGCGCACATCTCGCAACGTTACAACCATTTTCAAAAGCAATTACTCCTGGTACTTTGAACTCTCCGCATTTATTAAAGACATTATCAATTTCTTCTTTTGTAGGACATTGTTGCTGCTGGCCTGACAATAATGAACCTCTTTTTCCAAAGTCGCAATTAAAAACTTCACAGCCTGCAGGATCCTTTGAGAAACGAGGGTTTCCTCCACCATCCACGCACTTAAGCCTTACGTCTTGCGGCACTTCAGGGCATGTTCTTTGATTTTCACATTTTACTCTGACAAATCCTTTTTCGTCTGTTTCCTGCACACACCCTTGCGGCAATTTTGCATCAGATATTGGACACTGGTCGCATTTGCAAGCGCCGTTTTCACCCTGATAACAGTTAACTGTAGTTTGATCAAAACAAGTTATCTGAGCAGGGCAGGTTGGTTTTGCGTCTATACAATCATTCTGACAAAACCTTTCTTCACCAGGTTCGCAAATACTATTTCCGCATATATAATTCTGTCTTTTTTCTGGTGGCTTTAATTCTGTACAAATATAATTGACACAACCATTATTGTCATATTGAGTTTGCAAGTAAGTTTCAGGTGCGCATTGTGGTGGGGTTGTAGGAGGACATATGTCTGGCTGTGTAGGCAAAGGCGCGCATTCATAAATATCACATCCATTGCTGACAGATGTTTTCAAATAAGTTGTTGTGGCGCATTGAGGAACTGGAGCCAAAGGACAAGTTCTTTCTTGTGATGAAGATACACACTCATAACCAACTAAACATCTTTTGTCATCATATTTTGCGCTTGTTGTTTCTCCTTCTTTGCACTGCGGCTGTGGAGGCGGTGTAGGGCATGTTTCTGGTGTTGTTTGCTGTGGAGGCGCAGCTTCATGACTTGCACAACTTGGTGCGCACGAAGAACAAGCGCCTGCAGAACAAGAATTTGAACATGACGCAACAAATCCATCAGGACATGTTGTTGTTGAAGCAGAACATGTAACACCTGCACAAGGATCTGCCGGCGGAGGTGTTGTTCCTGAAGTATCTTGAGCAAATGAAAAGCCTATTATAAAAAGTGATATGACTGTTAACAAAATTATTCTCTGCGCTGTACGCATAATATCTTCTGTTTAGAAGTGGTATATATAGTTAATTAAGATTACAGTACTTGGAAAACTTGACTTTATTTTTTAAGCATCTACAACCTTCAGAATGTTGATTAGAGCAGTTGTTTCTGGCCCATGTTTCCAGACAGCTCTCAGCATCATGTGAACTAAAATTTAGCTCGGCAAAGGCGTTTTTTCTGCATTGTTGTTGCTTTGTTGGTCAAAAGCCGCCGTATTGACGCTTGAAGGCTTTTTTGTCAAAAATTAGCTTGCCTAAGTTTTCCATCTACTGGATTACGGTATTGAAACTTCGACCGAAGCAATTCCTTCTATTGTTGTAGGTGCACCTATTCCATCTATTTCACCTGAACCACCTGAACCACCTTTAACAACCCCATAATCATATTCTGGTTCTGGCAGATTAATTTCATTTACTTCTGACAGATCAGTCAATGAATTCATTTTGATCTTTGCCTGTGAAATAGTGTAAAGCACATTGTCCATGTATAGAGAACGTTCCACTGCAGGATTGTAGAAGTATGGCATGTATGAAATTGTTGGATCCACTAAACGATCGTCATGCGCTACAGTGCCAGTTAAGGAAATTTTATTTTCTGGCGTGAATGAGAACACATAAGCGCCGCTCCAAGACTGATACTTGAAATCAGTATAATCATTTATTGTTACAGGTATTACCATGACATTTTTTTCTTTGTCAAACAAGAATGATTTGTGCTCGTATGTTATAGGAGTATAAGTTCCTTCTTTTCCTATGATATAGTTGTCAACTTCTTTTGGTGCAGAAACGTCGCTAACGTCGAAAAGCGAGACCTTGACTCCGCTGAAAACAGTTCTTCCCTGAGCATCTTTTGCATCTTGTCCAATGCCTATGATGAAGCGTGTTTGGACGCCAAAGGCGTCAGTTCCTCCTTCATCGTAAGGATGTAAATATTGCGATACGCCCGGTATCTTTAGCTCTCCAAGCACTCTTGGTTGCTGTGGAACAGACAAATCTATTACAAACAATGGGTCTACTTTCACGAATGTAACTAAGTAAAGTCTGTCTCCAATAAATCTTGCTGAAAAGATTCTTTCGCCTTTTGCAAGATCTTCCAGTTTTCCAATTACATTCAGACTTTCATCTAAAACATAAACATTATTTACTGAATTTGAGCGCTGTGCAGGCGGCACTATCACTGGCGGCCCTATTAGTTCTGGTGGTGCAACTGATGGTTCTGTTTTACCAGCAGCATTTTCTTTGGCATTCGGCTCTATTGCACCAGGTTTTGCAACAGCAGTTGTTACACCGTATTCTGCTGCCTGTGCCGTAAGTAATCTAGGTCCGCCTAAGAAATTATTTCCCACAGTAGTTGCTACGCGCAAATTGCCATTATACTCATCCATAGAAAATTGGTTTAACAAATGGCCAGGAAATTCACCGGATGATTCGTATCTTATGCCATCTTTTATTGATATTTTATGAACAATAGTTTTTTGCTGATCTTTTGTAATTTCTGCCTGCACTTCTTGCATTCTTTCCTGAAGCTTGTCGTAAAGCTTTTGCTGCTCTTCTGATGATAATGTCTGCAGATAATTATTGAATTCTTTTTCTTGTGCCTGAAATGCATTTTGTGGATTTGCAGCCACAGTGCCTTGCATTCTTATTCTGTCTGCCACATCTGCAGGAAGCAAAGGCAAAATCACTTTGTCAATTATTGTTATCTGAGTTTCATAATAAGGAACATATTTTTCATATGTCACATAGATATTATCTTTAGAAACGTAGATGACATTAGCGCTTCCAAATAAGAAAACTTTATTGTCAAAACTGCCTTCTGTGTCAAATTTAATCACATTTGTAAAAGTATATGATGATGACGGCACATCAGGGTAATATATTTGTGGAAATTGACGACCATAGCCTTCAGGCGCAAATTTAGGAAGGACTATCGCCTCTTTTCTATAATCATATGATGCGTAAGAATTTATTATTGCATAAACTTTGTTGTCTATCATTCTTGAGTCAAAGTAATCGCCATCTACGGTGAATTCTTTTTTAACTACAGGGTTTGACCTGTCTGAAATGTCATATATCTGTATCTTTACTTTTTGCTCATATCTTGGATAATAATCTGGCGCTCCTACTTTTGTTTCTTTGATTAAAGGCTGCACATAATTTGGGGAAGAAAATACAATCAAATTATCTCCAACAACAAAAATTTCCTGCGGATTTTCAATAGTGGTGTTTGAAAGAATTTGTGCATTTTCTGCCGGATACGCATCAACGATTAATAATCTGTTATTTGAAACAATATAGATGTATTTGCCATCATTTTTTACAAAATCAGCCTCATCCACTCCTTTGACCTGTATATTTGTTTTAGAATAATCAAGAGATGATTGGCTTCCTGCGGACGTCGGTTCACTCTTTGCACTGCCGCCAGCTGAAGGCACCAATTCTTCCTGTGTTCTAACTGCTGATGATCTATACTCATAGTCCTGATAGCTTTCAGCGTTGGTTTGTAGAAAATCCTTGAGTTCTTGCTCAGAAGCAAATGTTTTTAGATTAATATCTTCTGTTGTGCTGGCAGGCTTGTATATTGTAAAGGCTGCTCCGATAACCAACACAACTATTACAAATGCGGTTAGATAAACCTTGGTTAATGATTGCATACTATTCCTTAGTTTATTGCCATATTTAAACGGTGTGTTAATCTTAGGGTAGGAGCCCTTTTTTCTATGTGTGTGACGCCTAAGGGCGTCGATTCGTTCAAGAAAAAATCCCTCGGGGAAACAAAGAAATATTGTGAATAGAGGGCTTTGAATAATATGCATTTCCAACAAAGCCCTTATTGTGAACTTTGACAAATTATAGGGTTAATCAAAGTTCTCAATATTAATTTATTTCTTGGCTTCAATTAATATAGCATTTATAATACCGTTTTGGCCTGGCCTGCTTGTAACGCGAGCCTTGCCCAAATCTGTATCTATAATGGCGCCCTTTGTTATAATATTACGCCTTACAAATTGGTTGTCTGCAGGGTTTGCAGCAACAGTAAGTATTTTCGCTTTTTTGTATGTTGATTTGACTGTTTTGACGCCTTTGGCGTCGTTCACTGTTTCTTTTACGGCTATATTTGCTACATCAGAAGAAAGAACTATGTGTTTTTCAGCTCCTCCACGAGCCCGCTTGACGCGCACCTTTAAGCCGCCAAGTCTTGCAGGCAGATAATCACGTCCCCTTTGCTTTCGGAACTTTTTTGAAGATTTGTTTATCCTTTTGCCTGTTTTCTTTGTTCTAGACGATAGTTGCCACTGCATAAAGATCACTTGTGCTTAGACGCCAATAGTGTTTGGACGTACAAAGTGCGTCGTTGGCTGCGTCAGTCTGTCCTATTAGAAATAGTATGTATTTAAACATAAGCATCAAGGAATAATGTCAAATAAGATAAAGTTGTATAATCCTTATTCGACAGTACTGTCACAAATGCTGATCCATTTGCTGACATTAAAGATTGTAAAATCCATTTCGGAGAAATTTTATGGAAAGACCAATAGACGTTTTAAACAACGCAAAGGGTAAGCGCGTGCTAATAAAGCTGAAGAAAGGCGCTGAAATATCAGGCATCTTGCAAGCCATGGACCTACATTTAAACATGTGGCTTGAAAGCGCAGAACAGATATCAGCAGAAGAAAAAGTAAAATTAGGCACAATCCTCATAAGAGGAGACAATATCCTTTACGTATCCCCGGAAAAGGGAGACTAAATGAGCTTTTTCTTTCGTGTGTCACATATTCGTCACACAAAGAAAATCCTCGGAAAAAGAAAGCATATTATATGAAAATCTATAGCTGTTGCTTTATAGGTTTATATAATTATTGTTAGAAATGAAGATTGAAAAGAGAATAATTAATAACGTGATATTATGAGCAAGGGAACGCCATCATTTGGAAAGCACAACAAGATTATACACATAAGATGCAGAAGATGCGGAAGGCATAGTTATCATATCAGGCATATTTCATGTTCCGCCTGCGGTTATCCGCGAGCAAAAATGAGAAATGAATCCTGGAGATGGAAGACAGTCAACAGAAGCAGAAGAAAGTTCATAGAGCCAAAACACCAGAAGCAGAAGACTGCAAGACAGGGTCGGCATCCAAAGAGGAAGTAAGGCTTATTTTAGAAAGCATATATTATTTTTAATACTTTCAAATACATAAATTATCTAGGTGTAAGTGAATGGACGCCAGAGGCGTCGGTGACTATCATGGTAAAGAACAATAAGGAAAAAAGCGAAGGATTGCGAAGGTATGAAGAATTTGTAATAAAGCACCAGGATATATTCAAAAAGCTCGCAAAGGATGCAAAAAAAGGCAAGCGCAAAACTAAGAAATAGTTTGTCGCAATTCTATGTATGCCATTGTTTTGTCGTACAAAAGGTTTTCTCTCACCTTCTCAATAAAGTTGTTATCGCCAGATAAAATGTAATAGTAAAGAACATTAGTAGGTAGACATTTTACAATGTTCTTTCCATATAGCAAACTCAACATAAAAGTTTATTGTTCATTGAGATTTGCTATAAGAACCTGTTTCAATTGCTATATACAAATGCTGAAAATTAAACATTGTCCTCAACCTGAGCTTAAGCTTGCCTGCTAGCTCAACAAGCCTTTCATCAAACTTGAAGTCCTTTATATAGTGAGGATTATTCATGGATTTCATAAGATCGTCCCACATCTCTTCCACATGATGTGATTCGATGTCATGTCCTGTTACAAGTTCTCTCATTATTTCAGCTTTTGTTAGAAAAGAAGTGATAAACTCTATTCTTTCAATGTTGTCTGCCATGAATTTTGTCTTTTCCGGCACTTTGACATCGCCTTTCCCTTTTATGTGCGTTGCCTGATTTACGAAGAAGTCGAGAATCATGTTTGTGTCCAAGTAGAGTTTTATCTTGTCCATGAGATTAATTGTAAGGAAGAGATAAATAATAAATTTGGTCATCATCACACTAATTATTTTACTCTGTAAATCTTAGATTCTTAATAAGCTCTTTTGAATCAATGGTTTTACCAAACAAAATTGGCCATGTGTATAATTTTAATTTTTTCTGCAAGTCCTGCCTTATTTTAACATCTGTTGTTTCTACCAAGTCTTTTACTATAATAAAATTATAGCCCTTTGAGAAGCCGCCTTGAATTGTTGCGTGAACGCAACCGTCGGCGAAAACACCTGTTACTACCAGGTATTTAACTTTTAATTTTTTAAGAATCTTTTCTAACTTCGGATTTGTAAAAGCGTCGTAACTATTTTTTGTTATTATATGATCGTTTTTTCCTGGTTTGAGCATGAAAAACTTTTCGCTAAAATCTGTTTTGTCTGATGAATAATATCTTGCATTTGGGTCTTTGTAAAGTTCAATTATATTTTTAGGCAAATGCCTTTTATCCCAAGGAACGCAGTTAGTATAAATTACATGCCCTCCAAGCTGTTTGTAATGTTTTATGAATTTCTCAAGCTTTGGCACCATTTTCCTAATTTTTCTAAAAGAAATATTCCACTGCTTAATTTCACACTTCTCACTACAGCAAGAATTTATAATGTCTATAACCAATAATGCAGTTTTATCGGCGTCAATAAAATCTGATGGCATAGTTATTCATACATTTTACAAATAAATACATTTTTTTGGGGTAGTGGGCCCGACGAGATTTGAAATCCATGTAGGAGATACACAATATTCATGTGAAAAAATAATGCGCATAATGATATTATTAAATAAAATAATAAACACCCAAAAAGCCAAATGACCACATTTCTACAATGGTATACGATACCCAATAACATCAAAAAAGACCATAATAGCCTAAAAATAGCCAAAAATAACCATAAAATAGCCAATGAAAAACTTTGAATGGTGTTTATTTTAATACTCTATCCGAATTTCTATTTAAAATGGCAGACGAATAAAGTAAATTAGCGATCATTATGAGCTATGACAATGCTAAAATATCAGCAGACCAGATAAGAATCGAAAAGCTTTCAGAAAGTCATCTGGAGCTGATAAAGAATTTTGAAGCAGACTCAAAAGAACTGAAAGATTTTCTCATAGAAGACGCCTACAAAAATCAGAGAATGGCAATATCAACAACTTACCTTTGGTTCTACAACCCTGAAAACAAACTTGCATCTTACATATCTATCCTAAGCGATGCAATAAGGGTTCATGGCACGCAGATCGGCAAACAATTTGTTGACAAGGGTGTGCAATACAAGACTTTGCCAGCCTTGAAAATAGGCAGAATGTGCGTAGACAAAAGGTTTGCCAGAAGAGGCTTAGGCAGCCACATGGTTCATTTTACCATGAAAATTTTGCTTCAGGCAAACGACAAAATGGGCTGCAGATTTATTTTTCTTGATGCAAAGCCAGATACAGGAGCAATACATTTCTACAAGAAACTTGGATTTCAGACCCTGAAGGAAAGAGAAAAGGGAACAATACCGATGTTCTTTGACATGATACAAATTATTGAATTCTACAAGGAGAACAAAAAGAAGCTTCTTGACATGCCAAGAGGCTAAAACCATTTTTCAATAGACTTTGCGAGCTCCAAATCCCTTTTGGTCATTTTTGCCTTCTCACGCCTAAACATAAGCTGTACAAATTTCCTTGCTTCTTCCCCATGAAGCTCTGGAGTAGCCCTTATTGGTTTTGCCATATTTGTCGCCTAACTATTACTTTTCTGCGCAGGGATTTAAAGGTGTCCAAAGGTATCCTATTGGTTTACTTTATCTTACATAATGTTATGAAATTTTGAACTTTGTTTTCAGATGTATAGCCTGATTAATGAAAAAGTCAAGAATCATGTTTGTGTCCAAGTAGAGCTTTATTTTGTCCATGAAGATACTTGTCGGGAATAGATAAAAAGAAAGTTCCAAAAGCAGTACTTGGAAAACTTGACTTTAGTTTTTAAGCATCTATAACCTTCAGGATGTCGACTATGGTATGTTGCCTCTGGCCCATGCTTCCAGACAGCTCTCACATCATACGAACTAAAATTTAGCTCGGAAAAGGCGATTCTTCTGTCTTGTTGTTGTTTTGTTGGCCAAAAGCCGCCGTATTGACGCTTGGAGGCTTTTTTGCAGAAAATTAGCTTGCCTAAGTTTTCCATCTACTGAAAATATCAAAACATATGGAAGCAGACGCTAGCGTTAGTATTCCATCAAAGAAAAATAAAAATTCTTATCTAAGTCTATAAATTTTTGGAAAATCAAACTTTGAGCCTTCTATT
>Ga0082335_1008877_pt1 | contig 11171 bp, 10 predicted proteins | sample Subgrocontami58m_FD_72375 | JGI IMG/M metagenome (GOLD analysis project Ga0082335, IMG submission 72375) | Subsurface groundwater microbial communities from S. Glens Falls, New York, USA - GMW37 contaminated, 5.8 m (SPADES assembly) (version 2) ...
TGGCCTCCGCCGGTTGTTGCGGAAACAGCGGCTATGCCGCCTCTTCTTCGGATTCTGTTTTGCCGGCAGTCTTCGCCGATTTCTTGGGCTTGGGCTTGTTGGGGTCCGGCTGCTGACCCGGATGGTGAATGATATCGGTGGGGCAAACCGTGACGCAGATCTCCTCGCAACTCGGGCCATAAGCCACGCAGGCTTTATGGTCGATACTGATAAAGCCGCCAGCGTCGATGGAAATCGCCTTGGCCGGGCACTTCTTGATACAGGCCTGGCAGCGCACGCAACCCACCGTGCAGGTTTCCTTGACCGCCTTGCCCTTGCCTTTGGACTGACAGGTCAGCGCAACGCGATAAGCACGCGGATAACTGACCAGGCAGTCCTTCGGGCAGACGTCCAGGCAAAGGCCGCAGCCCGTGCATTTGGTGTAGTCGATCTCGACGATGCCTGATGCGCCGATCTTCATGGCGTCGAAGGCGCACACCCGCACGCAGTCGCCCAGACCCAAGCATCCATACTTGCAGGCCTTGGAGCCGCCAAACGCCAAATTGGCGCCGAGGCAAGTATGGATGCCGTCGTACTCGGCCTGCTTGCGCGCCACCGAGTCTGCGCCGGAACAGCGCAGCATGGCTACGACTTCCTTGATCTCTCCCATGGTCTTCTTGGTGATCCGGGAAATGTCGATAGCCACCACTTTGCCACCGGGGGTACACAGGGAAGGCGACACATTTTCGTCCTCGACCACCCGCTCGGCATAGGTCTGGCAACCGGCAAAGCCGCAGGCGCCGCAGTTGGCGGCCGGCAGGTTCTCGCGCACTTCCTCCACCTGCGGATTGACCGGGACGTGGAACTTGCGCGCCGCACTGGCCAGTGCGATGCCGAAGAACAAGCCGAGCGTCGTGAAAACGAGGACACCCCAGAGTGCGATGTGCAGCAAGTCCATAGCTTATGCCACCTTCAAACCGGAAAATCCGAGAAAGCTCAAGGCGAACAGCCCGGCGATGATGAATGCGATCGGCAATCCCTTGAACACCAATGGCACCGGTGCCATGTTCACCTTCTCGATGGCGCAGCTCATCAAGAACAAAGCCAGTGCGAAGCCAAGACCGGCACCCAGCGACAGCCCAAAGGCCTGCAGCATGGTGGCGCCGCTGGTTGCATTGAGCAAGGGGACCGCCAGGATGATGCAGTTGGTGGTGATAAGCACCAGATAGATGCCGAACTTCTTGTGCAAGATCGGGTTCACCTTTTTCAGGATCAGGTCGGTGGCCTGCACCAGGCAGGCGACGATGCCGATGAAGGCGATGATCTGCATGAATTCCAGCTTCAGCGGCACGAGGGCGAAGGTGTTGAGCGCCCAGGAGATCATGCCGGAGAGCAGGCCGACGATAGTGAAGGTGACGCCCATGCCGATCGCGGTGTCCTTGTTGCGGCTGACCCCGAAGAACACGCATAGCCCCAGGTAGCGGGTGAACACGAAGTTGTTGATCAGTGCCGAACCTATCACGACCGAAATCACCAGGGCCAGAGGCGACGGAGCGATATCCCAAGGTTGATCGACACCCTTGGCAGTGAGCATGTAGTGATCCTGCCTGGTGAGCGTTTCCGTCGTGGTCACGAGGTAGCTATTCGGCTTGTCGGCCGCCTTTACTGAAGCCACTGCCAGCGGAATGTCGGCATCCGAAGTGCGCACCAGGCGTATCGCCGTCGCATCGGCGGGCAGCGCGCCCTCGACCAGGATCTCGTGGGTTGAGACTACTTTTGCATCAGCCATGTGCTCCTCCTCCGCCCGAGGGCAACTTGTGGCCCCGCTTGACGTCGACCCAATTGAACATGGCCATGATCAGGCCAATCGTGAAAAATCCGCCGGCCGGAAGCACGACCAGCAGCAGCGGTTTGAACGGGAGCACGGCGATGCCGAAAATACTGCCGCTGCCCAACAGTTCCCGAAAAGCGCCAGCCAGCACCAGGCCGACGAGGAAGCCCAGGCCCATGCCCAGACCATCCCAGAAGCTCGGCACAACGCTGTGCTTCATGGAAAACAGCTCCATGCGCGAAATGATGATGGCAAAGGCGACGATCAGTTTCACATACAGCCCGACCTGCTGGTAAATGTCCGCGAAATAGGCGGCCAGGATCATGTCCATGGCGCTTACCCAGATCGCGATGAGCAGGGTAAATACCGGAATGCGGATTTTCGGATTGATGACGTGCTTTACCAGGGAGGCGGACATGCTCGACAGCACCTGCACCACGAGCACGGCAACCCCGAGCATCAGGCCATTCTTCACCGAGGTGGTCACCGCCACGGCCGGGCACAGACTCAAGGCCAATCGAAAGATCGGATTCTCTTCGAACAGCCCGCGCATCAGCATCGTCGACACGGGCGGCGGCGGTCTATTCGTGCTCATAGATAGTTCCCCACGATAGTCATGCGCTTGCGAAAGTTGGCGAGCGAACTCTTGACGCCGCTGGTAACGGCCGTGCTGCTGATGGTCGACCCGGTGATAGCGTAGATGTTGGGATTCTTGGGCAGCGTTTCCTTGTATTTTTCCAACCAGGGCCGGAACGGCATGTCGCCAAGCTGCTCCAGAGCGGCCTGCCAATCCTTGGGCAGCGGGTCTTTGGTGACCGAGATCTTCTCGATGTCTTCGAAGCTCCTGCCGGCAAACTGGTTCTTGAAGTAGCGCTGCACGATTTCGGCTCCCAGACCCGGATCTTCCTCGTGCTCGATAATCTCCACTCCCTGGATGGTATACGCCGAGTCGATCGCCATGAAGAAACGCACCCAATTCTTGAAGCCAAGCGTCACGCCCTCGACGACATAACCGGCGGGCTTCTCGCCTTCCAATCCGACAAAGAAGCGGCCGGCATACTTGACGTTGTCCGGATTGCTTGCCTTGATCTGCTTCTTCACCCACTCGTCTTTGATTTCACCGGAACTGGCCGCCATCACGTCGTCAGGGACGGGAAGCGCCGCTACTTCCTTGCCATCCAACTCCAGCTGTGCGAGCTTCTTCCCGGTCAAGTAGATGACCTGCAAATCCTTGCCTTCGCTCCTGAGGTAACGGCGCACTTCCTGAATCTTCGCTTGTGGACTCAGCCCGAGCAGGCCGCGAATCATGATTTCCTCGCGCTGGTGCAGATTGTGCTCCTTCGCCGGCTGGGTCACGAAATACAGGCCACCGAGTATCATCGCCGCGACCAAACATACGACGGTCAGGCCCAGCGAGATAACCACCATTTCGCGCGCGCTCGGCGGCGCCTGATCTGCGATCTTTCCACTCATGATGGCACTCCGTCGGCAGTGAGGCGCTTGGGCCTGAACCAGTCGTTCAGCGCCGGGGTGAGTATGTTCATGAGCATGATGGCGTAGCAGATGCCCTCGGGATAGCCGCCCCAATTACGAATAATGCCCGTCAGCAAACCGATTCCAATACCGAAAACGATCTGGCCTTTGGGTGTGACCGGGCTCGTCACATAGTCGGTGGCCATGAAGAAAGCCCCGAGCCACAGACCGCCGGAAAGCATGTAGAGCACCGGCGCCGGCGAGAACGGCGCCATCAAGGCAACACCGAGCAGAATACTGAGCGGAATATATAACTTGATGATGCCCTTCCACAGCAGGAAAGCCGCGCCCAGCAGGATCATCAGCACCGACACTTCACCGATCGAGCCGGCACGCATGCCGAGGAAGAAGTCGAACCAAATCTGGGCACCGTCGGGCAATGCCGCCAGCATCTTCGCCAACGCCTCCTGGCCGCCGAGCTTCAGCTGCGCCAGTGCGGTTGCCGCGGAAACGGCATCAGCCTTGCCCAAAGCGGGAACCAACCAGCGCGTCGTCATCTCCACTGGAAAAGTGGCCATCATGATGGCGCGGCCGACCAGCGCGACGTTGAAGATGTTATAGCCCAGCCCGCCGAACAGGCCTTTGGCAAACACCAGCGCCAGCGCACCACCGATGAAGGGCATCCAGAGCGGAATGGCCGGCGGCAGCGTGTAAGCCAGCAACAGGCCTGAGCAGAATGCCGATCCGTCGGAAACCGTCGACGCGGTCTTGGCAATGCGACAGACCAGGTACTCGGCGGCCAAACAGCCAAGAATCGACGATGCGGTCACGGCGAGCACAGCCCAGCCGAATACTGCCCATGCCCACAGCAAGGCGGGAAGCAAGGACAGGTTCACCATCCACATGATCTGGGCGGTGGTACGGCCCGAAGCGATGTGCGGGCCGCTGGACAGATGCAGGGTTGGGGTGGCTTCGCTCACTTGGCTTTCCTCTCGTGGCGACGGTAGGCGGCTTTCGCTACCTGCATGAACTGAACCAGCGGCCGGTGCGACGGACAACTGTATGAACAGCAGCCGCATTCAAAGCATTCCTTGATACCGAATTGCTCGGTCTCCAGTGGACGACCTACCTCCACGTACTGCGATACGCGATTCGGTTCAAGGCCCATCGGACAGGCATCGATGCATTCGCCGCAGGAAATGCACGCCTGGTAACGTGTAATGCTGGTTTCGGCCGCGGTCAGGAACAGCAAGCCGCTGGCACCCTTGGTCACTGCGACACCGAGGTCGGCAATGGTGCGCCCCATCATGGGGCCGCCGAGGAGGATCTTCACGACCTCGCCCTCATACCCGCCGCAATGCTCAAGGATGTCTTTGGCCGAAGTGCCAATCGGCACCCTGAGGTTCTTTGGCGACTTGACGCCGCGGCCTGAAACCGTCAGCACGCGTTCCATCACCGGCTTGTTGTTGCGAATCGCGTCCAGGCAGGCGATGGCCGTGGCAACGTTCTGCACCACGACGCCGACTGCGATCGGCAAGCCGCCCTTGGGCACCAGACGACCCGTCAACGATTGCACGAGTTGCTTTTCCGAACCCTGCGGGTAGCGCGTCTGCGTGACCGCCACCACCATCTTGACCGGCGGGTCCATCTTTTCCAGTCCAAGCCGGGCTATGGTCTCGCGCATCTTTTCGGCCGCGGGCAGCTTGTTGTCCTCCACGCCGATGACACAGTTCCTGACGCCAATAATCCTGGCGATCAGCCATGAACCGAGCACGACTTTCTCGCTCTCTTCCAACATCAAGCGATAGTCACAAGTCAGATAGGGTTCGCATTCCGAGCCGTTTATGACCAGCGTGTCGACCTTGGCGTCTTTCGGCAGGGTCAGTTTGCGATAGGTCGGAAAGGCGGCGCCGCCGAGCCCGACCACCCCGGCGTCGCGAATCCGCTCGAGCATCTGCGCAACCGGCAGCGCTTGCCAGCCAGGCTGCTCGGGAAACTGCGGGTCGTTCCCGGCCGGCTTTGCCTGAATGGTGATCACGGTGTCGTACACCAAGGAAGCGTGCGGACCGCTCTGCACGCTCTTGACGATGCCGCTGACCGGCGCATGCAGCGAAACACCGCCTGGCACGGTCGCGATGACATCGCCGCGCTTCACTTTGGCAGCAGCGTTCACCACGGGCGCGGCCGAAGGCCCCAAGCTCTGGCTGACAGGCAAGGAAACAATGGCCGGAACGAAGTCCTCGATCGGCAGGTTCTCGGTCAGTTCCTTGTGCTCGTCGGGATGGACCCCGCCGCGCGAGAAGGTAGGCAGCGCTGAATTGTGCCAGAAGAACAGGTTCATCCTGAGTATCACTCGCTCAAGCGTTGACGGTTGCGGTTACGCCCTGGGGCGTGACGAAGATGGCCTTCTCGCCGCCTCCTGACCGAAGAACAGCCTCGCGCCTGTGCGCTGGCACCATCAACATCGCGGTGGCCAAGCCATCAGCAGCGACGCCGGTCTTCGCAATAACGGAAACGCTGCACATTGCCGGCGCCGTGCTGCCATCGCGAGTGTTGAAGATATGGGTAAAGGACCCGGCCTTATCGAGGATGGTCCCGTAGCCGCCGGAAGTGGCGATGCATTTGTCTACCACGTCGAAACTAGCCACAGTCTCTTGCCGATCCGCGGGGTTGGCAATGCCAATGCGCCAAGCCGTACCGTCAGGCTTGGCCGCTAAGGCGCGTGGCTCGCCCATGTCGACCAGCATGCGCTCGAAGCCGTGTGCGCGCAGCACGTCGGTCACTCTGTCAGTAATGTAACCTTGTGCGCCGCTGTTCAGAGTCAGGCTCATGCCCGGGCGGGCAAATGCGATGCGAAGCGTGCCGCGATCCACTTCGACCTGGCGCCAGCCGACCATCGCCAAAGCGGCAGCGCGCGCGCTTGCCGGGGGACCGGCTGGATCCGGGTCAGCCGCCGCGAAGTGCTTGTAATATAGATTCCAGAGCGGTTGTACCGTTGGATCGTACACGCCATCGCTGAGCTTCGCCAGGCTCAGGGCTCGCTCCAACATGACAACCAGGTCGGGGGGAGCCTCATCCAATCTCCCCTCGCGATTGAGTTGCGAAATGGCACTATCGGCACGGAACAGGCTGAATACTTTTTCCAGGCGCCTCAACTCCGCCAATGCGGCGCTAATCGCTTGATGAGCAACGGTTTCATCGCGATGGTAGAGCTGAATCTCTGCCGGAGCGCCTAGCGCGGTGCCGCGCCAGCGTACAAGACCAGCTTGAGCGCGGCCGGCCATGAACAAGAGCGGCAAACCAGCGGCAGCGGCAGCGAAAGTGATAAAGCGACGGCGGGACAGAGCAAGCGACATGATGGAAACCTCTGCAAATTAGTCATTCAGCCTGACGGAAGAATCACAATTTCGAATTATGGCCCCAACCAGCAGCCAAATTTCACAAAAATGAAGCTTGTTTGATCTGCGGCAAACTCTCGCGTCTATGCGGTCCCGCGGCCAAAGAGCGTACCCTCGGCGGCTGAGCGCTGTGTCAGGCAAATCGACCCCTTCGCTAGCCGTCGAGCGCTTCATGGATCTCCGTGCGGCAGTTTTCGGGTGCGGATTCAACCGGTGGATGCAACACACTAGAGACTGCGTAAGCAGAAGGAGTGTTGCAGATGAAGCAAAGACCAAGGATCTATTACACGGAAGGCCAGAAAGCGTTGATGTGGGAGCGCTGGCGGAAAGGTGAGTCCCTCCAGCATATCGCGCAGTTGTTTGATCGAAATCACTCATCGATTCAACGGATACTGGCAGAGACAGGTGGGATATGTCCGGCGCCGCGTCGCCGTTCGAGATTAGCGCTGACTTTAGCTGAGCGAGAAGAAATATCTCGTTCTGTAGCTGCGGATCAGTCGATTCGTTCAGTGGCGGCACGACTTGGGCGTGCACCATCCACCATCAGCCGCGAGATAATGCGCAACGGTGGCCAGGAATGCTACCGGGCGAGTCAGGCCGACCAGGCTGCTTGGGACCGTGCTAATCGACCCAAGACCTGTAGACTGATGAAGAACCGAACGTTGGCGCACATCGTGGCAGGGAAGCTCCAATTGCTGTGGTCCCCGGAGCAGATTGCCGGGTGGCTGAAACGTACTTACCCAGACGACGAGAACTTTCGGGTGTCACACGAGACTATCTATCGCAGCCTCTTCATTCAAGCGCGTGGCGCCCTGAAGAAAGAGCTGTTGCAGCATTTGAGGCGCACGCGAGCAATGCGCCGTTCGCGCCATCACACTCAGAAGACGGATGATCACGGCAGAATTCGTGACACGGTATCGATCAGCGAGCGTCCGGCCACGGTTGAAGATCGGGCGGTACCAGGTCACTGGGAAGGTGACCTGCTGTGCGGAACCAATAGCAGCCAAATTGCGACTCTGGTCGAACGGCATACCCGCTACGTGATGCTGGTGAAGGTCTCCAGCAAAGATTCCGAGACGGTCACCAATGCCCTGATCAAAAACGCTCGCAAGTTGCCGCAGGAACTCTACAAATCGCTGACCTGGGATCGGGGTTCAGAGATGGCCGAGCACAAGCGATTCACATTAGCGACCGACATAAAAGTCTATTTCTGTGATCCTCAGAATCCTTGGCAGCGCGGGACTAATGAGAATACGAATGGACTTCTAAGGCAGTATTTCCCCAAGGGAACTGACATTTCCCCTTACTCGCAAGCTAAACTAAATGCGGTAGCGAGGCAATTGAATACTCGCCCAAGGAAAACGCTAGACTACGAAACGCCAGCTGAACGATTTAGCCAATCTGTTGCGTCCACCGGTTGAATCCGCACTGGATTGCCGACGGCGGAACTGCGGTTTGCGGTGACGCCCGCTATTTCGTCAGGCTTGGCAAGTTTGTCTGCCACGAATCAATCCTCTCAAGGTCTGATATGCAACTACTAAACCCCCGCGCGAGTCGCCAACCTTATGACCCAAACCTTCGGCAGGTAATGAGCATTGCAGCCGGACGTGAGAGTCGCTCTTGGTTGTCCGCATGGAACAGATTGGCACCCAATCCCACTCCGGCATGGTCGCTGCCGAAGTTGGCTGCCGCACTTGAAGTTGGCTCACTCCATGTGAAGGACGAGTCAAAGCGGTCCGAGTTGGGTAGTTTCAAAGTCCTTGGTGCCCCAATCGCCCTTGTGAGGCTGGCACTTCGTCGCTGGGCAGGGCGACAATGGACAGCAGTAGACCTGCTTGCAGGGGTACACGCCAAAATGCTGCATGACTTTGTTGTCATCAGTGCAACCGATGGCAACCATGGCCGCGCCTTGGCTGCCGCAGCTCAAAGCATCGGCTGCCGCTGCGTAATCGTGCTACACGCTCGGGTCAGTAAAGAGCGAGAGGACGCAATTGCCGCTTTCGGCGCCGAAATCATCCGCATTACCGGCAACTACGACGAGTCAGTTTCTGAAGCAGCACGCCTTGCCGCCAAGAACGGCTGGGAGGTTGTTTCCGACACTTCCTACGATGGCTATGAGGAGATTCCCTGTGATGTGATGCAAGGCTACGGCATCCTTGCCGATGAGTTGCTGGAGGGCTCCCCAGAGGGGTCGCTTTGCCCTTTTACCCACGTCATCCTGCAGGGCGGCGTAGGTGGCCTGGCAGCTGGCGTGGTCAGCCATTTCTGGGAGAGGTATGGAGCCAACCGCCCGACAATCATCGTCGTTGAGCCAGAACAGGCCGCCTGCCTCTATCAAAGCGCATTGCTGGGATGTGCCTCGCGAGCAACCGGTACTGTCGATTCGCTGATGGCTGGCCTTGCCTGCGGAGAAACATCTCCGCTGGCTTGGCGTTTTCTGCAGTCCACAGTAGACATGTTCATGACCGTCAACGACGCACAAGCTGAGGCCGCAATGAGAAACTTGTCAGACGGAGCAGCAGGTGACATTCCCATAGTTAGCGGCGAATCCGGTGCCGCAGGCCTTGCAGCCCTGCTCGCATTGGCTGACAACACCGAAATGCGTCAGAAGGTGGGACTTGGCGCCGGTTCACGCGTTGTACTGTTCAACACCGAAGGTGCCACCGCCCCCAGCGTATACAAGGGCATCGTTGGCCGAGGCGCTGACGCAGTTCTGGCTGCGCAAAGCCGCTGGCTTGAACAGAATGGTATTTCCTAAGGCAAGCTCATGGGCTCTTTGCAAGCGAATCACGGAGAGGCGCGTTCAAGTGTGCAAGACAATGCCGGTCATTTTCGCAGGGTTGATTTTCCGGAACGTGGCGAAGTGCAGTATTCTGCGCGGGCTTCGTCCGAAGCATCTGCTTTTCGCCGTCCATGAAAAGCAGATTCCTCGCGCTGCTCGGAATGACACCTTATGGCGATTCTCGCTAAGCGAAGCCGTGTTTCGCCAGCGCCCTGCGCCACGGCCCGGTAGCCAGTTTTTCGAAGCCTTTCGAATTCGGGTGCAGTTCGTTGTCCCAGTCGCGGTCGATGTCCAGGCAGCCGCGGCTGTCCACCAGGTGCACCCGGCGCGCGTCGTCGTCGTAGGGCGCAAAAGTATCGTGGATGCGGTCGATCAGAAGCCGCACCAGGTCGCGGCGAAATTCCGGGTCGTCGCGTACGCCTGCCTGGTCCATCGCGGGCTTCAGCCAGGGCCCGAAAGGCAGCGCGATTCCGGCGATCTGCGCCGCCTTGCCGTTGGGCGGGGCATAGTCGTAGCCGTGCATGAACACGTGCGGGTGGCGCTCGGCGCTCTGGCCGCGCCAGGCCCAGCGGATGTCGTGGATCATCCTCCCCATCCAGCCGCTCAGGTTTCGCATCAGCCCATCGAAACTCGCCTCGTCGAAGCATCTGCCCGGTGAGGCTATGCCGGCGCACCGGCTTTTCAAGGCGAGGGAGTAATCGACCGCATCGTTGCCCGCGCCGCTGATGAACACCGCCGAGTAGTATTGCGCGTTGGGCGGCCGGAGCTCGTTCTGGAATTCGCCGGCGTAGCGGCCCTCGACATAATCTTCGAGCCGGGCGCCGACGTAGCCCAGCGAAAGGATATTGGCATAGTCGGGCTTGAGCACCCGGTCGGCCAATTGCTGCAGCAGGTTGTAGCCCGTGGGCAGCGGATACCAGAACCAGGAATCGCCGACGGCGAGTATCGAGGGAAACGCGCCCGGCTCGACCGGCGTTCCGCTTCCGTAGTAGACCGGCATGATGGCGCTCCTTCAAACGATAAAGGACAGGGACGGGGGCAGGTTCGTTGGCGACCGGCTTGGGGTCCGAATGCTGCCCCTGTCTCATTATTCTAGCCGCGGGAGGCTCCATTGTTCTTGCGGAACCAAGCTGGCTTTGCTCCCTGGCCCGGACCGACGTTTAGTATGTCTTCTCTAAATATAATCAATACAATGTGTTATGGATACAAATGGGGGCGAAATCGGATATTTTGGCAGTCGCGTGAATAAGACATATTGCAATGCAACAAATTTGAGTGTAGTTTGTCCAATGTGGGTGTCATGTATATGTAATATCATTTGCTTATAGTCTAAATCGCAATAATGCGATGCAACATGACTCGACATCAGGAGATTGGGACATGAAACCGTACGAACAGGCAACAAACCGTTTGAGCACCTTCGACCAGCTGGACCAGGTGCGCATGAGTCCGGGCGAGCGTCACATGGCCAGGGCGTATTTGCGCCAGGCCGAGTTGCTCGCCGACATGCTCATGCGCATTCGCGGCAAATTCCTGCTGCGCCGCGCCGCCGCAGGTCTCGTCCCCGAGCCCATTCTGCGGCGCCGGAAGCGCGGTTTCGCCCTGCCGTTGAAGCGTTGGCTGCGTCAGGATCTGCGGCAGATGACGCACGACCTGCTGCTCGATCGCACCGCACGGGAGCGCGGGCTGTTCGAGCCGACCTACGTTG